>OATP01000514.1_pt1 | contig 22245 bp, 19 predicted proteins | sample 1495041 | NCBI WGS metagenome assembly OATP01 (sample SAMEA2579972, study PRJEB22360) | human gut metagenome | biome: human gut; feature: human-associated habitat; material: faeces | place: Denmark | collected 2008/2010 | reverse complement strand
TAAGCCGTAGGCCCGGGACCGGGTTGTTTCCCGCTGTTTCGGAGCCGCTGCTGCCCACCGGCTGGCGCGTGACGAGCATCATCTCCAACCTGCTCATCATTCTGGGCGGCGTCATAATCCTGCGCAACCAGGCCTTCTCGACCGCGACGCTCACCACGCTTGTAGTGGTCGTCGCCGGCTTTGGCTGGATCGTCGAGGGCGTCATGTCGATTCTGGAATCCGAGCTTTCCGCCAACCGCGCCCTCGCCATCCTGAGCGGTGCACTCTCCATCATCGCGGGCATGTTCGTGTTTATCTATCCGCTGTGGTCGGCCAAGATGCTCGTCATCTTTAGCGGTGCCGCGCTGCTGGTGTTTGGCGTGACGCTCATTGTCCGCGCCATTCAGTTTGGCAAACTGGTGCACTAGATGCCAAAGACGCTTTTTATTGATGCCGACGCCTGCCCGGTCACGCGCGAGTCGATTGACTGCGCGCGGCGGGCGGGCGTCGCCGTTGTTATCGCCGGCAACAGCACGCAAAACCTGGAGCGCCACATTCGCCGCGACGATCCGCGCGATGCCGAGCACGCGCGTCGGGGCTTTTGGGTCACGACGCTCGATGTGAGTGTGGGAGCCGATAGCGCCGACTTTGCCATTATCGAGCGCCTGCAGGCTGGCGACGTGGTCGTGACGCAGGACATAGGCCTGGCGAGCATGGTGCTCGGACGCGATGCCGACGCCATCGGCGTGCGCGGGCGCGTCTACGATAAGGCGACCATCGACATGCAACTGTTTATTCGCCACGAGGAAAAGAAGGTGCGCCGCGCCGGCGGACGCACTCGCGGACCGGCGGCATTTACCAGCGAAGACCGCGCTCGTTTTAAGCGAAACCTCACCGAGCTGCTGCGCTAACCAAGGTAGATTTTTGGGACGTGCCTAAAAATCTACCTTTTTGTTTTGGCAGCGGGGAATGCCCTGGTCACAGGGGTAGATCGTAAGACATGTCCCAATAATCTACTTAAAGGCCAACGGCGGATAGGATGAGGCCCCAGCCGGCACCGATGACGTACATCATGATCAGAAACAGGACGTTTTCGCGGGCGCTGCGGTTGGTGCGGAACAGCACCAGGTAGCCCACACCAGCAGAGATGAGCGTGCCGGCGAGCATCGGGGCCAGCTGCAGCGCGCCTTCCAGGTACAGTTGTGTGATGACGACGCTGGCCGAGCAGTTGGGAATCAGGCCGACAAGCGCCGAACCCAGGACGGCGAGCGTCTCGTTGCCACGCAGGAACTGCTCGATCGCGGACTCGCCGAAGGTCTCGAGCACGGCGACCAGAATCAGCGTCACCAGAAAAATGAATACCGATACCTGCACGGTGTGCGAGATGGCGCTGCGAATAATCGACAGGAGGGGCGCGCCCTCGTGAGAGTGGGAGTGACCGTGGCCATCATGGTGTTCATGCTCGTCCTCATGACCGTGATCGTGGCCATGTCCGTGTTCGTGCTCGTCCTCGTCCTCGTCCTCATCGCAACCGCAATGGTCGCGCTCGCACAGCTCATGGATGTGATCGGCGCTCACGCCCGCCTCGGCCACCTCGTCGATGATGTCACCGCCAGTGTGGTCGTCGTGCGCGCAGTTCACATGAGCCGGATTAGCAGCGGTCCCCAGCACGGTACGGCGAATCGCCGCATGTGCGCGAGCGTTACGACGCAGGCCGCGAATGGCGGCGTCCACGATAAAGCCCGTGACCAGCGCGATCAGCGCCTTCGAAGCCAGAAGCATCGCCATGGTCTGCACGGGAACTTGCTCGGCGAGCAACAGCGGCAGCATCTCATCGGAGGTCGAGAGAAACACCGCCACCAGGGTACCCAGCGTCGCGACGCGACCGGCGTACAGCGTGGCCGCCATTGCCGAAAAGCCGCACTGCGGCACCATGCCCAGCAACGAGCCAACCACGGGGCCCGCGGCTCCGGCACGCTTGATGGCGCCGTTAACGCGGTTGCCCGCAACATGCTCGAGCGTCTCGAGGGCCAGATATGTCACCAACAAAAACGGCACCAGCGAGAGCGTGTCCTTGCCGGCGTCGAGCAGAATATCAATCAACAAACCCATGACGGATGGAACCTTTCGTGTCTTTCGGCAGCATTGTAAAAGTCCTAGCGGTCAACTAGGGTATTGTAGTTATCCTAGGCGCGATGCCAATAGTTGCCCATGGTAAACTATCATCTCGCCACATCTTAATGACTCAAAGCCGCACGACGCGGCCCATCCAAGGAGCAGTTATATGAACGTTTCACAAGCACTCGAATACGAGCGCCAGCCGTTTATTCCCATGTTTATCTATGGCGATCATGGCGCCATGGAGTCCGAGCGCCAGAAGGGCGAAGAGGCCCTTAAGGTGCTCGAAACCGAGTACTTTACCGCCGAGGGCGACCCCAGCTTCGACTTTGCCACCGTGCGCGACCTGGCTGACCGCAACCGCGACCTGTGCGACCAGATTGGCGAGGCGCGCCTGCGCAACGTGACGCCCGCGACGCTTTCGCGCGGTCTGTCCGACGCCGACACCTGCGCCGCCATCGGCAAGATGCAAAAGCGCACCGCCGCGTCCGTCATGCGCGAGATCCGCGGCGACCGCGACGCGCTCGGCGTGGCGTACGCCCGCAAGCCTATCCAAGGCACAGTGCTCGGCATCGACATCGAGACCACCGGCCGTGCACCCGAGCGCGGCTACATCATCAACGTGGGCTGGGAGATCATGGAGCTCACCAGCGACGCCGTCCCGCACGACGCCGAGGCACACTACTGCGGCCTGCCCGATATCTACCGCGGCGAGGATGTGCCGCTGTCGAATATCCACCACATCACCTGGGACGACATCGACGGCAAAACGCCCTTCCGCGAGAACAAAGAGCTGCAAAAGCAGCTGCTCAAGCTTATGAAGAAGTACCCGTACATGGCGCATAACGCCGCGTTCGAGGACAGCTGGTTCAAGATCCACCTGGACGGCTACGCCGAGGCACGCCGCGCGGGTAAGATTATCGTCATCGACTCGCGCCAGATTTGCCGCAGCTTGGACGCCGACGTGCGCTCGCTCCCCCGCGAGTCCGCCCCCGCTGCGCTCGAGAACTGGGCGCGCCGCCGTGGAACCCTCGCCGCCGACGCCAACGAGCAGCATCTGGGCCTCGACGACACCGACCTCATGCTCCGCACGGTTCAGGCCGAGTTCAACCTCAAGAACCTGTTTGCCAAGTAGAAACGTCTACGACAAACTCCGGCGTAGATCACGAGCGGCCTCGCAGCGGGAAACCCCGCAGCGGGGCCGCCCTACGTTCCACAGATAGATCTGCCATCACAAATTCTGAACCCTCATTTTGAACGATTTCGGCCAATTCCCGACACGCAATTCGTTGTCGGATGGTGATGCATCGATATCAAATGTGCAGCAATTGAGTATTTCTATGCTATAGCCGAGCTGCGAAAACGTTTATTTATGGCATACCAACCCATAATTGCGTCAAGCTTTTGGACAGCATTTGGTTAGACCTCTAAAACGGCTTTTCCACTCAGCGCCATCAACACGGCATTAGCTGACACGATATATACCATGAGTATCGTATTGTCACATACCACTGCAAAAGCGGTCTACCAGGCCGCGCATTCGGTGTCTGCGAAAGGCATCGAGTCCTGTAACCCTGCCGCGATTTACGGATCATGTCCCACCGGAACGCTCCTTGACGCAGCCGCAGAACGGCTCACCAAACATGATGTTTCCCTCGACGCAAACGATTCCCTCGAGGTGATGGTGTTTGATCGCAGGAATGCGCACTATGCAATGAACTGTCAATGCCACGTTTCTTCAAAACGATTCTCGAACTCACGCTTTATAGAGCTCAAAGATGGCATCTTCATTGTTGGCGTTGAGCTTTGCGCACTTCAGGCCGCCACCTATCTTTCTTTTCGCGAACTAGTGGAGTACTACTTTGAACTGTGCGGCGCTTATTCCCTTGGAACCGACTCTTCCACCTCCTATACCGAGCGTTTCGCGCTCACCTCGACCGAGAGGTTAAAGCAGTTCTTTAATTCCATTACCAGATGCGACGGTCTGGCCCTTGCCCGAAAGGCGATCCAATGTGTGCGCGACGGATGCCGGTCTCCCATGGAAACGGCATTTGTCATGATGCTAACGCTGCCCAAAAGCGAAGGAGGGCTTGGTATTAAGGGAATTGAGACCGATTACGAGGTGCAGGTCACCACTGCCGCAAAGAATCTCACGAGACGCAAAAAGTTCTTTATGGATGCGTATCTAAAGAAATCTCGCACAGACATTGAATACAACGGTTTTTATCATGACGCGGAAGAAGACCGCGCCATCGATGAGGAGCGCAAGAATGCACTTGCGTCCATGGGGTACGGAATCATCACCGTCAGCCGTTATTCCTTTATGCATGCCAGCTCTTTTGTTAGGGTCATGGAAGCAATCCAGCGGAAAGAGGGCGTACGCCTCTCGCGTCTGCCAAAAGACTTTCAAATCATGCAAGAGGACCTGAGACAGTTTGTGCTCAGAAGGTTTATAGAAGAGAAAAAGCGAATTCAGAAGCAGCTTCGCCAGGATTCCGAAGAGCGTCAACGAATCGACCTCGAAAAAGCAACGCTCGAAGGCATCACGCTGGATGACCCGACAATTAATGAAGTTCCGGCAATCGATGACATGCAGACTGTCGAATCCGACAGCCCATCATTTGCCCGAACAAGCAGCCTCGCGCCCGAGGGCAGGGTCTTCGGGGCCGGAGACTAGGCCGGCTAACAAGGTGGGTACCCTAGCGACGTGCAAAATTGCGAGTATTCAGCAGGGTCGGGTGTCTATCACCCTCGAGTGGATCCAAATGTGAAGCGAAATCACTCTTGCGTGAGAGCGTTAGGCAACATTTGAGGAAGAACTCATCGGATTAACACCCTAAGATAACTCTTGAACTGCATTATATGACCTGCAATAAATTAGCGGACCCCCTATAGTTGCAGAATACTCCATTTTTTGCACGGCACGAGAGTACCCACCTTGGCATCGACTATCAAAAAACGCTCAGTCCGGGATCTCGTCCACTATTCCCCATCATTTTGTACAACGAATTACCTGAACGTCATTGACATATGAACATGCACTCATATAATCGAAAGTAAATTATATGAGCGCATGTTCATATGAAAGGATATTGCAATGAGCATCCGCGTTGATGAAACGAAACTCGACATCGAGGCCACCGAACCCGCGATCCCGACCACCTGCTCGCCCGAGGACCTTCCCGACGAGGAGCTTCTCTACGACCTCGCCGACCTGTTCAAGGTCTTCAGCGACACCACGCGCATCAAGATCCTCTATGCCCTCATGGGCCGCGAGCTCTGCGTGGCAGACATCGCCGAAGCGACCGAAACCTCGCAGTCCGCGGTGTCGCACCAGCTGCGCACACTCAAGCAGTCGCACCTGGTTAAATTCCGGCGCGACGGGCGCAATATCCTCTACTCGCTCGCCGACGACCACGTCTACACCATGCTCAACCAAGGCATGAGCCACATCTGCGAATAGCGACCAACCACGGTACCAGCGCGGCCTGCACCCAAGCCGCAAATACAGAGAAAGGAACCCACCATGAAAAAGCAGTTTAAACTCGACGAGATCGACTGCGCCAACTGCGCGCGTGAGCTTCAGGACGAGCTGGCCAAGCTCGAGGGCGTCAAATCCGTGTCCGTCAACTTTATGACCCAGAAGCTGACGCTCGAGGCTGATGATGCTGAGTTCGACGAGGTGCTCAACCGCGTTGTAGAGTTTACGGCCGACGCCGAGCCGGACTGCGAGATCATTCTCTAGCCCAGGTTTACGCCAACCTGCAAGGCCGCGATTGCCGCGGCCTTTGCTCGCGAAATTATATGAGCGAGTGTTCATACATTCAAATGGGAGGATACGAGTCATGGCCACCGCCGACCCCAAGAAGAAAAAGAAGAAGCGCAAGAAGAAAGAGTCACTCGAGCATAAGCGCAACCGCATCCTGGTAGCGCTGGGCATTTTTGCCGTGGTGTACGCCCTCGATGAGCTCGGCACCCTCGCTGCCGCATTCGGCACCCCGGGCGACATCTACGCCAGCTTTGTGCTATTCCTCGTGCCGTTTTTGATTGCCGGCTACGACGTACTGCAAAAGGCATTCAATAACATCCGCCGCGGCAAGGCCTTCGACGAGAGTTTCCTTATGGCAGTCGCGACCATCGGCGCATTTGCCATGGTGCTCTTCCCCGATACCGACCCGCACATGGCCGAAGGCGCCGCCGTCATGCTGTTCTACCAGGTCGGCGAGCTGTTCCAGGCATATGCCGTGGGCAAAAGCCGCAAGTCGATCAGCGCCATGATGGACATCGCGCCCGACTGCGCTAACGTTGAGCAAGCCAACGGCACGCTCGAACAGGTCTTTCCCGATGACATCGCCGTCGGCACCGTGATCGTGGTCAAACCCGGCGAGCGCGTGCCTATCGACGGCATCATCGTCGAGGGCGAAACCCAGCTCGACACCGCCGCGCTCACGGGCGAGTCAGTCCCCCGCCCCGCCAAGTCCGGCGACGATATCATCAGCGGCTGCATCAACATGACGGGGCTCATCCACGTGCGCACCACCAAGCCCTTTGGCGAGTCCACCGTCGCACGCGTCCTGGAGCTCGTGGAGAATGCCAGCGAAAAGAAGGCACGCACCGAGAACTTCATCACGCGCTTTGCCCGCGTCTACACGCCCGCCGTCACCGGCGCTGCCGCGGTGCTCGCGCTCGGCGGCGGCCTGGTCACCGGTGCCTGGCCCGACTGGATTCTGCGCGGCCTGACTTTCCTGGTCGTCAGCTGCCCGTGCGCGCTCGTGATCAGCGTGCCGCTCAGTTTCTTTGGCGGCATCGGCGGCGCCTCCAAGCTGGGCGTTCTCATCAAGGGTTCTAACTACCTCGAGACGCTCGCCGATGTGGATACCGTCGTCTTTGACAAGACAGGCACCCTCACCAACGGCACGTTCTCGGTGGTCGCGGTACACCCCGAGGCCGGCTATACCGAGCAGTCGTTGCTCGAAGTCGCAGCCCTTGCGGAGTCGTTCTCCGATCACCCCATCGCGCAGTCCGTACGTGTCGCCTACCAAGGCGAGGTCGACCCCAAGCGCGTTAGCAACTCCGCCAACGACGCGGGCCACGGCGTGACGGCAACCATCGACGGCAAGCACGTCGTCGTTGGCAACGCAAAGATGCTCGCCGCGGCCGGAGTCGAAGCGCCCGATTGCGAGGTCGTCGGCACCATCCTCCACGTGCTAGTCGATGGCATCTATGCCGGCCACATTGTAATTGCCGACACCATAAAGGCCGATGCCGAGCAGACGATCCGCGACCTGCACGCCGCCGGCGTCAAGCGCACCGTCATGCTCACGGGCGACCGCGAGGAAGTGGCTGCTGCGGTGGCTAAGCAGCTCCACCTCGACGAGTTCCACGCACAGCTGCTGCCGGGCGACAAGGTCGAGCGCGTCGAGGCATTGCTGGCAGCCGAATCGGGCAAGGGCAAGCTCGCCTTTGTCGGCGACGGCATCAACGATGCGCCCGTGCTCACCCGCGCAGACGTTGGCATTGCCATGGGCGCTATGGGTTCCGACGCCGCGATTGAGGCCGCCGATGTTGTGCTCATGGATGACAAGCCGTCCAACATTTCCCGCGCGATCCGCGTGGCGCGCAAGACCATGGCGATTGTCTGGCAGAACATCATCTTTGCGCTGGGCGTTAAGCTGCTGATTCTAGTGCTGGCAGCACTCGGCATCGCCAACATGTGGCTTGCTGTGTTCGGCGACGTGGGCGTGGCGATCATCGCCATCCTGAACGCCATGCGCGCGATGGGTGTCAAGAACCTGTAGCGTTCGTGGGCTGTCCGGCCGGGACCGGGCTTGGTTTTGAAAACGTCCTCGCGCATGAGGCCCGTCTTTCCTGCTCCTGCGGAGCAACGGAAAGGCGGGCCTCGCGCTGCGGAGTGTTTTCAAAACCAAACCCGGTCCCGGCCTGCATTGACACAGCTGGCGGTTCTTGGGCATCGCTTACTGGTGGGGTTCCTTGCCTGAGTTGGACTTAGTTGGTGGGACCACTCGTCTCGGTCGCTGTCCCGCGCCGTTCCGGCGCGGGAGGCGCGCCACTGCGGGAGTGCTAGTCGGTCATTGTTGGCGCCGAAGCACCGTCCCGTCCCAGCATCGCCCTCAGCTTCTCAAAGCTCTCCTCGCTTAGGCAGTGCTCCATGTGGCAGCCCTCTTGAGACGCGACCTCAGCCGAAACACCCGCATCCTCTAGCAGCCCCACGAAAAAGCAGTGACGCTCCCACATTTGGCGAGCGACCTCCAGACCACGCTCCGTCAGATGAACGTCGCGCTTGCCCATTTCGACATAGCCGTTGCTTTCCAGCGTCGCCATGGCCTTGGAAACGCTCGCCTTGGTTACGCCGAGGTACTCCGCAACGTCGATCGAGCGCACGATGCCCTGACGTTCCGACAGAACGTAGATCGATTCGAGATAGTCTTCTCCGGATTCACGTAGGGCCATGGGCCGCCTTTCGCGATGATTGCTAGTTAGCCTTTGGATACTTTCCACCGCTTACTTTACTGCAAAAGTTGCCCATGTCTTACTACTTTGCCGAAAAGTTAGCCGTGTTTCACAAAACGTGCGGGATGAAAACAAAATGAGGACGCCCCGCAAGGAGTGTCCCCAGGTGCCGGCAGATAAGGAACGTCCCTAAGTGCCGGCCCGCAGTTACATCAGTCCAAAGTGCTTCGCGGCGTTGTGGATGCCGTCGTCGTCCACGGCGGTCGTCACATAGGTCGCCGCAGCTTTCACCGTGTCCTGTGCGTTGCCCATGGCCACGCTCGTGCCCACGGCGGCAAACATCGACAGGTCGTTCTCGCCGTCGCCAAAGGCAATCGCCTCGCTCGCGTCGATACCAAGCCGCTCGAGCGTCGCCGCCACGCCCAGGTCCTTGCCGCCGTTAGCGGGAATAATGTCGCAGAACAGGTCGCACCAGCGCGTGGTGAGCGAATGCGACACGGCATCGGTCACGATATGCTCGTCAACTGGGTCAACAAAGGCACAGAACTGATAGACCGGCGCGTCAAAGGCATGCTCAAACGGCTCCTCGTGGTAGACGATTCCCGCATTGCTGCCAGCCGTCACCACGCGCTCGGACAGGCGGTTCACAAACGAGTTCTCGCCCTGCATGCACAGCGAGTCGTAGCGCCCCTGCGCCACCTGGTCCACAATCACCGCGACGTCGTCCGGATCGATCGGGCAGCTGCGGTAAACCCCCTCGGCATCAAAGCAGTGCTGGCCCGAAAGCGTAATGTACGCATCCCATCCCAACTCGAACAGCCAATCCGGCATCTGGTAGGTCGGGCGACCCGTGGCAATTACGCACGCAATCCCCTGCTTGTGAAAGCTGTCGAGCACCTGCTGCGCCGACGCCGGAATCCGGTGGGTCTTAAAGCTCAGCAGCGTACCGTCGATATCGAAAAACGCGGCTTTGATCATCCTCGTCTACTCCTCGCCCTCGAGCTTTTCGCTCGCCTCGAGCCACGCCATCTCCAGCTCGTCCATGGCGGCGTGAGCCTCGTCGATCTTCGCCTGCTGCTCGCCGAGCGCCGTGTAGTTGGTGGGATCGACCTGGGCCATTGCTGCCTCGGCCTCCTCAACGCGGGCGCGCTGCGTCTCCATCTTGCGCTCGAGCGAGCTCACCTCGCGGCGGAGCTTCTGACGCTCGGCGTTGGACAGGCCGTTGGGCTGACCGCTCGACTTGGGCTTTTCGGCCACAGCTGCCGCGGCACCGGTGTCAAACGTGCCGGTCTTGGCGCTCGGCGCGCCCACGGGCTCGCCCTCGGCGGTAGCGTTGCACAGGCGAAGGTACTGGTCCACGCCACCGGGCATATGCGTCAGGTGGCCGTCGAGCAGCGCCCACTGCTGGTCGGTCACGCGCTCCATCAAGAAGCGGTCGTGCGTCACCAGGATCAGCGTGCCGGGCCAGCCGTCGAGCAGATCTTCGACAATCGCCAGCATGTCGGTATCCAGGTCGTTGCCGGGCTCGTCCAGGATGAGCACGTTGGGTTCGTCCAGGATTGTCAGCAGCAGCGACAGGCGACGGCGCTGGCCGCCCGAAAGATCGCCGATGCGGCTCCAGAGCTGCTGCGTCGTAAAGCCCAGGCGCTCGCAGAGCTTCTCGGGCGAAGTCTCCTTGCCGTCGATGACGTAGTACTTCTTATAGTTGCTGAGCACCTCGCGAATCGTGTCGCCCATGAAGGGCTCGAGCTCCTCGAGCTGCTGCGACAGCACGCCAAAGCGCACTGTCTGGCCAATCTTCACGCGGCCGCGCGTGGGCGCAATTTTGCCCTGGATCACATCAAGCAGCGTCGACTTGCCAGCGCCATTCTCGCCCAAAAGACCATAGCGGTCGCCCGCACCAATGAGCCAGGTCACGTCGGAGAGTACCTGCTTGGGCGCGCCATCGGCATCCGCATAGCCGGCGTCCACGTCGACCACATCGATAACCTGCTTGCCTAGGCGGCTCACGGCGAGGCGCTTGAGCTCCAGCTCGTCACGCACGGGCGGCACGTCGGCGATCAGCTCGCGAGCGGCATCAACGCGAAACTTGGGCTTAGTGGAACGCGCCTGGGCGCCGCGGCTCAGCCACGCGAGCTCCTTGCGCGCCATGTTGCGACGGCGCTCCTCGGTAACCGCGGCCATGCGGTCGCGCTCCACGCGCTGCAGGATATATGCGGAGTAGCCGCCCTCGAAGGGATCGACCTGGCCGTCGTGGACCTCCCACATACTGGTGCAGACCTCGTCCAAGAACCAGCGGTCGTGCGTGACCACGAGCATCGCGCCCTGGCCGCGCTGCCAGCGGGCCTTTAAGTGACGCGCGAGCCAGTTGATGGTGCGCATGTCCAGGTGATTGGTGGGCTCGTCGAGCATGAGCACGTCGTAGTCGCCGATCAGCAGGCGCGCGAGGTCCACGCGACGGCGCTGGCCGCCCGAAAGCTCGCCCACCGTGCCCTCCCAGGGCACATCGCTAATAAGGCCAGCCAGAATCTGGCGCGTACGCGGACTCGACGCCCACTCATACTCGGGCGTGTCGCCCACAACGGCATGATGCACGGTATCGGTATCGACCAGGCTGTCCTTTTGACCGAGCAATCCGATCGTGGTGTCGCGGCGATGCGTCACACGTCCATTGTCGGGCTCCAGCGTGCCGGCGAGCACGCTCAGCAGCGTCGACTTGCCGTCGCCGTTTTTGCCGACAATACCAATGCGGTCGCCCTCGCCCACGCCGAGCGTCACGCTATCGAAAATATGCTTGGTGGGAAACTCTAGGCTGACGGAATCGCATCCCAAAAGAATCGCCATATGCCCTGCTCCTTCGTAGAAATTCAACGTTGTCCATGATAGCAGCGAGCCCCACCCCAAACCACCACGAAGGCGCCTGTCCCCTTTGTGGCGGTCGTTTCGGTCGCAGAGCAAAAAGGCGGGCCATCTCCCACAAGAGATGACCCGCCTCTCCAATCAGTCCCGCGGCAACCGTGGCCACCGCGGGCCTCAAGCATGTCCCGGACTAGGAGAACATGCCGGTGAGGTAATCATTCAGCCGCTTGTCCTTGGGCCGTTGGAAAATCTCGTCAGTCTCGTCGTACTCGACCATATCGCCCATGTAGAAGAACGCCGTGCGGTTGGACACACGCGACGCCTGCTCCATGTTGTGCGTCACGATGACGATGGCGCGGTCGGCAACAATCGACGACATGAGGTCCTCGATCGCCAGCGTCGAGATGGGGTCGAGCGCCGAGCAGGGCTCGTCGAACAAGATCACGTCGGGGTTGAGCGCCAGCGTGCGCGCGATGCACAGGCGCTGCTGCTGACCGCCCGAAAGCGCATGGGCGCTCTTGTCGAGCTTGTCCTTGACCTCGTCCCACAGCGCCGCGCCGCGCAGGCTCTCCTCGACCATGCGGTCGAGCTCGTCGCGGTCGGTGATGCCGTGGCGCTTAGGCGCAAACGTGATGTTGTCGCGAATGGACTTGCGGAACGGGTTGGGCTGCTGGAACACCATGCCAATGGAACGGCGCAGCTCGTAGGTGTTTTCGGTCTTGGTGTTCACGTTGCGCCCGCGATAGTTGATCTCGCCCTCCACGCGGCAGCCGCGAATCTCGCGATTCATGAGGTTGAGGCTACGCAAGAAGGTCGACTTACCGCAGCCCGAAGGCCCAATGAGCGCCGTGATCTCGCCCTTGTGGAAGTCGAGCGACGTATTGTGCAGTGCATGGTGGTCGCCATAGTACACGTTGACGTCCTTGGTGGAGAGCACGACCTCGTCGCTCACGGCCTTGCCGCTCACGCGCACGCGCTTCTCGCTCTCCCCCACGCTCGACAGGAAGTCCTGGGTCTCGGACGATGCCGCTTCGGTTGCGGGCGTTGCATTCATCTCGCTCATTCGGCCGTCATCCTTCTTGCCAGTTGCTTGCCCACGATACGGGCGACTACGTTAAACAGCAGCACGCAAATCATCAGCAGCGCCGCGGTGCCCCAAACAATCTGCTGGGCCTCGGGGCTGCCCTCGCCATAGATCTTGTAGATGTGCACGGCGAGCGACTCGCCGGGACGGAACACGTTCCAAGCGCAGGTGGGGCTCGACAGGTTAAAGCTCAAGAAGTTCAGGCGAACCGGCGAGCTCATACCCGAGGTAAAAAGCAGTGCTGCGGCCTCGCCAAACACGCGACCGGCCGAAAGCACGATGCCCGTCACGATGGCAGGCATGGCCTCGGGGATCAGGATGTGCAGCGTGGCCTCCCAGCGAGTGAGGCCCATGGCCAGGCACGCATCGCGCTGGGCCTGCGGCACGTCCTCGAGCGCCTGCTGGATCACGCGCACCAGGATGGGGATGTTGAACATGGTGAGCGCGACGGCGCCGGAGATGATGGAGTACTTCCAGCCCAGCTGCACCGAGAACACCAGAAAACCGAACATGCCGACGACGATGGAAGGCAGCGAGGACAACGTCTCGATGGCGGTGGAGGCGATGTCGCGGATGGGTCCGTCCGGCGCGTACTCAACCAAAAAGACCGCTCCGCCCAGGCTGATGGGCACCGAGATGATCAGGGTGATCAGCAGCAGGTAGAACGAGTCGAACAGCTGGTAGAGCACGCCGCCCTGCGTTCCGTTGGCGCGCGACGGCTCCGTGAGAAAGCCCGGCTGGAACAGCGTCGAGATGCCCTCGAACAGGATATAGGCCACCATGGAGACGACGATGAGCATGACGATGGCGACGATCGCCGTCAACACGCCCGTGGCGAAGCGGTCCTGCTTTTGGACACGCCCGAGCCTCGCCTCGTCGATGTGGATACGCGTGCTAGCCACGAGCCTTCGCCCCCTTGCGGCCGATAAGGTGGATGATCAGGATGAAGATGAGACTCATGCCCATCAGCAGCAGGCCGAGCGCCCACAGAACATCGTCTTGGGCCGAGCCCTCGGCATAGACTGCCATGGACGTGGTGAGCGTGGTGGTGATGGTCGAAGCCGGCGACAGCAGCGACGTCGGCATGGCCTCGATACCGCCGATGACCATGCGCACGGCGAGCGTCTCGCCAAAGGCGCGGGTCATGCCCAAGATAACCGCGGTCATGAGCGACGGCATGGCGGACTTGAGCACCACGTGCCAGATGGTCTGCCAGCGGGTGTAGCCCAGCGCGAGCGAGCCCTGGCGGTAGCCGTCGGGCACGGCGCGCAGGCCATCGACCGAAAGCGTGGTCATCGTCGGCAGAATCATGACCGCCAGCACGATGGCGCCGGGCAAGATGCCCAGGCCCGTGCTCACGTGGAAAACGCTCTTCATAAGACCGACGACAACGTGAAAGCCGATCAAGCCAAAGACGACCGAGGGAATACCGGTCAAAAGCTCAATAAGCGGCTGAAAAACCTTGGAACCAAACTTAGGCTGGATCTCGACCGCAAAGATGGCAGAGCCGATGGCGATGGGCAGCGCGATGAGCGTGGAGAGCACCATGACCGCAAACGAGGTGACGATCAGGGGCAGGGCGCCGGTATAGGGCAGGCCGTTTTCGGCTGTGTTGGCCAGGTCCCACTTGGTGCCGGTGAAAAACTCGACGACCGAGACGCCGTCCTTGACAAAAGCCGAGAGGCCCTTTTGGGCGACCATAAAGATGAGCGCGGCAACGACAAGCGTCACGAGCGCTACGCACGCGCCCGTGACGCCCAGGCCCACGTTCTCAAGGTCGCGCTTTGGCAGCTGTTTTGCCATTGCAAACCTTTCCGGGGCGATTACTTATTTAGCAGAGACCTTGCCGCTGGCGTCCTTGACGACCTTCATGGCAGAGACGGGGATGAAGCCCTGCTCCTCGACGAGCTTGCCCTGGACGTCGTCGGAAAGCATGAACTCCAGGAAGGCCTTGGTGGCCTCGTCGGCGTCCTTGGAGCAGTACATGTGCTCGGTAGCCCAGATCTTGAAGGAGTCATCAGTGACATTCTTGCTCTTGGGCTCGACGCCCTCGACCTTGATGGCGTTGAACTTGGAGTCATCGAAGTGCGAGAAGTCGAGGTAGGAGATGGCGTTATCGGTGCTGCCCATCTGAGTCTGGACGTCGCCGGACTTGTCGAGCTCGGCGTCGCCCTTAAAGTCGACGGCCTCGTCGCCAAAGACGGCGGCCTCGAAGGTGGCGCGGGTGCCGGAGCCGGCCTTGCGGTTGAGGACGACGATGGTGGCGTCGTCGCCGCCGACCTCCTTCCAGTTGGTGATCTGGCCAGAGAAGATGCCCTTGAGCTGCTCGAGGGACAGGTCGTCGACCGTCACGTTCTTGGAGACGACGGGACCCATGCCCACGACGGCAACCTCGTGGTCGACGAGGTTCTTGACCTGGTCGGCCTCGAGCTTGGTCTCGGCGAAGACGTCGGAGTTACCGATGGTGACGGTGCCTGCGGCGACAGCGGTCAGACCCTTGCCCGAACCGTTGCCCGAGCCGGAAACGGAGACGTCCGGGTTGGCATCCATGAACTTCTCGGCAGCAGCCTCGACGAGAGCCTGGAACGAGGAGGCACCGTCGTAGGTCACCTCGCCGGAGACGGACTCGGCAGTAGCAGCGGCGCTACCCTTGTCGGCGGCGTCGGATGCGCCGGAGCCGCCGCAACCAACGAGACCGAGACCGACGATGCTGGCAAAACCACCAGCGAGGCCGAGGAACTGACGACGAGAATAAGCCTGATCGAGCATGATCTTCCTTTCGTACATGCGACTCGCGGGCACCCTGCCCGCTTTGCTGTTTGGAAAGATACGACCCCGACCGGGCAGCGCCCGCGCCAACTGCGGTTTTTTACGGGCATCTGATAGACCCTTACCGCAAGCTCTGTCCAGCCTTTACAAACGGATAACAATCCAGCGCCGAACATGGCGCACCTTTTACACCAAAGGAACGTCCCCAATGACTACCCCACCGCAACAGAAAAAGCCCGGGCCGAAGCACCGGGCTCGTAATGCAAGTTTGTATCCAAGCAGGATATAGGGGTTTCCCAGGTGCCCGAGATTGCCCCGAAAGAGGAGCGCCGCGTACTTTGGTACGCAAGCGACGGTTTGAGGGGCAAGGTCGGGTGCCTGGGGAAGCCCTACAGTTCCAGTTCGTTGAGACGAAGGATCGCCACGATGTAAATCTTGAGCGCCTGTTTAAGCTGTTCTTCGCTGGCACACTCGTTGGGGCCGTGCATCTGGCCGCCCCACGCGGGCAGCTCCAGGCCGGTCTCTTCGGGGCCAAACGAGACGGCGCGGGCAAAGTTGCGCGCGTACGTGCCGCCGCCCATGGCAAAGGGCCCAGCATGCTTGCCGGTGAACTCGTTATAGGTATCGATAAGCGCCTTCACGGCCGGATCATCGGCAGAGACTGAGAACGGCACCTTAGCGCGACCCAGCTGGCACGTCACGCCAAAACGGCCCACGAGCGGGTCGAGCTGCTCGCGGATGGTATCGGCACTCGTACTGTCGGGGAAGCGCACGTCGATGACCTGCTCAATATGGCCATCCGCCACGCGGATGACTCCAGCGTTGCAGGTAAGCGGGCCAAACGCCGGACTCGTCGCATCGATACCTAGGCCGCGGCCATAGGCATCCGCATGCACAAAGGCCAGGAACTTGACGAATTCGTGCTCGGCAGGCGTCAGCAGGCGCTCGTCGCGTGCACCAAACGCGTCCTCGGCCTCGCGCAGATACGACACAATCAGGCCGACGGCGTTGATGGCGCCCTCAGGCATCGAAGCGTGGCCGCCAATACCGTGGGCGAAAATCTGCGCATGGCCATTGTCGAGCGCCGTGATCTCCAAGCGGTCGGCGTTCTCAACGGGCGCCGGCAGCTCATCGGCGGCAATCGAAAGCTCGCAGATGGACTGCGACGGAATGGCATTGCTCGCCTCGGAGCCGCTCCACGACACGATGCGCCCGCCGTCGATCTTGGGGCTCACGAACGTCGCCCCAAACTGGCCCTTCTCGGCATTGCAGACCGGGAACTCGGCATCGGGCGTAAACAAAAAGTCGGGGTCTGCGTGATTCTCCAGATAATGGTGAACGTCGGACATGCCCACTTCCTCATCGCAGCCCAGCAGCGCGCGGAAGGTATAGCGCGGCACAATGCCGTGCTTGAGCAGGTAGGCACCGGCATAGAGCGACAACACCGCCGGACCCTTGTCATCAATCACGCCACGGCCGAGCAGCCAGCCCTCGCGACGCTCCATCGCAAACGGGTCGGTGTTCCAGCCGGGGCCGGCGGGCACCACGTCCACGTGGCAGATGGTCGCGAGCTGCTTGTCGCCGCGACCCGGGATATCGGCAATGCCCACATAGCCCTCGTCGTCGCTCGTCTGGTAGCCGAGCTTTTGCGCAATGCCGAGCGCGCAATCGAGCGCATCACGAACCGGGCGGCCAAACGGCGCGCTAGGCTCCGCATCGGCAGCAACGGCTACGGACGGATAACTCACCAGCTGCTCGATATCGGCGACGACGTCCTCCCAGACCTCGTCGACATACTCGGTAACGCTCTGCTCCACCTGATTCATGGACGACCTCCTTACCAATGAGCGACGGGTACGCCCGCCCCTCACATCAAATACTTATATAGCGAAAAGTTTAGCAAGCTCGGCCACCGAGTGCACCACCGCATCGGCGCCCGCAGCCTCGTGCTCCCCCGGCGCCGCCGCACCCGAATAGATGCCAATGCACGGCACGCCCATCGCGTGCGCGCCCTCGACGTCGTTAAAGCGATCGCCGATCATCACGGCATCGTCGGCCGTCGCGCCGAGCGCCGCCAGGGCATCGCGAACCGAATCGGCCTTGGTCTCGCGTCCCTGCGGCGGATTCATGCCAACCACCGCCTCAAACTGCGAAAGCCCCAGCTCGCCCACCATGTCAATGCACTTTGCCTCCATGCGTGACGTCGCCACGGCCAAGCGATGCCCCTGCGCGACAAGGCCATCGAGCAGCTCGGGGATTCCATCGAACACGGGATACTCTTCCGGTCCCAGCTCATCAAAAAAGGCACGGTACTCGTCGGCCACCACAAGCGACTCCTCGCGCGTAAAGCCGTAAAAGTCGTGGAAGCTCTTCCACAGCGGAGGCCCGATCATGCGACGCAGGTCACCCATCTGCGCCTCCGAAAACCCGCGCGCGGCCAACGTCTTGCGCGTCGAGGTCATCACCGCTCGACCCGTATCTGCCACCGTGCCATCGAAATCAAACAGCACGACCGGCCACTTGCATATCTCCAGCGCCTCCATCGGCATCCCTCTTCCCCAGTTGACGATTTCCACACCGACACTTCAAACTGTTGACTATTCAACAATTAAACCTATAAATGTGGAACGACTCCACTATACTTGTCGCACTTTGCTCTCAGAAGGCGGCGCTGCCGCGCCCCAACGAAAGGTGCAATTATGTCTTTTGCCATCATAACCGACTCCACGTCGGACATCTCCCCCGCCCGCGCCCAAGAGCTCGGCATTTACGTCATTCCGCTGCATGTGATTATCGAAGGCGAGGACCTGCTCGACCAGGTACAGATCACCGCCCAGGAGTACGTCGCCCGCATGGCCGGCTCCGAGCAGCTGCCGCATACCTCGCAGCCGAGTGCCGGCGAGTTCAAGGCGCTGTTTGACCGCGTGCGCGCCGATGGCCACGACAGCGCGATCTTTATCTCGCTGTGCAGCGAGTGGTCCGCCTGCTATTCCAATGCATGCCTGGTCGCCGAGACCCACGAGCTCGACGTGCGCTGCATCGATTCGCGCACCGGCTCGGGTGCCGAGGGCCTGCTGGTGGAGTACGCGCTCGCCATGCGCGAGGACGGCCGCAGCCTGGACGAGACCGAGGCACAGATCCGCGCGACCCTGCCCGACGCGCACCTGCTGCTGATTCCCCGCACGCTCGAGAACCTCGTTAAGAACGGCCGCGCGCCCAAGCTCGCCGGCCAGCTCACGCAGATGCTCAATATTCGCCTGGCCGTTTCGCCGGAGTGGCAGTCGGGCGAGATCAAGGCCATCAAGAAGGGCCGCGGCGCCAAGCGCATCGTCGCCAACACCATGGCAGACTGCCTCGCGTTTTTGGCCGAGCATCCGGGCTCCAGCGTGCGCGTGCTCACGACCGGCGCCGCCGAGGAGCAGGAGCTCGTCAGCCAAGCGCTCGCAGGCCAAGACTATGTAGACGCCGGCCCCGGCCCCATCGGCTGCACCATCGCGACCCACGTGGGCGTCGACGCCATCGCCATCAGCTACTGCCCCCGCTACCAGCCAACTCACTAGGGACGCCCACATCAGTTGCGGTGGAATAGGGACTGTTTTTGGCTTATCAGCCGCCAATCAATCCCTATTCCACCGCAACTTGGAAATCGGCGATCAGCCCAGCGGACCCTGAAACAGCTCCTGATGAGTGCCCATTCTCACCAGCCTAATCACTGGGTTAGTCTTATGGGGAAGATAAAGAACGACCACATCGACCAAGCCATCGGATAGGTGGAAATCGATGTGGCCGTTGTAGTTTCCGCCCGGGTTTGAGAGCTCGTGGGCGCCATACTCCGCCGGAAGTGACCCATGAGCCACAAGCTCTGCAACCGCCGCTTTAAACTCACTTTTTAGCTGCGGATGCATGCGCATCGTTCGTTTGTAGTCCACCTTAAATTGAGCCTCGACTTTAATCTCGAACATCGCTATTCCTCATCGAGGAATGACATAAGCTCATCAGCGTTATTGAATGACAGGCTATCGTCCGGCAAAATCCCCAACTCATGAGCCTCGGCGATCACCATGGCACGCCTCGTCGCCTCGTTGGGCACCTCCGCCCTTCCTACAATCTCAAAAGGAATCTTTCGCTGATTTACCAGCTGCCGAACGGCAAGATTGAGATAGGAATTGAGGCTGAGGCCGACCGAATCCAAGAACTCAGTCGCCTGCTCCTTGAGCCCCTCTTCGATTCGAACCGTCGTAGGCTTAACTGTTGCTGTAGACATTTGCGACCTCCTCGCCCTCGTCTTTTACACCAGTATACCCAATATAAATGGCAATCTGATGTTAAATAACATCAGATTGCCATGCGTATTCATGTCGCGTGGGCACGATTGATCTACATCAGCCCGCTCAGGGCGATGTCGACGGCCTCGTTGAGGTCGTCGGTGATGTGGACGAGGTCTGGATCGAGCGGGCTAATCATGCCGGCATCCATCACCGGGCCGTTGAGCCAGTCGAACAGGCCTTGCCAGTACTCGCTGCCCACCAGTACGAGCGGCATGCGCTTGACCTTGTGCGTCTGCACCAGCGTGAGCACCTCGAACATCTCGTCGAGCGTGCCGAAACCGCCGGGGAACACGATGGCACCCGAGCTGTACTTAACGAACATGGTCTTACGCACAAAGAAGTAGCGGAAGTCCATACCCAGGTTCACGTATTTGTTGAGCCCCTGCTCGTGCGGAAGCTCGATACCCAAGCCGACCGACTTGCCGTTGGCACTCGCCGCCCCCCTGTTGGCCGCCTCCATAATGCCGGGGCCGCCGCCGGTGATAACCGCCACGCCGCGCTGCGCGATCTTGCGGCCGACCGTGCGCGCCGCCTTGTAGAGCGGATCGGTCTTGGGCGTGCGGGCACTGCCGAAGATGGTCACCGCGGGCCCGAGCTCGGCAAGCGCGCCAAAGCCATCGACGAATTCTGCCTGAATACGAAGGACGCGCCACGGATCGGCATGCAACCAGTCGGTTGAATCTTCGGGCGCCAGCAGGTTGGCGTAGGTGTTGTCCTTAGGAATCATCGGGCCGCGCATGACCACGGGGCCGCGGCGGTACGTCTCGTCGTAGGCGGGCTCGCCCTCGACGTTCTCATTCTTAATCATGGGTGCTCCTATCGAGAAAAAGAAAACGGGCGGGGTCGACGCCATGCGTCAAACACCCGCCCGAACATCAACTATTCGGTATGGTACCCACGATGCATCAAGTGCTTGCAAGCTATCGGTCAGCGGTCGTGCGGCCGGTGTCAGCAAATGTGACGACCGGCCGCCGCTCGCCCCTTGCCGTTGCCCGCGCTCTGCAAGCGCCCGCGCCGCTCTTAGTAATCCACCGCGGCAGGGCTATTCATCCAATCGCTCACGAACGCGCCGTAACGGCCCTCGATAATGGCCTGGCGAGCACGCTGCATAAGGTTGAGCAAGTAGTAGATGTTGTGCATCGACAGCAGAATACCGCCGAGCATCTCCTTCTGCGTGACCATGTGACGGATGAGCGCGCGGCTGTAGCCGCCCGTGCACACCGGGCAGGTGCAGGTGGGGTCGATAGGGCCGTCGTCGTACGCAAAGCGCGCGTTGCGGAAGTTAAGGCGACCTTCACTGGAGAACGCCGTACCCATGCGGCCAGTGCGCGTCGGCAGTACACAGTCGAACATGTCGATGCCCACACCCACACCGCGCACGAGGGTGGTGGGGTTGCCGACGCCCATCAGGTAGCGCGGCTTGTGCTTGGGCATGTACTCGCTTACGAGCGGTGCCAGAGTCTCGAACATAGTCTCGTGGTCCTCGCCCACCGAGTAGCCGCCAATGCCGTAACCGGGGAAGTCGCCGCACTCCTCCAGATGGCGCAGCGAGCGCAAGCGCAGATCTAGGTGCATGCCGCCCTGAACAATGCCAAAGAGTGCCTGGTCATCGCGGGTATGCGCCTTATAGCAGCGCTCGGCCCACATGCTCGACAGCTCCACGGCGCGCTCAACGTAGGCGCGCGTGGCGGGATAGCCTGGGCACTGGTCCAGCTGCATGCAGATGTCGGAGCCGAGCTTCATGGCGATTTCCATGTTGTCCTCGGGCGTCCAGAACACGTGGCGACCGTCGTAATCGTTGACGATAAAGCGCACGCCCTCGTCGGTGAGCTTGACGGCGTCGTTGTGGCTGAAGACCTGGAAACCACCCGAGTCGGTGAGGATGGGGCCGTGCCAGTTCATAAACTTGTGCAGCCCGCCCAGCTCGGCGATGGTGTCCTCGCCGGGACGCATGGACAGATGATAGGTATTGGCGAGCACGATCTGGGCGCCGAGCTGCTTGACGGTCTCGGTAGGAATGCCCTTGACGTTTGCCTTGGTGCCCACGGGCATGAAGATCGGTGTCTCGATGTCGCCGTGCGGGGTGTGCAGCACGCCGGCACGCGCATGCGTCGTCGGATCCTCGGCGATCAGGTCGAATTTAAAAAGGCTCTGGTCCATAAACTGGAACTCCTTGGTTGCGGTTCATACGCAAACCATTATACGGGCAACCCGCAAAGAGCACCGACTCGACAGAAACTAGTGCATTAGGATCAGGTTCCCGCGCTAGTCGTTGGGGACGTTCTTAAACGACTAGTTGTTGGGAACAGTCTTCAACGCCATCTTGCAAAGGAGTGTCCCAATCTGCCGGCACTTAGGGACCGTCCCCAAGTGCCGGCAAGAGCGTCCCTTTCGACTAGTCATTTAAGAACGTCCCCAACAACCACTTTTCGCCAGCAACGCAAACGCCGATGTTATGGCACCGACAGCGAAAACCCGCCAGAGCGAGCAAGGTGCCTTCAAGCAAAATGGCGCCGCAGGTTGAGCATAAGTCAGCGAGCGGGTCGCATTTGAGACAAGGTGACGTGAAACGAAAGGGCGCCGACCTTCTGGTCGCGCCCTTGAAGTTGAACGTCAGATTGTCCAAATGCGGCCCGC
>OATP01000509.1_pt1 | contig 22531 bp, 25 predicted proteins | sample 1495041 | NCBI WGS metagenome assembly OATP01 (sample SAMEA2579972, study PRJEB22360) | human gut metagenome | biome: human gut; feature: human-associated habitat; material: faeces | place: Denmark | collected 2008/2010 | reverse complement strand
AGAGGCTGGGCCTTTTGCCCCAGCCTCTATTTTCTGTTGTAACCTGATACATGATTGAGGCTTCGCCTTTATTCACTTGATGCCAGCTCTATTAGGTGGCTAGCTGTATCTTCTGGTATTATAGGATAATATTTTTATTTTAAATTTGTAACAAAAATGATAAATACTAGTTAAAGAGGAGTTGGTAAAACCCTTTATTTTCTAGTGTTTTCGGCATTTTTGAATCAGGATAAAAATGCTAACAAATTGCAATATAAATTAACTGAATTTGTAACATTGTTAGTGTAAACTAATAAGGGTAGATCTTAGATCTGCATTGTTGCAAGGGGAGAACTTCCCACATACATGTCTATTGACAATAAAACTTGATCGTACTATCGCTGTCAGTAAAATGAAAGTTTGAACCTGGCGTAGATTATATCGACCTTTTTCATATTAAAAATATTTTTCAAATTCCCCTTGCGCAAGCTCTTCCGGATTCCTCCGGGAGAGTTTTTTCTTTGCAATAAAATGGTTCTTCTGTACTCTTCCTTCAAGTGCTTGGAAAGATCTTGCTATTCTAAAGCTCTAATGGAGGGCTTTTTTATTACGTGCTAATAGAAGAAATCAATGCCGTAGTTTTCCTTTAGATAGGTCGCTAACTCGGCTTTTTCTTCCTCTCTAAATCGACAGAGGCTAAGGGCGAGACGCAATTTCAAGGTGCTTGTATTGATGATGATGTTTGACTTAGAAATATCTGCTAGCTGGGTAACCTCTCTGAGGTTAAAATCTAAATAGCAAGCCTTGCTGTTGACATGATCAGGGTCGCTAACATCCACTTCAACATAAGATGCTCGCAACAATTCTTCTTTGGGAATGAAGATTTCTTTTGAGAAGAAGAGTCCGGGATAGACCTCAATACCTTCAAAGGTGAATTCAAAGGAGACTCTGTGGCTAGTCAGTCTTTTGATGCCTGCGATCGTTGCGTAGATAGCAGCGAAAAAGAGGACGGTTGGAATCACAGTGAGAAGATTTAGTTGAGAAAAGTCGATTAATCCATGTAAGAGAAGAAAGAAAATTTGAATGAATATAGCCGATGCAAAGAGTAGATAGCCACCACCGACAAATTTTGAATAATAGATTTTCATAGGAACCTCCTTGTATATAATAGAACTCGCCACCGCTTTTTCAAGTAGAAGACGTTTAGGTCGTGCAGAGTTAAAATTCTAGCTATATTCATCATATCCTATGGAACGAAATTCTGTCAACCTTTTAGCAAGCTGCGAGGCCGTAGCTTTCGTATGATTTAGTAGTTGGTTTGTGGTATACTGGGATTTAGGCATTACAAACTTTGCGAACTGAGTTTTCATGATTGGAAAGAGATCAATATGTTTTTTATTAGACGGCCCCGCGTCTTTATCGGAAATTAAGATCGTTCATTGAGAACGATTTTTTTATCTAATCCCTTATTTATTTTGTGTTATAATGAGGGCTAAATGTATGGTGACGGATACTCAAATTAGGAGAAGTTAATGAAAAATATACACAAATTTATCTTTTGTTCACTCGTTTTTCTTGTTTATTTTTTCTTGTTCATTTTGAAGCCGATCTACCAATATATTTCATTTTCTAAGATGGATGTGAATAGTCGTATGGTTCAATGGATTCATGACAAAAACGATCAGGATTGGCATGCTCTTGATAAGCATATCCATCTAGTGTCCTCAAAAGAAAATGGAAAGAACATCGGCCTTATCTATGTGGTGGATGACTATAATCAAATTGAAAGTAAGATTTCTTCTGAGAATCAAGCGGTATCCATCAGTTACAATAATCGATTACAAGGAGACAAGAGTGTTGAAATTAGTTGGTTAAATGGGGAAAAGCGGTTGTATCATGCTGGGAGATATTTGAAATTAGCAGGTGAAAATCAAGCTGTGATTGAAAGTAGCACAGGTTCTTCAGTGACCGTTTGGGAACAACGTTCGGAGGAAGCTAAAAAGCGATTATATGCAGTTGTAGAACAAATGAAAAAAACTGTTCTAGAGCATTTGTTCCAGCAAATAGTGTTCTGTTCGTTAGCTGTCATTCTCTTTCTTTTAGGTTGGAGAATTTATGGTGCTTTCAGAAAACGTGGAGATTCGCAATCACCAATGTAGACGATAAACCAGCCCACTTTAAAGCGCAAGTGGTGGATCGGTTAACTTGAGAGGCCGTAATTTGCCAGAAGAATTGGGGAGATGTGACCGTCAAGGATATTTGGAGAGAGGATCTTGGAAAGTGATGTCGGAAGGTAGTTGTTCGGCATCTTTTTATGAACAATAAGAATGCTGAAATGATTCAAAAACAAATACAGGAAATGCTAGATCATCAGTCTATTATTAGAACATCTGATGTAGTAAAAAATGGGGTCCCAAAGATTTACCTAAATCGAATGGTGAAAAATGGTCAACTCATAAAGGTTGCCAGGGGGATTTCTATCACCGATTGGTCTCAGTAGATGAGTATGCCATTTTCCAACTCCAACATCAAAAAGTGATTTATTCTTATCTATCAGCATTGTATCTCCATGGGCTAATAGATGTTATCCCTAAATACAAAGAGGTAACGGTCTATACAGGTTATAATCCTCATCGATTTCCTAAGGAGGTAAAAAGGCATTTCATCCAGAAAGAATTGTATGAAGTCGGTGTGACAAAGATACAAACGTCCTTCGGAAATGAAGTGAAGGTATATGATTTGGAGAGAACAATTTGCGATCTCATTCGCGAGCGACAAAAGATAGATGTGGGAATATTTTCGACTTCTTTAAAGAGATATATTCAATCTTCAAAAAAAGATCTTCGAAAACTTTACCAGTATGCTCGAGCGTTTCATGTGCTCGAAAACGTCCAATCATTGATAGAATAGAGGTTTGGTATTCATAAAAAATGTGGGGCAAATGATGGGGCAAAAACGAATGACTCATAAAGGTTTCTAATTTGGTTTGAAAAACCTATAATACCTAATGATTATGCCATACTAGATATATAGTGTTGTTATAAATAAAAATCAGTATGAAATCAAATCGGAGGATAAAATGGAAAAACAAATTAATGAAAAAATTCGTGAAATTGAACAAAGTGTTAACGAGATGATACCAGTAGCTTGGGATAATCTTTACATTGGCATTAATCTTGCTTCTGATGGAGGGGGAGTGTATTATTTCTTCAATGAAGAAGGAATAAATGAGTATATCTACAATCTCTATATTCCTAAGCAATATAGTATTACTATTTAAGATTTTAAAGAAAATGAAAGACTGGAATTCTGTCAATTTTTTGGACACATTTTGTGAGGAAAATTTGAAGGCTAGCGCCCTTCGGTTGTTGGTGCACTTCTACGAGATCATAAAATGAATTTTATAATCACGTAGATTGATGTATTGAATATATTTATCAAATACAGTAGATATGTTAATTTTATCAGAAGAGATGGTTCAGACTAAATGGATACTAATCATATAATATTTACTATTTAATTATCAAAATGAATATATGACGGTATAATTAAAATTTCAGAACAAAATTAATCCTCAAATAAAAATTGAGTGTACTCAATGGTTATGGTATAATACACATAAAAATTATATCTAAAGAAAAGAGGAAACGACATAGCATTAAATTATAAACCCTTGTGGATACAACTCGCCAAAAAGGGATTAAAGAAAACAGAAGTTATTGTTATTGCACAGATTACAACTAATGTCATGGCACAGATGGGAAAAAATAAGCCAATCACATTTAAAAATTTGGCAAAAATATGTAATGCATTGGAATGTACTCCAAATGATGTATTTAGTTTTAAGGAGGGTGGAAATGAATGACTGAAATGAAAATAATGCTTGTAGAAGATGATATTAACTTAGCAGAGCTTATAAAGATGTATTTAATATCAGAGAATTGGGAAATCAGCATTTTTCATACTGGAAAAGAGGCGTTAGAGGAATTTGAAAAAAATAAATATGACTTGATATTATTGGATATTTTACTTCCTGAAATAAATGGATTTGAAATATGCAAAAAGATAAGAGAAACGTCCACTATGCCAATCATTATGCTTACTGCCTTAGAAGATTCTATTCATAGAGTGCAAGGATTGAATATAGGTGCAGATGACTATATCGTGAAACCGTTTGAACCATCTGAATTGATTGCGAGAATTAATTCTCATTTTAGAAGAAATTATGTATTTACAAAAAATATTGTAAATACAATTATTTGTGATAGAGAAGTTAATAATTTAAAGATTAGCATTAAAACACATAAAGTTTACTATGGTAATATAGAGATTGAACTAACACCAAAAGAATTTGATATTTTGTGGTTGCTTATGGAAGAACCTGGTAAAGTGTATAATATGGATGATATACACTATAAAATATGGGGTGATAAGGTGCTAGAAAATGAAGTTAATCCAGTTATGGTTCATGTAAGAAGAATTAGAAGTAAGTTTGAAAAGATTGGGTTAAAATCAGTCATATTAACTGTTTGGGGAGTGGGGTATAAAATCAATGGGTAAGAAAAACCGTTTTTTTGTGGAAGGTATTATTTATCAAATACTATGGATATTTTTAAGTACAATCCTATTTTTCATTATTTACAAAATAATGGATAATTCTTTTGTTGACAGTGTAAATCCAGAATTGCCATTAGATAAATTTGCTTCCTTTTATTTTGAAATAGGTAAATATATAATACTTTTACTAGGGGCGGTTGCTATATTGATAGGGACATTTATAATACAGAAAAAAAGGTTTTATGTATATAATCAATATTTTGAGTCTGGACTGAATTATCTTAAAAGTGAAGATAAAGATTTAATACCATTTCATGAGTCATTATCAAAGGAACGAGATTTGTTTATAGAACTTCATAATTACAATAAAGAACTTGAAAAGGAGTATGAACTGGTATATAAAGAAAAAACAGATCTGCTAACGTATTTAGCTCATGATATAAAAACTCCTCTTGCGAATATGATAGGTTATATAACACTATTAAAAGACGAAAAAAATCTTTCTGAAGAACAAAAAAATAAGTTTGTTGATGTTATATATGAGAACATAAAATATTTAAATCGTTTAAGTGAAGATTTTTTTTCATATTTAAAATTCAATTTAAATGAAATTCCACTAAATTTAACGGATGTAGATATAAAAATTTTTTTTAGCCAGTGGGAAGAAGAAAAAAGTTTATCTATAAAAGATCATCTTTTAATTTTGGAGTTTTTAAATTTGGAAAACAGTAAGATTAAAACGGAACCACAACTTTTACTTAGAATAATGGAGAATCTGATTACAAATGCAGTTAATTATTCTGTGAAAGAAACAAGCATAAATATAAAGGTTGAGGAAATTAATGGAATGTTAAAAATAAGTGTTATAAACGATGTTTCTCCAAATTTAAATGTGAATTGGGATATGGTTACTTCAAAGTTTTATAGGGGAAATTTATCAAGACGAATAAGCAATAATGGATCGGGACTTGGACTTACAATTGTAAGTGACATTGTAAAACACTTGGGTGGAAATTTTGAAATTGGAGAGGAGAATAAAAGAGTTTGTGCTAAAGTGATACTTCCATATATATTAAATTAAATCGCAAAGAAAACGCAAGAATTATTTAAAGATACCGTTAAGTATAAAGCAAAGAGCTATTCTATAATATAAATAAGGATAGCTCTTTTATATTTGAATGGAATTATTAATTTGAATCATCATCTGTGATTATAAATATATAAAATAGAGGTGGAGTTTTATGAATTATAATAATCCTCATAGGTATAGGAACGGAGATTGAGTAGAGTTTTTGAAAACTTTATTCGGAAGAAAAATTTTACAAAAAGTTTAAGTATTTGAGAGAGGAGAATTTTATCATGAAAAAATCATTGTCATTAGTATTATTAACAGGTTTTATGTTAGTATCATTCGTACCAGCATTTGCAGCAGAAAAAACAAACTTACCATATGTTGAAGGTCTTGGTTATGAGGTGGAAGTATTTGAAGAAGATTATACTCTGCCAAGGTTGTTCAGTTATGATAGCGGATGGAAAAGTTTTTTAGGTGGAAAATGGAGACATGGTGTAGGTAGTCTATATGTTTGGTCTAAATACGATCACAATAATAAAACACATAAAACTACAGTACAAGGTGCTGGTGGTCAATTCTCTTATTCGGGTTGGACAAGAGCTGGAAGTAGAGCAGAAGCTTCTTGGGAAAAAGCTTCAAGTGGTAATAGAGCTTGGGCTGATGTTAAATAACAATAAATAAAAATAGTTGAACGAGTTTGAGCGGTGCCACGTTGTTATTTTAGTATTGTGGCATTACTCATACTCGTTATTTTTATAAAGTTGGAGATGATGCAGAATGAAAAAAACAGTGGGTATACTGACAATTTTACTAATTATAGTGATTGGTATAGGAAAGTTTTTCTATTCAGACGGTATGTTTTTAAATATATTCATAAAAGAGTTTAATACTACTGTAAACATTGTAACAAAGCCAGAAATAGCTGATAAAACAATAATTGAATTGCAGAAAATCGCCAATAAAAATGATTTAAGCTTCATAAAGGAGGAATATATTCCTAAGAACAGTAGATTTGATAAACAGAAAATAAAAATTTACATTCATCTAAATGATTCTGAATGGTTCAAGAAATCTTTTAGAAATATATCTATTGCTGATAGCAAAGACAAATTGAATGATTTTGAGAATGTAAAATCAATGAGTTTACTCACGTCAAAAGATATAAGCTTAATTCCTTTTGAAAACGTCAGCAAGGAAAAAGTTAATGGGGATTATCATGTAAGAGGTACGGAAGTAAATATTAATAAGTTTATTGAAGAAATAAATCAAAATGAAAAATTAAAAACAGAGGTCGTGGTTAATCCGGATTTTACTGTTTCTAGTGAATTCACACAGAAACAAGCATATCTATATATGCTTACGATTTTTATTATATTTGTAGCTACTGTCTTTTGTCTAATTATTTATAATGGGATGCTTTCAAAGGAATTATCGATATCAATTTTACTAGGATACGACAAATTAACTTTAGCTATTTCTAAGGTTTTAAATATTCTTGCAATACCAGCAATAGTGGGACTTGTACTGACGATTGGAATTATAGAATATTTAGTTGCTCCTAGTGATATTTTAGGATTTATGATATCAATGAAAACAATACTTATTTTAGTTGCTTTTATAATAGGGGGGCTAATATCAATAGAGTTTATATTGATTTATCTCAAATTAAAAGGAACTAATGTTATTGCCTTATTGAAAGGTTATAGAAGAAGTTATCATATAAGTTCTTTTTTTATAAAAACAGGGTCGATTGTTATGGTTCTTTATTTAGCAATTGTAAGTATTTTAGGACTCGCTGATTACTCGAGTATGAAACAATACATTCCAACTTGGGAAAGCTCAAAGTATTACGCAAATATGGCTTGTGCATGGTCTTGGAGTTATGAAAAAGATGATGATAAGTTCCATGAGATTGTTATTCCAAAGCTGAATAACTTATGGAATAGTTTGGACGATAGTGGAGCAATATTATTTAATGCCCCAAACGTTAGAAAAGAGGGAATGAATGATGATGAGGAGTATCTAAATCAACAACCGTTTCAAGGCAATTATGCCTATGTAAATAAAAATTATTTACATATTGCTAATCTCTTAGATAAAGATACGAATAAAATAGAACAATATAAAATACATAAAAATGAGTGGATTGTTTTTGTTCCAGAAGATGTTAAAATTACTGAATTTGACAAAGAAAAAATTCATGAAGATCATATTTTTCAAAATATAAAAAAACAAGGTACAATTATAGAAACATATGTAAGGCTGAAAGATAATCAAAGTGTATTTTCTTTTGATAGTGGCAAAAGAATTGATGAAGCAAACTTGAAAAATTATGTTTTGGTAGCAGTAAATGGGAAAGAATTACTCCCAGATTACGGAATCAAACTATCATCTTTAGTAAATGGGCAGCTACATCCATATGTTAAAGAACCTAGTAGAGGATACGAGAGTTTGAAGGACATAATTGAAGAAACAGAATCTGAGCCGTTTATACTCTTTATCAGCTCAGTCTACGATGATATAGTTTCAAGAATAGACGAATATAAGATGGAGGCAAGTATATATGTTATTGGTCTTGTCTTATCTATTGTTATTTTAGCAACGTTATTAAAAATAGATAAAGAAATATATTTTTATAATCATGGACAACGAATAGATGTTTCTAGGTTGTTGGGATATGGATTTTTTGATATACATCATAAGAAAATTATTGAAAATATCGTTGGTTATATCATAAGTATTATTATTTTATTTATGGTTATTATGGTAACAGGAGTAATAGGTGATGTTGGACTGTTTATACCAAGAGATGGTTGGAGTATGTCTAAACTTTTGATTAGTTTAATAATAGGTATTTGTGGAAGCTTTATATGTTTTGGCATAGAAATTTTACAACTAAAGAAAAGTGAAAGAAGCATTGTACTTAGGTTAAAGGAGGGGTGTTAAATGCAAAAAGAAAAGGAATTGCAAATAACCTTAAGAAATGTCTCTAAGAAATATGGGGAACACAGTATTTTGGAAAATATTAGTTTGGATATTTATAAAGGCGATTTTGTTTGTATCTTTGGGAAAAGTGGAGGAGGAAAAACAACACTTTTGAATATAATTGGGACATTAGAAAATTATGATAGTGGTAGTGTAACCTGTTTTTCAAATCGAGATCCTATAAAAGATCCTAAAGTAGGAGAGCTATTACGCAGAGAAAAAATTGCTTATTTATTTCAAAATTTTGCTTTGGTGGAAAAAATGACGGTTGAGGAAAATATGATGCTTGCTGCCAAATACAATCAAGAAAAAAATAAGAAAAATCTTATAGAAGTTGCCTTGAATAAAATGGGCATTTCAGACAAATTAAAATCGAAGGTTTATGAACTTTCAGGTGGAGAACAGCAAAGGGTAGCCCTTGCAAGAAATATGATAAAACCGTTTGAAATTATGTTGGCGGATGAACCGACAGGTTCTCTTGATTATGAGAATAAAAAAATTGTAATCGATACACTTATTAGATTAAATGATGAAGGTAAGACGATCGTAGTTGTAAGTCATGATAAGGACTTTGAAAAAGTAGCACATAAGAATTATATTATTGAAAAGTCAGCTATAAGGGAGGTGTTAAGATGAAAAGGAAGATTGCTTTATTAGTACCGGTTATAGCACTGTGCATTTGTGGTTTATTCTTTTACATGAACAGAAATAGTGATGATATTGATGTTGCATTTACAGTAAAAAATGAAACAAAAGAAAAAATAGATACAGTGGGTATTGCGATGGGGAAAAAATGTATTTTGAATAGAACAAATGGAGAAAAATTTTATTTTCCAAAAGATCTAGTCAAAGAAAAACAAGACAAATCTATTGTTTTTGTAGTATCTAAAGATGGAATCATAGCAAAGTCAGGGGAAATAGATTTAAAAGAAAATAAAGAAGTAAGCATAAGAGAAATTAAAGAAGGAGAAATATCATTGGATATAGCTGCTCAAAAAACAGATATAAAAATTAGTATTCCTAGATTAGATGCTTGGAAAGTTATTACAGATGAAAAATTTATCAAGGGTTCTTATGAAGCAAATACTGATTCGCAATATACATTATATTTATTAGGAAAAGGCGGAAAATTAGGTATTTCCAGTACAGAAATGAAAGGAATACGTGTTATTGCAAGTTGGGAAAAACCGAAAGATAAAATAGATAGTTGGCTTATATTTAATGATTAAAAACACAATATTTGTAATAAAAGTTGTAAAATAATAATTTATTGTTAGGGGAGGATTTTATACTGACCCCAAAAAGTTAGACAATTAATTTATCCAAAGGTTTTAGTTCTGTATTGTACAGAACTGAGTTCTTTGCTACACTTTGTCAAGTATATCAAGGTATTTGATGAAAAATAGTTTGAGTTCCATATGTCAAACGAAGGAAATTGTCTTTTTTTGAGCTAAAGTTTAGTGTAAAAAGTGTACACAAAACCAACACCTTACCTAGTGATTCTTTTGATAAGGTGTTACAATAATATGGCATAAACAATTTTACCGATTTTGAGTAGAAGTATAATCGTAAAGTTTGTTATGCGTTATGAGGTAATACATTGTTCTAATGAGACGATGTATAGAGGCAATCGTTCGTGGTTTGGTTGAAGTCACTTGCGATTGTCTTTTCCGTTTATCATAGAAGTCTGCGATATGACAAGGATTGGTGTGGCTAGCTGAAGCTATGTTATGAATGCACTTAAAGAGAATCTTTCTAGCATAGGGATTTCCACGTTTGGTGATATGTTCCTTGGCCAGAAAGTCCCCAAGTAGTCGATTAAATCCGATGGCAGCATTGGGTATGGTATAGCCATGTACTTTCTCTCCATTGATCAAGATGGCTACTTCTGAACTTGCTTTACTCACGTCAATCCCAAAAAATACTCGCATGATATTACCTCTTTGTCTTGAATGACTCCTTGCTTTATTGATGTCATTTTCAATACTCGACGTTTTTCGTCCCACATACTTTGATAACATTCTTTGTCTATTCGGATAGTACCGATAGACGAAGAATGTATTAAGATATTACAATTTCTAAAAATTGAACAGGAGAATGCTAATAAAGAGCTAGGAATCAAGAACAGGTACAAAATGATTTTTCAGCATTATGGATATATTCACTTGGTACCAGACATTGCGAGTGTTAATAAAGCTTTGAGTGTTCTTTTAAATGAATTAGATATTTATCCAATTATCACGACAAAAGGAGCACGTCATACCTATGGGAGCTACCTCTGGCACAAAGGATTTGACCTTGGAGTTATTGCAAAAATTCTAGGGCATCGAGATATTTCAATGTTAGTAGAAGTATATGGACACACTTTAGAGGAGAAAATTTTTGAGGAATTTAATCAAATCAGAGATGTCTGGAAAGATTGCTCATAAAAAAATGTGGGGCAAATGATGGGGCAAATCAGTTATAGACAAGCAAAAAAGCCTTGTAAATCAAGGCTTTTTCCTGTTGATTTAGATGCCCCCTACAGGGCTCGAACCTGTGACCCATAGATTAAGAGTCTACTGCTCTACCAACTGAGCTAAGGAGGCAAATATAAAAAGCTGTATTGGTGCCGAAACTTCACGATTTGTATTGAACCCGCGCAATTAAGCAGGTGGGCAACTCGCTCTAACTGAAGCTGCTTCCGCGTGAAACGGCCTGCATGCTGTTAGAAGTCTTTTGTTTCCCTAATAATACAAAAATAGTCGGTCAACACTTAAGTGTGAGTTCGTACACCACAGCGTTTCTATATGTATATGATACCATATTTTGAAAATATTTCAAGAAAAAATCTCATTTTTTTGAAACCGATGTCACTTTCTCTTGAGCTGATCGATCTTCTCCTTGGTGGCTCCGAGGGCACGCTCGTACTTGCCATTTTCATTTGGAGTGAAGTAGGAAGCGTGTTTGAGCTTGTCTGGCAGATAGTCTTGCTTGACCCAGTTGCCAGGATAGTTGTGGGGATATTTGTAATTTTGCGCATTTCCCAGTTCCTTGCTTCCAGCATAATGGCCATCACGGAGGTGGCGAGGAATAGGGAGATTGCCAGATGTCTTAAGATCAGACAGGGCCTTATCCATGGCAATGTAGGCTGAGTTGGACTTAGGCGAAAGGGCTAGATCGATGACGATGTTGGCGATGAGAATGCGGGCCTCAGGAAAGCCGATACGCTCAGCTGCTTGAAGGGCTGTCACGGTATGAATCTGGGCATCTGGATTGGCCAGACCGATATCCTCATAGGCAATGACCGTCAAGCGACGAGCTAGACTGGGTAGATCTCCAGCTTCGATCAAACGAGCGGCGTAGTGGAGACTGGCATCGACATCCGAACCGCGGATAGATTTTTGCAGGGCAGAGAGCACATCGTAGTGGCCGTCTCCGTCCTTGTCCATGGTGATGTAGCTACGCTGGAGGCTATTTTCCATGATGTCTAGCGTAATATGGCGGATGCCTTCTGCATTTTCAGAGGTCGATAGCACCGCCAGATCGAGAGAATTAAAGGCAGAGCGAAGATCTCCATTGGTCGACGTAGCGATGAAATCCAAAGCATTCTCATCGAGAACGACAGGAAAGTCAAAGCCACGCTCGGGATCATCTAGAGCTGTCTTCAGAGCTTGCTTGACCTCCTCCATCGTCAAAGGTTCCAGCTCAAAGATTTGTACGCGGCTACGAATAGCGGGTGTGACAGAGAAAAAAGGATTTTCAGTCGTTGCACCGATCATGATGACCAGACCACTTTCGAGCAAAGGCAAGAGAAAATCTTGCTTGGTTTTATCAAGGCGATGGATCTCATCCAAAAGCAGGACCAAACCACCAGAAAATTTGGCTTCCTCTGCGATTTCTTGGAGGCGCTTTTTACTGTCAACCGTTGCATTAAAGGTCCGAAAGGCATACTTGGTCGTTCCTGCGATCGCAGAAGCAATACTGGTCTTTCCGATCCCCGGAGGTCCATAGAGAATCATGGAAGACAGACGATTGGCTTCGACCATGCGGCGGATGATTTTGCCTTCTCCGACCAGGTGTTGTTGACCGATGACCTGATCGATCGTCCGTGGGCGCATACGGAGTGCGAGATTGTCGGGCATTTCCTTCTCCTTTCTAGCTTTGTCTCCTTTCAAAGAGGCGTTTTTTATGGTAAGATTGTAGTAACTATTGTATCATATTCCGCTCTAAGAGTGGGAAATTAGAAAGAGGACGCTATGTCTAAATATGGATTTTTGGATATTTTAGAAGAGGAGATGGACAAGGTCTTTCCTTTTGATTTTGAGATCAATTGGGATAAAAAAAACCATGCGGTAGAAGTGGCTTTTCTCTTGGAAGCACAGAATACGGGAGGGGTTGCCTTGGTTGATGAAGCGGGTGAAGAGTCTGACGAGGATATCTTCTTTGAAGAAGCCGTGCTCTTCTACAATCCAGCCAAGTCTCATGTGGAAGAAGATGCCTATTTAACAGCGATTCCTTATGAGCCTAAAAAAGGATTGTCTCGTGAATTTCTAGCCTATTTTGCGACTTTCCTTCGGGATACAGCTGAGTTGGCCTTGGATGAGCTCATGGATTTTTTAGCAGACGAAGAGGCAGAGAGCTTTGAGATCGTCTGGAACCAAGAAGTTTTTGAAGAAGGCAAGGTTGGCCTAGAAGAAAGTACTTTTTACCCTTACCCGAGGTATTAGAAAAGATTCTAAGTGGACATTTTTAAATAATGAATTCAAGGAGAAGGGGGAGACTATGCTAGAAAAAGTCAAACAGTTTTTCAGGAGAAGGTCAGCTAAAACTGAGCCGTCAGTTGATATTCTTCCCCGCAATCGCTTTGCGGATCTAGATTTCGAGCGAATATTGAAGTCTGGAACTCGTCGCCTTGTCGATGAGGAGGGGTGCTATGCAGAAGATGGTACAGTCACAGAACTTGAATTTCCTGAAGACTTTGCGGAATTTGAATTTCTAGTTGGTTTTAATACGGAAGAGGAAGACCAGTTTAAGCAACTATTAGCTCGTTTAAATAGTATTGACAATGCTATTCAGTCCCATTTGGAAAGTGAGATGCAACAACCCATCCCTCAGTATGCCAAGGATCTCGGCTATACTCAGAAGAGGTGGGAGAAAACCTTTTACTTCCATCCTTGGATATTAAGCGGTGAGGAAAACCCGCCAAATCTTCGCTATGTTGCAGATTATGTAAACGATGAGTTTACGGTTTATTTTGCGAAAAAACATGGCAGATGGCAAGCATACTGGGATGCAGAGTGCCAAAAAGTAATCGAAGAAAGCTAGCTCGTATTTTCCTAGAGAGTAATTGTTATCATAGAAAAGAGTAAATATCATGGAATTATTGGATAGCAGAATGGATTTCCAAGGTTGCAAGATTGCCTTGATTTGTGGGGATAAGGTCTTGACTATCTTACGTGATGACAAGGACGATATCCCTTGTCCCAACATGTGGGAGTTGCCAGGTGGTGGCCGCGAAGGAAACGAAAGTCCTTTCGAGTGCGCAGCGCGTGAAGTTTATGAGGAACTGGGAATTCATTTAGATGAAGACTGTCTGCTTTGGAGCAAGATTTATCCTAGCGTAATCTTTAAAGACAAGCAATCGGTCTTTATGGTTGGTCAGCTAAGACAAGAACAATTTGACAATATCATCTTCGGAGATGAAGGACAAGGCTATAAATTGATGCCTATTGAGGAATTTTTGAAGTCTAAACAGGCAGTGCCTCAGCTACAGGGGAGATTGAGGGATTATTTGGAGGAAGGTTTATGATAACACTTGTTCGAGCGGGAGCAGAGGATTTAGAAACCATTATTGCCATTCAAAGAGCCAGTTTTAAGGCAGTCTATGACAAATACCAAGATGAATATGATCCCTATCTGGAGGATCGCGAGCGAATCAAATGGAAATTATTGGAGCGTCCCAATAGCTATTACTACTTTGTCAAAGAAAACGAAGAGAAGATTGGTTTTTTACGAATTCAGACCAATGAAGAGTTAACGGAAGCTTGGTTGGGGACTGCAGCGATTCTGCCTCCGTATCAGGGAAAAGGGTATGGATCTGAAGGATTACGCTTGCTAGAAGAGGAATTTTCAACCGTTAGACAATGGGATTTGTGTACGGTGTTACAGGATGCAGGCATGGTCGCGTTCTACGAGAAAAATGGCTACCGTCAAACCCATATCGAGCCTGAAAAAGAAGGCATGGATATGGTCTACATGAAAAAATTGATAGAGAAATAGAAAGGATGGTTCAGTTAAATTTCTAAACTGAACCCGCCCTAAACACGGTGCCAAAAAGATAAACTTCTCTTAGACACAAGTGTCTTCAGAGAGTTTCCTATTTTGGCTTTATGTTTTACGGGCTTGGTATCTTAATGATGGAAACATGGCAAGAGTTAAAAGTTACAGTGAAGCGTGAGGGAGAGGAGCTAGTCTCTAATCTCTTGATCGAGTTAGGCGCCCAAGGTGTCGCAATCGAAGACAGCATGGACTATGTGGGGAATGTGGATCGTTTTGGTGAGATTTTCCCAGAAATCGAGCAGCAAGAAGAAATCGTGGTGACCGCCTACTACCCGGAGACGGTCGATGTAGCTGCGGTTGAAGCAGACTTGCAGGCTCGTTTAGCAGAATTGACAGACTTTATGGATCTGGGTGAGGTCAAGATGGGGACGACTGCCTTGGCTGAGGAAGACTGGGCCGACAACTGGAAGAAATACTATGAACCAGCTCGCATTACCCATGACTTGACCATCGTGCCGTCATGGACAGACTATGAGGCCACTGCTGGAGAAAAGATTATCAAGCTGGATCCAGGTATGGCCTTTGGAACAGGAACCCACCCAACAACCAAGATGAGCCTCTTTGCCTTGGAGCAGGTTCTCCGTGGTGGGGAAACGGTATTAGATGTAGGGACTGGTTCCGGTGTCCTTTCTATTGCTAGCTCGCTTCTTGGCGCTAAGGAAATCTTTGCCTATGACTTGGATGACGTAGCGGTTCGCGTCGCTCAGGAAAATATTGAGCTCAATCCGGGTATGGAAAACATTCATGTAGCCCCAGGCGATTTGCTTAAAGGCGTGGAGATTGAGGCAGATGTCATCGTGGCCAATATCTTGGCGGATATCCTGATCCATCTGACAGAGGATGCTTATCGTTTGGTCAAGGATGAAGGTTACCTGATCATGAGTGGTATTATCAAGGACAAGTGGGACATGGTGCGTGAGTCGGCTGAGTCGGCTGGATTTTTCCTTGAAACCCACATGATCCAAGGGGAATGGAATGCCTGCGTCTTCAAGAAGACCAAGGATGTCTCCGGTGTGATTGGAGGCTAGCATGCAGCAGTATTTTGTAAAAGGCTTGGCTAGCTCACCTGTCACCATAGAGGACAAGGAAACCAGCAAGCACATGTTTCAGGTCATGCGCTTAAAAGAAGAGGACGAAGTTACTCTAGTCTTTGATGATGGGATCAAGCGCTTGGCGCGCGTGGTCAATGTGGAAGCCCGTCAATTGGAGCTAATCGAAGAATTAGCTGATAATGTGGAACTGCCAGTCCAAGTGACCATTGCATCAGGCTTTCCCAAGGGAGACAAGCTGGAGTTCATCACTCAAAAAGTAACGGAACTCGGTGCTAGCCAAATCTGGGCCTTTCCTGCAGACTGGTCCGTTGCCAAATGGGATGGCAAGAAATTGGGGAAAAAGGTCGAAAAATTAGAAAAAATCGCCCTTGGAGCAGCAGAACAAAGCAAGCGGAATTTGGTTCCAAGCATTACCCTTTTTGAGAAAAAGGCAGACTTTCTGGCTCAGTTAGACCAGTTTGACCGGATCGTGGTGGCCTATGAAGAGTCGGCCAAAGAAGGAGAGGCAGCCGCTCTGATTCAGTCGCTGACCGGATTAGAAGCTGAAAGTAAACTGCTCTTTATCTTTGGACCAGAGGGCGGACTCTCCCCTGCAGAAATTGAAAGTTTTACAGCTAAAGGAGCAGTGTTAGCAGGGCTTGGGCCTCGCATCCTACGAGCAGAAACAGCCCCACTCTATGCTCTCAGCGCCGTGAGTGTTGTTACAGAATTAATAAACTAACGAAGTGAATAAATCGCTTCGTTATTTTTTTACAAGAATGATGAAAGCAAGGTGGCTCCCAGAATGATCTTCGAGAAGTATCCGTATATTAAAGTAGCTTCATTGGTTCCCATCTGCTTCTAAAAGTGTTAAAATAGTATCCAAGAAACTGGAGAAAATACATGCCGAAAGAAGAGAATTTAACAGGGGACCAAGTCGTTGCCCTTACAAAAAAATATTTATCACCTGAAGATGTTGCTTTTGTGCAAAAGGCTTTGGTCTATGCGGTTGATTGCCATAATGGGCAATTCCGTCAGTCTGGCGAGCCTTATATCATCCACCCAATTCAAGTGGCAGGAATCCTTGCCAAGCTGAAACTGGATGCTGTGACGGTCGCCTGTGGCTTTTTGCATGATGTCGTGGAAGATACGGATGCGACTTTAGATGATTTAGAGCGCGAATTTGGTCATGATGTGCGAGTGATTGTCGATGGGGTGACCAAGCTCGGGAAGGTCAAGTACAAGTCCCATGAAGAGCAGTTGGCGGAAAACCATCGCAAGATGCTCATGGCCATGTCCCAAGATATCCGTGTCATTTTGGTCAAATTGGCAGACCGCTTGCATAATATGCGTACCCTCAAGCATTTGCGCAAGGATAAGCAAGAGCGCATTTCGCGTGAGACCATGGAAATCTATGCGCCACTAGCCCACCGTCTCGGGATTTCCAGCGTCAAGTGGGAACTTGAGGATTTGTCTTTCCGTTATTTGAATGAGACAGAATTCTACAAGATTTCTCATATGATGAAGGAAAAACGTCGCGAGCGAGAAGAGTTGGTAGAAGAGGTTGTCCACAAGATCGAGACCTATGCTGGGGAACGCCATTTGCATGGGAAAATTTATGGTCGACCAAAGCATATCTATTCGATCTATCGCAAGATGCAGGATAAGAAGAAACGCTTTGATGAAATCTATGACTTGATTGCCATCCGCTGTATCCTGGATACTCCAAGTGATGTTTATGCTATGCTAGGCTACATCCATGAGCTCTGGAAGCCAATGCCAGGGCGTTTTAAGGACTATATTGCCAACCGGAAGGCCAATGGCTATCAGTCCATCCATACGACTGTATACGGCCCTAAAGGACCGATTGAGTTCCAGATCCGAACCAAGGAAATGCACGAGGTTGCTGAGTATGGGGTTGCGGCTCACTGGGCCTATAAAAAAGGAATCAAGGGTCAAGTCAACAGCAAGGAATCAGCTATTGGGATGAACTGGATCAAGGAGATGATGGAGCTCCAAGACCAGTCAGGCGATGCCAAAGAATTTGTTGAAAATGTAAAAGAAGACATCCTGGCAGAAGAAATTTACGTCTTCACACCAGATGGAACCGTGCGCTCGCTTCCGAAAGATTCCGGACCGATCGATTTTGCCTATGAAATCCACACCAAGGTTGGGGAAAAAGCGATTGGTGCTAAGGTCAATGGCCGGATGGTGCCCCTCAATACCAAGCTTCGGACGGGAGATCAGGTGGAGATTATCACCAATGCCAATTCCTTTGGTCCGAGCCGTGATTGGCTGACCCTTGTTAAAACTAGCAAGGCGCGCAACAAGATTCGTCAGTTCTTTAAAAATCAAGACAAGGAATTATCGATTAACCGTGGTCGGGACCTCTTGATGGCCCAATTCCACGAGCATGACTTGGTAGCCAATAAGTTCATGGACAAAAAACACATGGACAAAGTGCTACAAAAATCAAGTTACAAGACAGAAGAAGCCTTGTTTGCGGCGATTGGTTTTGGAGAGATTGGGGCTATTACCATCTTTAACCGCTTGACGGAGGATGAACGTCGAGAAGAAGAGCGGGCCAAGGCGCGTGCGGAAGCTGAAGAGCTAGTCAAAGGTGGCGAGGTCAAGGTTGAAAATAAAAAAGATACCTTGAAGGTTCGTCATGAAGGTGGCGTGGTTATCCAAGGCGCTTCTGGCCTCTTGATTCGGATTGCTAAGTGTTGTAATCCAGTTCCAGGTGATGAAATCGTCGGCTACATCACCAAAGGACGCGGTGTTGCGATTCACCGTCAGGACTGTATGAATCTCCGAGCTCAAGACAACTACGAGCAACGCTTGATCGATGTAGAATGGGAAGATAACAACACGACCAAAGACTACATTGCCCACATTGATATCTACGGTCTCAACCGTACAGGCCTTCTCAATGATGTGCTACAAGTCTTGTCCAATACGGCAAAAATGGTCTCAACCGTCAATGCCCAACCAACTAAAGACATGAAATTTGCTAATATCCACATTTCCTTTGGGATTCCAAATCTGTCCATGTTGACAACGGTTGTGGATAAGATTAAGAGTGTGCCGGAGGTGTACTCTGTTAAGCGGACCAACGGCTAATCTTCTGCGAAAATCGACTTCATACTGCGTTAGTTTCAACTGGCCTAACTATAGTTATGCCTGCGTCTCACTGCCTTGTCTGAAGTCGATGTTCTTTGAAGGCTAGCAGTGAATGTCCAATAGATTTATAAAATAGGATAATAAAATGAAATTAGTGATTCAACGGGTCAAAAGTGCCTCGGTTTCCATTGATGGTCGGGTCTACAATGCAATCCAGCAAGGCTTGCTGCTCTTGGTAGGAGTGGGGCCTGAGGATGGCCAGAAAGATTTGGAGTATGCGGTAAGAAAAGTATCGCAGATGCGTATTTTCTCTGATGAGGAAGGCAAGATGAACCGTTCGGTCAAAGATATCCAAGGAGAGGTCTTGTCGATTTCTCAATTCACCCTCTTTGCGGATACTAAAAAAGGCAATCGTCCAGCCTTTACAGGTGCAGCCAAACCAGATATGGCGGAAGCTTTCTATCAAGAATTTAACCAAGAACTAGCCAAGGAAGTTTCTGTTGAGGCAGGAGTCTTTGGAGCAGATATGCAGGTGGAACTGGTCAATGATGGGCCAGTAACCATCATCCTTGATACAAAAAATAAATAAAAAGAGGCTCTATCTTATCTGCATATAGCGGATAAGATAGAGCCTTTGTTTGTCAAATCTAGTTCTAACCGTTAAATATGATAGTTGAGTAAGATACAGGTTAACGATTCATTATTTTATTCTTTATCATTCCATACGAATAGAGCACCTACAGCATTGATGATGTAAAAGATGTATTTTCCAACATTGGCAAAATTTCCTTGGATACTAGCTTTTGTTAATTGAACGAAATTGTAAACCAACCAAAATTCCCATTGAGTTGTTAATTTAAGAGCATTCAAAGCATTTGCAATCAATGAAAGGCCAAATGCAATCGTTGTAACGTAAGCAAGGAGGTTCATCTTGCCCCCGTAGCCAATATAGTTTGTTGCAAAGGCAAATAGGAAGGCTAGAACTGAAATGATGATGGCTGCCCATTTCAATTGTTTTTGGCTCATCTTGTTTGGTCTACCTTCTTGTGAAGCTTCCCATTTCTTAATGGCAAAGGTATAAATGAGAAAGGTGACGGGATAGGTGATAATCGCAGCCTTATTTCCGAGGATATAATCAATGGTACCAGATAGGATTGTATTGACAATTCCGTAATAATTCCCCCATTTACTCAATTTACCAGTAAAACGAGTGGACAACATTGAAATCCCAACGTTAGTAACTGAAATGAGTCCAAATGGAACCAATGCGGTCCATGCTCCCCAATCAACAAACTTGTCTAATCGTGAATTAAGGTAGCCTGATGCAATCGCTATACCGACAACTAAAGCCACACCAAACAGGTCAAACCATTTTGAGGTAGCGAAAACTTTGAGTGATTTTTTCATAAGATGGTCTCCCTCCTCTTTGTTGCGTCCATTCTATACCTAAAAAAAAGCAAAGTCAAGTCATATAGCAATATAAAACCCTGAAAATAGAGCTTTCAGGGTTTGGTTTTTAATGTTAATGACTCAGTTGATTTTTTCTACATAGAGTTGTTGGGCGATCACTTGGTTGATCGAAATTTCTTGTTCATGGATAACCAAGTGATAGAGGCCTGTGTAGTCATCGTACCGTTGAAACGCGATGGTATCACCAATTTGGAGATGGATCTGGTCTAAGAATTTTAACAATTCATAGGTGTCATAGACCCTTTGCAGAATATACAGACCAGGTTGGGTCGTTTCACTGAGACGGTCTTGGTAGGCTTCGACCAGCCGTTCACCTTTTCTTGGAATTGTCCCACCGTGAGGGCAGGTCTTAGGAGTTCCAAGCATGTGATCCAGCCGGTCGATGAAATGTTCAGAAACGGTATGCTCGAGAACTTCTGCCTCTTCATGGACTTCTTCAGTTGTGTAGCCAAGATTTTCCAGCAGAAATACTTCAATCAAGCGGTGCTTGCGGTAGAGATCAGAGACTAATTGCGAGCCTAGATCTGTTAGCAAATACCCACTAGCCTTGTCCTTCAGCAAGAGACCCTCAGAGACCATGCGCTTGATCATCTCGGTCACAGCGGGTGGAGAGACCTGCATGCGACTGGCGATTTCCTTATTACTGATTTTTTCTACTTCTGTGCCAATTTCATAAATGCACTTGAGGTAATTTTCTTTGTTTGGTGTCATGCTTTCCTCTTTTCTTCGCTTACTTCTAGTATATCAAAAAAATCCTCAAAAACGCTAATGGAGTTCTGAGAATTGTCTCAAACTTCAAAAGATGGTAGTATAGAAGCATAGAAAGGACGGCACTATGAACAGAAGGGAATTAGCGAGACTAGGTTGGAGAGAGCATAGTTTAACCTATCTAGAGAAGTACTTGCAGGGATACAAAGATTCACAAGCCTACCAAGAACAATACCAGTCTGTCTTTTTCTTTGCCAGTCCTCTATTTCAAAAAATGTGGGAGAAAGAACTTCAAAATTTGGATGAAGTGGCTGCCCAAGACTTGCTGAGGGGAGTCATGAAACTGCTTCTCATGCCAAGTGACCTGTCCGGAACTTGTGAAGAAACAGCCTTTCTTCTGAGTAGGATAGCTCCAGATTGTCCGCCAGGCTCTGACTTTTGGAAGGCTTTCTCACGCGTCGTGCAAATCGCCTTTGAAAAGGATCCCTTAGCAGATCAGTCGGGAGATCAGCTCTTGAAACGCCAGGTTCACCAGTTGCGCTACCTACTTTCCAGTTACCAAGCCCAATGGATTCGGACGCATGAGGCCAGAGCTGGACAGACTGACGAGGAGGCCTTACAAGCTTACCTACAGGAGGCTAGAGCGATTACGGTGGATGCTTATGCAGCAGCTCGTCTCCACAATAAGGTCTCCGTGACATCAGATGGTCACCTTCATTATCCTTCAGGGGCCTCCCAACAAGTCAATTTCAAGATTCTACTGGATTTCCACACGGAGTATATCCTGAACCAGGATGGCCAATTTCTCAACGAAGTAGACCCATATCAGATTTCTGAAAATGGCATTGTCAATGGGGCTAGTTTTAACTACGGGTTGGCTAGGGGCCGGACCCATAAGGACTTGGATATTGATCCCGTTAAAGCTTGGGATCCACCTTTTCGAAATCAGGTCCTCTATCAGCAGGGTGTTCGCTATCTAGCTCCTAAAAATGATCGCAGTGTCGAAGGCTACTGGAGTCGAAAAGGAGTCTTTGCACAAGGAGGCAAGAGCTACAAGCAACAAGTGGCACAGCGCGTGCGGCGTTTCCTCAGAGGCATCCCTCGCTTGCGCTGGCGGGTTCTCCTCCAGAATGGACTCCATCGGGTTTTATAGTAGTCCTCTTTCAGATTGAAGAAAAAGGATTCTTAGAAACTTTCCTTAGGTGAGTACGGACGTCAGCGAACTTCGTAGAAGTTCCATGACTAATTATTGAGCCTAAGGTCTCAATAATTCCGAGTGCCTGAA
>OATP01000496.1_pt1 | contig 22928 bp, 24 predicted proteins | sample 1495041 | NCBI WGS metagenome assembly OATP01 (sample SAMEA2579972, study PRJEB22360) | human gut metagenome | biome: human gut; feature: human-associated habitat; material: faeces | place: Denmark | collected 2008/2010 | reverse complement strand
ATTCGCTGTGGGCTATATTCTCGATGCACCTGCAAAATCAGGTGTCGGGATTTGCACCCCGCCGAGAATTCTACCGCGACCAAATGACACGCCGCGAGCGTGTTTTTTTATGTCGTAGTGCCCCCGCATATCTGAACAATGGTGGGGCGTACGGGGGAGCCGAAAGGCTCGCCGGTCGGTAGATTCCGGTAGTGCAAACCCTGTACGTCTCACCACCATATGATTTGCACCTTACGGTGGTGATAAAAATAAAATCTACCACCGGAGGTCGTCATGACCACTCACATTTCTGCTGAAACCCTATCCCCAGTAACATATAAAAACACTCCTGTTATAACTACTGAGCTATTAGCAAAACTGTATGGCACTGACACCAATAACATCAAAGTAAATTACACTCGGAACGCCGATAGATTCATTTGTGGTAAACACTACTTCAAGCTGGAGGGCGCTGCTCTAAGGGAGTTTAAGGACAAGGTTACTCAAAGTAACTTAGTCGCATCCAGAGCTAAGCACCTCATACTTTGGACAGAACGCGGCGCAGCGAGACATGCAAAGATGCTGGAAACAGATCAGGCGTGGGAAGTGTTCGAGAAGCTGGAAGATTGCTATTTCAGCCAGAAAGCAAATAGCCAAGAAGTAGCCACAGTAAAACCACAAACTCACACGATCACCCTGTCAGACGAAGAGTTCTGTTCTCTATGCTATCTATGGAGCACAGCAGACAAAATGCGAACTGACGCTAGGAAACTCTACCCCATACTGGTAGACCTCGGATCAAAGTATGCTGGTCGCTTTTACGATATTGGACACGAGTTCAACTATACGCTAAACAACGCACAGAAAGCCCTTGCGCGTGAATCAATGAATATCGAGATGTCGCAGCGTATCTCGCAGAACTGGCAACGCATACTTCCATATCTTCGTGATATTAAGCATTAACCACGCCCGATGGTGCCCTCATAAGTGAGGGTACCATGAGATCAATAGCTGATCAGAAGCTTCTCAAATGCTATGCTCTCTCGGATTTTTTCTAATTACTAAAATGGATTAACAATGAGCGTTTTCTCTTCGACTGCAAAAACGAACTCATCAAACTATCAGCCCGGAGTTGACGGACTAAGAGCAGTAGCCGTCATGCTTGTTCTTCTTTTCCATGTGGGTTTTTCACAGGTCTCTGGCGGGTTTGTTGGCGTTGACGTTTTCTTTGTTATTTCTGGCTATTTGATTACTGGAATAATTTACAATGCCGCATCAGAAAATAGATTCTCTTACATGGGATTTATGGGTGCGAGGATAGCTAGACTATACCCAGCATTAATATTTACACTTATAGTAACGTTCATATTCTGTTTCTTGTTATACTCGCCATCAGATTTTACAAGAGTTGCAAAATCAGGATTATACGCACTGGCATCTGCATCAAATATTTATTTTTCAAATTCTGCTGGGTATTTTGATACATCACAGGAAACAAACCCTCTTCTACATACATGGTCACTTGCTGTTGAGCAGCAATTTTATCTTATATGGCCTATTCTTATAGTTGCATCAGTAAAGTTTGCTAAAAAGATAACAGGCTTAGTTATAGCTGTCATTGCTATTATTTCTTTAATTGCGTCTCAGTGGGCTATAACAAACATGCAGGTAGAGGCTTACTACCTCATGCCTTTTAGGGTCTTTGAGCTAGGGTTCGGTGGGGTCGCTTTCTTCATTTCTAAGAAGGTAAAATTAAGCGAAAAGTACAAAGAGCTCATGATGTTTGCAGGATTATTGATGATAGTAATCACTGCATTCACATACTCATCAATGACACCTTTCCCTGGCATTAATGCAATGCTTCCAGTTGCTGGCGCAGTTTTGTGCATTTTGTCTCATGATGCTAAATATTGCGGGTTTGTAATAAATAACAGAGCTAGCGTTGGCGTCGGGTTAATATCATACTCTGTTTATTTGATTCACTGGCCTATAATTATATTCTTTAAGTATTGGTCTTTTAGAGACTTTAGTTTTTTTGAAAAGCTATCAATAATATTCTCATCATTAGTCGCTGGCTATTTTATGTACATTCTAATTGAGAATAGATTTAGAAAGATAAAGATTTATAGCCCTATATCTTCTTCGTCATTATTTTATTTGTCAATTATATGTGTATTATCTTTATATATTTACACCATAAAAGATAATGGTATCACATGGAGAATTAACAGCAATAACCTAGCATCATCAGTAAAAGAACCTGCGTTTGGTGGTGATGGTATTGAAATGGGTAAAATGGTTGCTCTTGGTGATGTAAAGGCAAAACCTGAGTTTGTAGTTATGGGTGATAGTTATGCTAGGCAGTACTCATCGACCATTGATAGAATCATGAGATCAGAAGGCAGGTCAGCTATAGGATTTTTTGCAGACGGCTCTTACCTATCCCCTGATATCTTGTTTGACTCAAAAGGTAAGTTGTCAGTTTATGGCAAAAAAGTTGCTCTCATGGCAATAAATTACGCTAAAGATCACTCACTCCCTATAGTGTATGTTCAGTCATGGTTAAACTATAGAACCAATCTTGTTGATGAAAATAGAAATCATTTTTCTTTGAATAACGATAATGTATACATGGAGTTCCACGCTAGAAACATTGAGAAAATGAAGAAGATGGCTGGTACGCAGTTCGTCATTATCGGTAATCACCCTACATCTGGGGGAGAGGATTCTGATGGCGGGCTATCATGTGTTAACCGGCCAAGTTATGTATATACACCATGCGCTAATAAGTTATTCAATCGAGATACTGGGCCTCGTAGGGATGCAAATAACTATCTGAAATCACTTATGGAAAAGCAGAACATTCAATTCATAGACCCATATATTTATTTATGTAAAAACGGTAAATGCAGCTCAGTATCTGATGATGGAAATCTTATTCATTCAGATGCTTATCATCTATCTAAAACAGGAGCATCAGTTGCTTGGAAAGGAATTGGCCCTGAGATAGATAGAATTCTTAAGCTGAATAATTAGTTTAAATTATGAGGGCGTAAGCCCTCATATCTACAGCGTTGGGAACATCATGGTTAATGGAACTATTGCATATTCAACCTTATTAGGGGGTTGATTTGCTGCGCTATAAGTAGACATTGATTCAATTACTACACCTCCATTACCATCATACCCAGCCTTGAAACAACTCTGTAAATTAGAAGGTGATGTTGTGCCAGCATTTAATCTCTGATCAATTGGTAGTTTCAAATCAGTTGCATCTGATCTATCAGTAGCATCATGAACACCAGACGAAATAATGTATGTTGCATAGTTTGTTTTTACTCCTCCACTAACTTTTAGATAGAGGAGGTATAGGCACCGATCTGTTGATGCTCCGGTCTTTATTTGATAATCAAGGGTAACTCTTACCTTGGAACCATCTGACCTTGATGGTAGCGTTTTGCTTAGCATAGGTACACCACCAACAGTATTATCATAATTACTTCCAATGTAGTTGCCAGAACCTACAAATGCTGAGTTCATGCGCCACACATCCTCGGCGGTAAAAAGACCTGAACTAATGTAATTACCTGTCCAAACGTTTCTATTCTTTTCTGGCCTTGCATTAATAACCATGCCTACACCGCCAAACATGCAATTTCCAGAAATTATAGCTCCAGACATGTCAGTAGTATTTATGCACTGAATCCTTTTTGTTGTATCAACAGCAGGATCTAAAACCATTTGCATGGTATTTCCATTAATATTTATCCCTCCACAAAGACTCCCACCAAATCCATTATCTGTATTATTTAGTATAAGAGATGTGATGAAATTAAAAATCCGTTGTTCTGATGCGATGCTAGCTCCTTTGTAATAGAAGTGGTTATTAGATATGCTTACCAAGGATGTACTTAAGAAGATAGCAAAGTCATTTAGCGGATTCTCTTCAAAATGAAAAACGTTATTTGATATGACAGATCGCCCACCGACGCCAACTCTTGTTGAGCCAGTAAACATTCTAGTCTGCATTTTAAGTCCACTGTTTACCAGTCTATTTGATGAAATGCTCATCTCTAGACCACCTGTGAATGTATCTATTTCGCTAGCACACTCCTTATTCCTATTGCAAATAAGATTACCACTTATATTACCACCTATTGTTGACCCACCGATTTTAATAAGATCTGCATTTGGGCCACTCTGCATAAAAACATCAAATGTATTATTTGTAATATGTGGCATTGACTTTCTTACAGTGCCAACATCAACTGACTGCTGAGCATTTCCAAGCACCATTAAGTAAGGGTAAACCTCACCAGAACCACTAGGTATTCCTGCATTTGATATATATAGGTCTGTGTTGTCATCAGTCTTGATATAGTTTCCTGATACATCAATGTGAATGCTTGTTGGGTCTTCGCAATTTACCATTACGTAACCAACGCCACAGTTCCAACATTGCGTATCTCTTATAACAACTCTTGTTGGAAGATTGGTTAAACCATCCGGATAATCATTAAACACTACCTGAGGACGCTGAGTATGATATGAGCTAGCACTGTATTTCCCACCATGTAGCTCAAACGAATCAGCGCCCAACGGATGGAAAATGTAGTCAACAGCATTGAAGGTAAACTCACCATTACTTGCGTCAATAACCAAGTCATCAGGCACTGTGATTGGCGTTGTTATGTCATATGTCCCACTCGCGACTAATTTTAATTTATTAGCTGCTGCGTAGTTAACCGCTGCTTGTAATTTCTCTGAATCATTAGCACCTGAGAACATCTCTGGCGTTACCCACTTCATAGCATCCTGAAGAGTTCCATGTGGCATTACGCCGATCATTGAGGCCCCAGAGGTTGATGCTAGTGAATTACGTAATACAACGTCACCGACTACCGACCAAGCCCCACTTCCAATCCCGCCAGTGTCTTCTGGTGAAGAGTTTGCTGGGACCACTTTTCCATATGTCCCAGTCCAGTAGTAATATGCATTACTTGCTTGGTCGTAGATGAAGTCTTTTGTTGATGTCAGTGTTGCTCCTGCAGCAAAGCTATATGCTCCTGATATTTTATTCTGAACATCAGTTGCAACCTCTTCAAGCGTTCCATACGGAGAGCCGATAAGCGAGGAGCCACTATCTTCGGCTAACTCATTCAAAACATCAGCAGCCGAACCAGATGCAGGAGTCGCTAACGAAACATTGCCACCAACGTCAAAAGTTATGACTTTACCTGCTCTTTGGTCTTTATTTGGTAGAGGGGTGAGGTCAACGTCAGATACGCGCAATGTTTTGCTCACTGCGCCGCTAGCGATACCCGCGCTTTCTTCTGCACTCTGTGCGCTCTGAGACGCCGAAGCTGCTGAACTGGAGGCAGCGTTCGCATATGCCTCGGCATTACCTTCACTTGTTAGCGCGCTATTTGCTGAGTCTTGAGCAGATGATGCATTTCCCGCAGCTCCATTTTCATATTCTCTCGCCAAACCTGCTGATTGAGCAGCGGAGTTTTTGGAATCTAGTGCGCTCTCGGCATACTCTTTCGCCTGATCCGTGTATTCAGGGGCCTTTCTAGCTTGGTCTGTATATTCCTTACATTGTGCCGCGGCTACCTCTGCAATAGAGGCATATTTTTGTGCTTGTTTAGTTTCAGAGAATGACATTATTTAGCCTCAGTATTTAACGCAGAATAGAAACGAATTATTTCTCGGGCGGGAGTATCCAAAATATTGATTTCCGCGCGATTGAGACTCACCGTTTACTGTTGATATTTGATATGTTTCTGACCCACCAAGATCGAGCCCAAGGGCTCTTTTATCTGCCACGTTTGATGACGCAACGGTTACTGTTCCTACCCCATCGTCTCCGACTATTACCGAACCTTTTTGCCATGAGCCAAATACACGCCCTGCATCAACTCCCCGCCCAGCATCAAATCCACGAATGAACTCACCACGCATATCAGGAAGGTTAAATGTTGTGCTTCCATTTCCTGATCCGTATAGAGTTCCTATTCTTGAAAAGAGCCTAGCGTATGTCGTTCGGCTAACAGGTGAGCCATCCGCAACAAGCCATCCCTCTGGGGCACTATTCATAATGAATGAGGCAATCATTCCAACCATGTCGTTATTAGGATTGTATGTTTCATCACTAATATTTACACCATCACAGAAAATCCGCGAAACTAGACCGGGTATAACAATAACCCCATTACCTGCTGACGTCTTACATGTGATATTAAAATTACCCGTACAGTTGTTATGAACAACCCACGACTTTATCCAAGCAGGGAAAATAAGATTTACATTTGAGGTTAACGTTCCTGAAAGTATTATCCTGTCCTTTGCTGCCTGCAAAGATGACATAACAACACTGTTTGATGTTATTGATATCTGACTTACCCCATAATTATTTATAGGAACCCATCCTGTTGTTTGTCCATTTGGTGATTCAGGCTGCGTTGTATTCCCTTCGTTTAAATTAAGCCATTGCCCTGTTTTAGGTGAACTTGGAACTATTGCGCCTTTTGGGTAACCATTAATAGCATCAGAAAAGTCTTGGTTAAACGGGTATGTCATCCCTGCGTTATACCATTGCTGCTGCAGGGTGACTGAATAAAGAACCCCGTTCATATCCATCCCTGATGGTGGTATGCCACCTGCACTCAATGGTTGCATAGTTATTGGTGGAAAGCCTCTGTTAAAAGTGGCAACACCATTACTGTCAGTTGATTGAGTTGATTCAGTTGGGATCGTATTCTTATCCCCGTTAACACCAAAGGCCTTAACTATCCTAGGTGGGGTATTTGAAGAGTTCATGCTATACCTGCTGGACAATGTTTACAGTCACCCCTACAGGGGAAGGAAGTGCGCCTGAGCTTTGCACAATTGCAAGCTCTGCTGTTGAAAGTGAAAACTCAAAAACATAGCTCATCACCATCTCACCATCATTCCTGACGTAGCATCTGCCTCTTTCACCAAACATAAACATTAATAACTTGTTCATATTTGATATGGTGCAATCAGAAATGTTTGCTGCAGCCTTCATCATAATTAGCTTTCTATAAACATCATTTGATAATGAGACTGTAGATGTGAGTTGGTTACCGTTATAAAACGGAGCCTGATTAAAAGGCTGAGGATCATCTATTAGTGGAACCTGAGATTTTGCCTCACCAAATCCGAAGTAAATTTTATTTTCTGTTACCGTGAGCAATCTACTAACTACAACAATTTTCCCCCACACATCCAGACCATAAGTACCGCATGTTTCTATATTCCAGATCATGTCGTAGAAATCATCAATGAAACCATCAATACCAACTGCTTCATTGAACGAGTAGATCATCGATTTTAATTTTGGGCTATCTGCATATTGAGTAAGTATTGTATCGGCAACATTTATCATGTGAGAGTCACCGTTATATTTGAAGTGTCTAGTGTTGGTACTTCATCAATACCGAATGAGAGCGATGTTGAGAATGTCGTCCCATCTCTGCTTAATGTTATGCCATAGATATCGACGTTTTCAGGGTCAATAGCCGTCACGCCAGCATAATAACGACCTGCGTATATTGTTGAGCCGATCCTAGCTCTGGTTCCACCGTCCTCGCCATTAAATGCTGCAAGGACGGCGGACTGAACTCTCACAGAGATATCACTCGGCATGAAGTTATTGTCAGCAAGCTCAACTTTTACGTACACATTTACCGCTGTAGGCGTTTGCCACTTAATCTCATAGTCTGGATAGGGTTGCACATAGTTAACGTCGTCATAGACCGTATACGACGTATTACCCATCATGGATGGACCCGGATTTAGCTTCTTAAATATTGCGTTGGCAATGTCTTGCTGACCTCCGCCATAAACACACACATACAGCGAATGTGCGTCTAATGTGAAGTTCGTGGCCCCCTTGGTTACTGCTGCACCGGTATTGTTCTGTGTAACGTACGCATCGGTTACGCCAGCGACTGCTAGCACGTTGGCATAAATGGCACCCAGTTGATTGTTCGCATTTCCGGCTACCGACTGTTTTCTGCGGTATTCGAAATTAGCTCTACTCTCTACTTCGTTACCAGGCACACCAGCCGTCGCGTTCGTAATTCCTGACCAGCCTGATATCGCTCGGTATATTGTGTTTAGTGCTCCGATAGGACATGCTATCGGGCCAGTCGCTTGATTCTGGAAAACAACGTTCACTGATCCTGATGATGGGATTGTCGCGTCAGCAAGTGAGTAATAAAGATATCCGCTGGCATCCATTGCAATACTGCCTGCAGGGATGACTGTACCAACAAGACCGGTACACGTTGCGGTAACCGTGGTTCCTACTGCGGGAATTCTGTCGATAAAGTAAATCTGTCCAATGGCGTCCTGAAAACGTCCGGTAGCGTAATCAGGGTTAATATTGTTAACGATATCAAGAAGGAGGTCGTTGGTAGCCGCAATGATTGCTGTATCGCTTTGCGCTATTTGGCCTTGGGGTGTTGTAAGGCTTTTGCTCATTCCTCCACCCATGGCCGTGTCTAAATCGGTTAGTCTGCCATTAAGAATATCCAATTCATCAGGTACAGCTAACCCTGTATCAGATATCGTCACAGATGGAACCGAGGTGGTCACTACTACTGGTTCTGCCATGAAAGCCTCAAAGTTCAATTATGCTTTGAATGTTATTGGTGTCTGTAATCGTCATGACGCCAGTTGCGGTGCGATCAGAGTTCGCTACCGTCACAGTGCAAAATGCCGACTGTACGTAGGGAAGTTTTTTGGCTTCAGATGCTAACTTGGTATTAATTAACTGAGTGCCCGGCCAGTGACCTAATATTCTTTGGTAATATGGGATACCAAGACTAGTGTCATACCAACACTCACCAAGAAACGTACTACATGCACATGCTGCATCTTGTGCTACTGCATAAGGATTCTCTGCTCTAGCGATGCTCCCAGTTTCATCTAAAGAAAGATCCCAACTCTCTGTATCAAGCAAGAATGAACGAGTGAACATTTTTACTCCTGGCAATAAAAAACCCGCCGAAGCGGGTTATGGATTAGGAGAGTCTGTATTGGAGCTTCCTCGCTCCACACCGCCATGGCTATGTGTAGAAAGCTTAATTCCACTCCCTGTTATTTCACCGGTGGCGGTGATCGTGCCACCAAATACTGCGTCACCAGCGTAGCTACCAGAACCTTGCGTTAGCTGTCCATTGGCTTCAATGACCGGAGAATTTAGAGATATCTTCTCTTCTCCATTCACAATCACTGTTTTCCCACTCACAGATACAACCAGCGGAGAAACAATGTCGATCCCATCATCGCTAAACTTCACATACTGTGTAGGATCGGAGTTTAATACTCCGCCTAAATAAATCGCATCTGCGTAACTGTGAATACGGTTGGATGCCGGTAGAGAAGGTTTCTTCGTGGCTTTAATTGCACTGATGTCTCTATCGCAAATCGCAATTAACCCGATATCTCCCTTTACTGGTGGCATGATTACCGCGCTATTTCCGCGTTGAAGTCGCCAGACAGGTACGCCATATATGGGAGATTTTGAAATTTTGTTCCCACCGCCTGTAAAACCCTCAATCATAGGAATCACCGTGACAACCTCTCCTTCTTCATCAACGTCGTCAACAAGGGCTAACGTGGTGAAATAGTTCCCCATGAGAAACTGCCTCATCATGAAGTTCTGAGTATTTGCTTCTGTTGATGTGTCTTGTGGCCTTGTCGTGAAAAGGTTAGCCATTTACTGTCTCACCTCTGTTAGTTCGCCAATCGAAGCATAGGCAATCGTCATCCATGGCCCACCTTCAGACCATGTTGAAAGGTGATGAACTGCTGATTGAACTGTATAAATCCCACTTGCATTCGGTAGCGATGTCTTGATGCTCACCTTCCTTCCCCTAAGTATTAGGTTGCTATATTGACATGAGAAGTTGAGACCATAATTGCTGAATACTGGATACCCTATCATTCCGTTTTCAGGTGACACATGTGGCATAACATCATCTACTGACCCGTTCTGTGGCCAGATATATACAACGCCAAGCCGGAAATCTATTTCAATTCCGGCTGCATTAGCACACTGCAGTATTTGGGATATAGGGTTACCTTCAAAATATGGGTTTGAAAGCTTAGCGGTAACCCCGCTATTAACAACTGTATAGTCGATTGCTTTCGCGATCGCAGTGATAATTTCTGAAACACTTGTATCACCCTCAGCACTAAACGGAGGCGCCGCAACTGACTGATCAAAACCAGTAGCGAATGCGCTGATAATTAAAGGGGCATCTGGCATTTGATTCATGTCAGCAAAGCAGTTAGTGATTGCTCCATAGAATATGGGGTCGTCATCAGCCCATATCTTCACCATGTTTTGCTTGGCTCCGTTATATTGAATTCCTTTATAACTAAGCAATGACATGCGATCAGCGCCAAGGCCATATACCCTAGCCTCTAGAGATGTTCCTGATATACCACCGTATGCCCCTACCTCAATCTCAGCCTTGATGTTGTCAATTGTTAGAACGTCGCTTCCATCCTCATCAAAAGCACCTTCTTTTAATGTGAACTGAAACTTTAAGCTGCGTAACTTATACGTCATGATGCCCGCTCCATTTCCTCTGCACTGGCATAGAAAAGTTGAAAACGTCCACCAAGCTCATCGTAGTAGGGGTCTAGGCTTCCTTTTGTATCAGCAAAAAAAATCTCTCCTCGAAATCCCAAGTAGGGATAACGAACTATTTTATTGCAGTTTAGGCAGGGAACACCTTGGGCAATCCATACCTTTTCAAGCGCAATATCCATATATAGACCAGTAGTTCGCTGCACTATCCTGAGCAACACGTTCTGACCTCCAAGCTTCACGTTAACTTCCTGAGCCTTTATTGGTTTGAGCGTAATGTTTTGCATTATGAAAGCCCCGATACAAGCTCTGTAACAGTCTCAGACAACTTATTAATTGCACTTGTAGCAGCGCCATTAATAGAACTAGTCGCGCCAGATGTTGCGCCACTGACGGCGGTAGATACTGAAGACGCAACGGTAGTTGCAGCACTTGATAATGATTCTTTCAGTCCAGACAGGGCCCCTTTTACATCATCAAGCGTGGAATCACTGGCCGATGAGTTTACCTTTTCGGTCGTAACGCTAGACGCCTTACTGTTCTGATTGTTTGAGGTGTTGTTGGTTGCTGTTGTGCTGGTCAGCGTGACTGACGCTTCTTCAAGGATTGACTGGAATATCGCTTCAACAGTTAGCAGTGTGACATCGCGATCTGACTTTCTATAGTTATAGCGAACCAAGTCATACTTTTCGTATGTCGTATCTGGTGTTTCTATGTCATAAGTGACGGAACTATTAACCATTTCATCAAGCGCACCGAGCATGTCAGTAATACTGGTTAGTGAAAGATTTGTCAGATTAGGAAGCGATCCTGAATATCCAGACCAACCCTCAAGCGTAAATAAAACCCGGATAACAGGAGGACGCTTAACTTTGTTATAAGAGCTATAAGACCCCTGCTCAATCGGTGCCGATACAACAGAGGCATCGGCACCATATTCAACACCAAGGAATGATGTCGGGTTTATGGCCTTGCCTGAACCGTCGTTGAAATAAATCCCATAGCCCGGATGAAGAACACTATTTACAACTGAGAGGAGACTTCCGCTATTTATCGCACTGAGTATCGTTGTTTCATTGAGAGAAAAAGCCATACTTACCCCTGCCCTGAAACCATTGGCGTAACAAGTCTGTTTCTAGTGACATTTCTCTGCACATCAGCACCAAGGGCATTCACGTTATTGGCGCTCGTTTGCATATTCATTTCACTAATGTGGATTTCGGTTTTGCTACCACCTCCAGCAGACTGAGAACTCCGCATTGCAGTAGTCCCTGCACCGAGCTGTATCCCGCCCATGATGTCGGTATCACTAACATATCCTTTACCGTTTTCATGGTTGATAATTCCTCGCATCAGCTTAAATACTGTTTCTGTATCCCCTGAATCAAGCTGATCACTGGCACCTTTCCCTGTTGCTTTAACTAATGAAGCTATATAGGCACCAACATTGTTATTGTCACCAGCAGGAGCATACTTATTGACTATGGACTCGATAGTGTTCACACCACGCTTAAAGTAAAGCTGCAACTGTTTGTATAGCGCAGCTACGCCGTGTGTCATGCTACTGAAAACAGCAAACCTGCCGTTTTCACCAGCCTCTTTAGATGCTCCTGCCTGACCTGCGTAGTTAAGATTACCCGGGTTGTTGTTTCTTATTCCCCGCGGCTTATTTCGGTTATCTACCCAATTACCATTAGAATCATGCTGGGCATCACCTTCACCAAGAATGGCTTTTCCGAAATCGCTCCAGTTAGCCGCAGTACGAATTCTTTGGAAGTAATCGCTACCACCAAACATCCCATTCAGAGCCTTATCCACATACGGCTCCGAGTAATACGCAGCCGCCGACGCACCTGCGGTTCCAGCCACCATGCCAACAGATGGAATAGCCTTTCCTATCGATAGAAAACCTTTTGCTACGCTGCCAATAGCACCCAGCATTCCAACTGCCCACTTGGTAACTACGAAGCCCAGAAGGATTTCCAAAGCATTCTGCCAACCACCTACCGCATCAACTACTTTGCCAACTTCATCAGCTGTATTTGCAAAAAACTTTTCTATCTCAGGTCCATGTGTGGCGATCCAGTTTCCGAACTTCTCAATGAGCGGGATTAGCTTTTCTACATAAGGAATGAGGGCTGAATAAAGAACCTGTGACGCTGCGGAGAAGTTCTGCTTCATCTCGACTAGCCGACGATTGAAGTCCTGAGCCTTCTTTGTTGCCTCGTCAGTAGCGTGTGATATCTTCCCGAACCTATCAGCATCTGTTACCAGTTGCCCATTAGCCAATCCTTGCTGGGTAGCATTATCAAAACCGAACATTCCGCCAAATCGGCGTTGAGCATCTTTACTCAGTTTTCCCCAATTCTGCGCAATTTTGCGCATGATGGTTTCTGAGTTGTCTTTTTGATAATCGAAATTCGCCCCTGTAGCCCCACCGAAAGAGGCTAGCGCGGCGAATAGAGGGTTATCTTGGCCACCACCAGTTCGGATCTGCGTAAGCACATTTTGAAAAGCACTTAATGTGCCAGTCATTTTTTCAGCGCTAGAGCCCGCAGCTTCCGCTGCACGCTGCCACCCATCAAGAGATTTAGCCGACATATCCAGCGCTTTAGAGTTGACGGCCAACTCCTGAAGATTGCTGGTCATGCTGGTAATAAATGACTTAATCCCTGCTGCTGAAAGCGTTACACCAACTAAGGCTAATAATTCAGTTCTAATGGAACCGAAAAAAGAAGAGGCACGCTTACCGTATGCCTCCATATCCTTCGCCGTTTGCTCTGCTTCCTTTCTCGTTTTACTTAAACCATCTTGGGTTTCTTTCTGCCCCTTCTTAAACCCCGATGAATCAAGTCCGAGGGTAACGACCAATGCATCAATAACTGTTGCCATTAGTTGGCCTCGCTAGCTTTGTTAATAACCATTTTGTTGTAGTTATCCACGGTGATAATTTCCAATAACCACCATAGATCCTCTACACCTAACGTAGTGCTCAATTCGGTAAGAGAAGCCCTACCCGAAGAGAGCACGGTAGCAATGGTTTTTGGTACATTAACGTAATCGGCTAGACCAACTACTTGGTCGCCAAGCATGGGGGGGATATCTAAACGGCGGCGGCTTGCAAAAAATCCACGTGTAACTTAAACACCTCTGAGCGTAATTTCAGACGAGTAGCCACCTCCTCGGTGTCGTCTTCAATTAGTTTTCGAGTAATCTTTTGATTATTAGGGTCTGGAACGAATTGAACGCACTGCATCAACTCATCTAATAATGGCTTGGCTTCTTCCGCTGGGATCTTGGCAACCATGCCAATACCCGTTGCAGCCATTCCTGCCATCCCCATATCTGCGAAGTTATCCGGCAATTCTACTCCACTACGCGCCATTGCTAGACCTGCGCGGATCGCCCACCACTCAGCCTGAGAAGCCGGCATTTCTTGAATGTAAAACATCTTTCCAGCGTCACGGCCTTTACCGGTTACCGTGTAAAAAAGTTCTTTGCGTGCCATATCTGACCTTATGCGTTGTAAGCTTCACCCACGACCGTCTCCCAGTTAATCTGGTAGGTCATCTGCTGCAGGACGCGGTTAGCATCTGGAATTGCTTTCACGCGCTGTAAAATTCCGTTTGTTAGCGTAAATTTTCGACTAATAGCGGGAAGGATGATCGTGGCATTGCAGCGGAAAACAGCCTTGGCCGTCTGCGATGTTAGTTGCCATGTTTCGAAAATTTCTCGACTTGGGCTATCTGGCATGATCGTGATGGTCTGCAGGTATTCACCGAACACATAACCACCGGATAACTTACCATCAGCACCACGGACAGACACCGCCATCTCAGTGTCACCCAGCGCAAACATGGCATCCGCTGCATACCCTTGAAGCACTTGAGCGCTCGGGTATAAGTTAGTAACAGTGAGGGCAAACGTAGCGTCAGCACTGGTAATCGTATTAGACATTTATTTGCTCCTATTGAACTTCAATGCTGGCAAGAGTCAGTTTCTGCACACAGCCGCCATCACAGTACCAAAGCGTCATGCTTGGGCTGGTTCGCGCTGCGCGTTGCTCAGGCGTCGGATCAGCGATGTAAAGGTAATAACCCTTTGCGATGAGAGATGGTGAGATATCGCTACCAACCGCGTTTTGTATCTCTGAGATTTGAGCGCTGGAAAGGTCAACCGGTTGGTTTTCCCTGGCGCTCGAGTCTGTTGATGAAGTCCGTCTAATCACCGGTGGTCGATTGTCATTCATCAATGCCGGCACCGGCAAGCCTGGTAAAAACGGAAACAGCAAAGGCAGCCTGTTATTTATCTGGCGCCCATTCATCAAACCACGTTGCCAATTCACAACCGTATCACGCGACGAACTGATCGCAATCGGCAGCAGCATTATGGCGGGAGTGAAAGCGGCATGACATGACAGCAGAACAAGACAACGCGATCCGCAATGTGGCGCGGCGATGCAACGAAGCAATGAAATCTGCAATAAAGTCCGCGCCAAAAAAAACCAACATCGACACAATCACCCGCCCCATTCTTCTCAGCTACTACGAAACCATTAAACCTCTCGGAGTTTCATTCCTTAGGTTCCTTTGGGTTATTGGCGTTTTGAATGGGCAGTTTGAGGATAAATGATGAACGAGGAAATATTCACGCTCGAGGAGGCCTGCGCATTCCTCAAGATTAGTTTGAACACAGGTTATGCATGGATTAAGTCTGGCAGATTACGCGCAGGACGAACAGGCAGAAATGGAAAGAGTGGCGATTACCGCCTATTGAAATCAGATTGTATTGAATCAGTTCGCCCACGGATCAACAATCAAGCCGTGAATGCGGTTGGCGAACAGGATGAGGGTCTTGTATGTCAATCAAACAAAGAAACGGTATCTACCACTGTGACTTCTTTACGCCTAGTGGGAAGAGAATTAGACAATCTCTTGGGACAACGGAAAAGCGGCAAGCAAAGGAGTTGCACGACAAACTAAAGGCAGAGATGTGGCGAACTGAGAAGCTGGGAGAAGCGCCAGTTAAGCTATTCGAAGAAGCCTGTTTACGTTGGCTGAATGAAAAGTCACATAAGCGATCGCTAGATGCCGATAAATCAAAAATCGGCTTCTTTCTCCTTCACTTTCGAGGTGTTCCGATCGGGGAAATAACTAACGACCGGATACAGGCTGCATTATCGAAAATGGAGAACCGGTCGCACCGTGCAAGATGGGAGAAGCAACGTAACAGGCTGATGAGGGAGGGAAAGCCGGTTCCTGAATACAAATCAAAACCGGTAACGCAATCTACCATCTATTCTCATCAGGCTTTCATGCGCTCTCTACTTCGTATAGCGGCTAATGAATGGGGATGGCTAAATTCGGTTCCGGTAGTAAAGGCCAAGTCACCGCGCGGCCGTAGAATTCGTTGGCTAACTAAAGATGAAGCTCGCCGCTTGCTTGATGAGTTGCCTGAGCATTTCCGCAGTGTGGTGATGTTTGCTTTGGCTACTGGTCTACGCCGCTCCAACATCCTCAATATGGAATGGTCGCAGATAGACATGCAGAGAAAAATGGCGTGGATACATCCAGAAGACGCAAAAGCAGGCCGAGCAATTGGGGTGGCACTCAACGACACGGCCTGCTCTGTTCTTCGCGGTCAGATTGGTAAGCATCACAGGTGGGTATTCGTACATGAGGACTCATGCATTCGACCTAACGGTGAAGTTGCTCCGAAGTTACGCAAAATGCGAGTCGATAGCAATAAGGCTTGGAGATCGGCACTCAAGCGAGCGGGTATAGAAGACTTCCGTTTTCATGATCTTCGGCACACGTGGGCAAGTTGGTTAGTTCAATCTGGCGTTCCTATCTCTGCGCTACAAGAAATGGGCGGATGGGAGTCTGTAGAAATGGTTCGCAGATATGCGCACCTGTCACCGAATCATCTAACGGAACACGCTAAGCAAATCGACGTTGTTTTTGGAGTTTACGGCACAAATACGACACAAGGTGATATGGCGGAACTGAAGGAAGTGATGTAACTAATTGATTCTGTTGGTGGGTCGTGGCGGGTTCGAACCGCCGACCAATTGATTAAGAGTCAACTGCTCTACCAACTGAGCTAACGACCCAACGAGGGGGATTATTCTCCTCCGTGATGTATGCGTCAATTGTCACACAATCCTTATGCATGCATAAAGGTGTCCGCTCAGGTTTACGAAATGATGGAAAATAAAACGCTCACTATCGGGTTGGCGAGTTTTGCTGGATTTGGCGCACACAGCGTGCGAGCTCGGTGATATTGCTATCCGGCATACGGTGCTGTTCTAGTGCAGAGTCTAACGAGAATAAATACTCGGCGTTACTGCCCAACGAGCCGCTGGCCTGAGAAATCAGTGCCGCCACGGTATTCAGCGTTGAGTTGGACTCATACAGCGGATGCTTGGGATCGGTGATAAACGTAATCCCAAAAATCTCACGACCATCAGCAAGGCTCAAAGGGCACCATTTGGGCGTATAAACCCCAGCCAGCATTTCTCGCGTCCATAGAAGTTGAAGCTCACAGCGAGCGTTGTCATCCGATAAACGGAATGCTAATCCTCGCGTATCACCTTCAGGCTTGAGGCCAAGCATGCGCCCCGGCGTATGTTCTGAACCACGCCCAGCTAATAAACGTATATTAAAATCGCGCTGCCAGCCCTTGAGATGAGCAGGCTGTACTTCTGCATACTCAAGAAGTGGATTCCAAATCAACGAGCCATAGCCAAAAATCCAGATCCCCTGATCTTTGGGGCAGGTTTCAATCATGTGGTTTAAGGAGGCGTCTAGCTGTGCTGGTGTCCAGAACAGATTTTCCAAGGCTGAGTAGGTTTTGGCAAAGTCTTGCGACTCCAATAATTTTCGAGTTAACACGTTGACCTCCCCACGCAGAAAACAACGACAGTGAATTTAAACTAATCTATAGATGGTTTTAACTCAACTGTCATTATGCGCCGTATGGCGGTAGTGCGGTTATCAAATATTTCGAATGATGTATAAGGCTATGGAGGTTTCGAAGACAATAATCATGATTGACCAGAAAGCAGCCATAAATTGAGAGTGATTTTTTAGAAAAGCATGAAAGGATTGCATAATCGATTTGCCCATCGGGCTTGACCACTTATGTGTGTAATAATGCTACTCCCTCATAAAAAATTCTGCAAATTATCAATTTTAGTTGATTGACACAGTGTCATCCCATTGCCTATTTCGTTAATAAATCTTTACCTCACTCCCCGTCGCGGTTTAGCCCAGCTCAAGGTTGTAAAATCGCACCTAACACTAGCGACTTGTTTTATTCCGCAATTACAGACAATTAACTTTTCAATGTTGCAGTGGTGATTTTTTAGACTTGCGCTACATTTGTTATTAACGCATTTAATTATAAGCATTATTGAAGTATTTGAGTTTTCTCTCTTACGCCAGTCGGAAATCAGTTGCTGTTCAGTTGTCATCTTATTACAGAGGGATAGACGATGAAGCTACGGTTTATTTTCGCGATCGCGGCAAGCGCCAACCTGCTCGCTGTGCCTGCTATGGCTGTCACAACCACCGGTACCGTTAGCGTGACCTTAAACTTAACCAATGGTTGTTTGGTAAACGGCTCACCGAGTCAAACAGGTGTGAACTTCGGTACTCTGAGCTTTGGCTCTTCCCCTGCAACTTTCGATAGCTTAACCGCAAGCTTCAGTGGTGGGGGTTCTGGTGGGAACACGTTTAACGTCCAATGTACATCTGGGGTGACTTATTCAGTCGCACTAACCAGCAGCGTCAATCCCAAGCCCACTACCGTTTATGGAACAGAGGGTACGCCTGGGCGTTATCTGATAAGCCCACCTGCCACCACTCAAGGGATAGCCTACAGCGTTTACGATAACTCAAACATGACCACTGCACTGACCAACGGCGCAACGTTAACCGCGGTTAGTACCACCGGCACCACCGGCAGTTATGCTCTTTGGGGAAAAATTGTGGGTGTAGCGAATAATACTAACGTGCAGGCAGGAGCCTATGCCGACACATTAAATATAACAATTACCTATTAGCGCACCATGAATACACAGGGGAGCGGGGTTATTAATGGCGTGGTCAGCTCAATACCTGCGGCATTATTGTTTTGCTGTGTCACTGCTCAAAACGCCTATGCCGTCATCTCTGCGCAATTTCAGGCTCAAGCAACTATCGCCGCAGGATGTGCCTTGCTGGGTACTGGAAGCTTATTTGGCGCACTAAGTTTTGGTTCATATTCCGGCACAACCAGTGGAAGTATCAATGGGACTTTTGTACAAAACACCACGCTGACACTGGCATGCACTCCTGGCGTCACTCTGAGTATGAAAGTCGATGGGGGGACACACCAGACTACCGTACGTAATGTGATGCAGAGCGGAAATAGTCTCCAATTACCTTATCGAATATATTCCGATGCGGCGCATACCAGCGAAATTCTGGTTAACCAAACCGTTCCACTCAATATAGCAGGCACTGATAACAACATTATTTTGCCTATTTACGGCGTATTACAACTTAACGGCTTTAGCCCTTCAGGGAGTTACACCGATACATTAACGGTGACACTCACTTGGTAAATCAAGGAGAGTTTAATGAGCAAACGTGTCAATTCTATTTGTCCTATTCCTTATATTTTTATTGGAACTCTACTGGTGTGTATAGCTGCGCCAATCACAGCCTTTTCCGCCACTAATATGCTAATTTGGCCAATTGACCCTGCACTGGGTGCAAAGGACAACGCGACTGAGCTCTGGCTTGAAAATAAGGGAACCAGCGTCGCAACCATGCAAATACGCGTGCTCGGTTGGCAACAGGTAAACGGAGAAGAAAATTATCGCAATCAGCAAGACGTTGTCGCCAGCCCTCCTATCGTAAACATCAGCGCGGGGAAAAAGCAGCTTATCCGCCTTATTCGCCAATCCCCGACACCAGCGGGAAAAGAGCAGGCTTTTCGTATCCTGATCGATGAGGTTCCATCGCCCGACCATTCTTCAGCCAATCAGGCCGGTGTTTCTTTACTCATGCGCTATTCGCTGCCTCTATTTGTCTATGGTGACGGTGTCAACTTTCAGCGCAACGCTTCACAGCCAGTGCAGCTCAATCAAAGTCAACTGAGTTGGAAGACGATAACCAATAATGACCATCCGGCACTAGAAGTTACCAATCAAGGCGCGATCCATGCGCGTCTGAGTAAAGTATCAATTAACGGCAAGCCAATAGCAGATGGCTTACTGGGTTATGTGCTCGCACATTCCAAGCGCGTATGGCCATTACCACCAAGCGTGTCACGCGGCGAGAACCTGAAGGCAGAGGTCAATAACGACGCTAATATTTGGCAATCCGGCCCAACACCATAATCGGCACTATCCGCCAAGCCGCCTAAGTGAACGCAACCAAAGTCAGGTACAGTCGCGCTGTGCCTCTTATGGTCACACTCAGTTTGCCCAGCATCGCTTATGCCGATCTAGGCAGCACGGATCTGCCTCCGCCTCCCACGGCTAGCGTCGTTAATCAAGAACAGCAGTTCCGCCTAGAATTAGTTATCAACCGTTTCAACACTGGCAAGCTCATCCCAGTAGTCGAACGCAACGGTCATTTCTTTGTCCAATCGAATACGCTGATTAGCTTCGGTTTACCTGCCGACAAATTCACATCGGTTGAAACAGATGTCAGCGCTATGCCCGAATTAAACGCCCGCTATGACAGCGAAAACCAGCGACTATTAGTGCAGGTGCCAACCGATTGGTTGCCTAATCAATCGATATTTACCGGCAACCCGACACAGCAAACACACGCATTGGCTGGCTCTGGGGCACTCTTCAACTATGACGTTTATACCAGCCACACGCAGGACAACGCTACGCTCACTTCGGCATGGAACGAGCTACGCATTTTCACCCCCAATGCGACCTTTTCCAGTACCAGTATTTTACGGAAAAGCATGGGAGGAAATGCGGATAGCAGCAACGAAGGTTTTCGTCGATATGACTCAACCTTAAGCGGCGTAAACGAAACGAATGCGATTAGTTGGCAAGTCGGCGATTTAGTGACAGGGGCGTTGAGCTGGAGTAACAGCGTGCGCCTTGGCGGCGTAAGTATTGGACGAGACTTCTCCGTTCGTCCAGATATGATCACATATCCCCTGCCCGCGTTTTCGGGGCAAACCGCGGTCCCAACCACGGCGGATATCTTTATTAACGGTTATCAATCCGGCAGCACCAACCTTGAACCGGGGCCTTTTACTCTCACCAATCTACCCTACGTCAATGGCGCGGGTGAAGCCGTTCTTGTTACCACCGATGCATTAGGCCGCCGTGTATCCACCACACAGCCTTTTTACGTCGCAAGCACGCTACTGAAACCAGGCCTTTCAGATGCATCACTTTCTTTAGGCGCATTGCGACGTGATTATGGAGAAAAAGATTTCTCTTACGGCCCAGCCGCCATAAGTGGTTCTTATCGCTACGGCGTCAACGACGACCTTACGCTGGAATCTCATGCCGAAGGTGCCCAAGAGTTGGCGCTAACCGGTTTAGGCACATTAGTAAAACTGAGCTATCTCGGTGTGCTCAACGCTTCTGCGACCACCAGCACAATGTATGGCAAGCGAGGCAATCAATACGACTGGGGTTATCAGTACAGTAATTCACGTTTTAACATTGGCACTCAGCACAGTCGTCGCGATAAAAACTTCGGAAATTTAGCGCTTTACGACATACCAACGAATACCTCAGATCCAGCATCCTATTCGCTCAGTAAAAGTAGCGATCAGTACTCCGCCGCGCTGTCATTGGATCGCTTTGGCAGTCTCGGACTCGCTTATTTTGATATTAAAAGCTTTGCCGGGGATAGAACTCGCCTGCTCAACCTGTCGTGGAATAAAAATCTTTGGGGAAATAGCACGCTTTATGTTTCCGCCAGCCGAGATCCATCCCAGCAAGACTGGTCACTGGCGCTTTCCATTCAAATTCCGTTCAGCACCTTCGATAACATCAGTCTCACGACGCAACGCAACGCGACAGGCGAACGCCAACAAACGATCGGTTATAACCACGCCATGCCAAGCGACGGCGGATTCAAATGGGATCTCGCCTATGCCAATCAGTCGGAACAAAACAACTATCAGCAGGCGACACTAGGCTGGCGTAATGAACATATTCAGCTACAGGGTGGCGTGTATGGTCCTTCTAACAGCTATACACAATGGGGGGAAATGATGGGCTCGCTGGTATATATGGATAACACTCTGCTGGCCGCCAATCAGATAAACGACGCTTTCGTGGTGGTGAGCACCGATGGCTATCCTGACATCGGCGTTAATTTTGAAAATCAGCCTAAGGGTGTGACTAACCGCCACGGATACATGCTGATCCCCGGTGTGTCTTCGTTTTACCCCTCCAAGTTCAGTATCGATACGCTAAATCTTCCCGCAGATATTTATGCCGATACCACCGAGCAGCGCCTCGCAGTACGACGTAATAGCGGATATCTGGTGCATTTTCCGGTGCGCGAGCGACGCGCGGCCAGCGTCATTCTGCACGATCAGGCCGGAGCCGCGATTCCAATATCCAGTTCTGTCACTCGGGAAGGAAAATCAGACGTCTACGTTGGCTGGGATGGACTGGCTTATTTGGAAGATTTAGAGCGGCAAAATGTGCTGCGAGTTCGTACCCCTACCGGTCTGCGCTGCGTTGTCAATTTCAGCCTACCCGACAATCACTCACAGAAATTAAGCACCTACGGTCCCTTTACCTGCCAGCTTAAAAAATCATCGGAGAACGACTAGTATGAGAGGCATTATTCACTTAATTTTCATTCTATGCGGCGGGATGCTCTTCTCTACCACTGCTCAAGCTGTCTGCACACTGACTAAGCCTGTCGTGGTTAATTATGGCACTCAAAGCTCTGTACTAGTCAATACAACACCACAAACTCAGACGGTCACTATTCAATTAAATTGCACCACTGTGCTCAACATTGCGGCTCCGGGATATATCAACGTTAACTATGCAAGTACAACCCCAACCAATTCACCGCGCGCCCTGCTAACCAGTAGTACGACTACAGATACGCTCCCCGTCCAACTGGTTTGTATTTCACCTACGTGTTCCTCGTCCACAGAAATTACCGTAAGCAAAACCGCTGCGGTTTCCAGTTCTACGCTGCTCACATTACTGAGCAATACGCAATACAATCTACCCTTTTCGATCAGCACCGTGATCGGCCAATCCGTCGCGGCAGGAACCTATACGGCCTCCCTCAACCTAACCATCAACTGGAGCATTTGTACC
>OATP01000494.1_pt1 | contig 22981 bp, 16 predicted proteins | sample 1495041 | NCBI WGS metagenome assembly OATP01 (sample SAMEA2579972, study PRJEB22360) | human gut metagenome | biome: human gut; feature: human-associated habitat; material: faeces | place: Denmark | collected 2008/2010 | reverse complement strand
TGTCGGGGTCGAGAGGCTGCTGGGCTTCAAGCCGCCGCCTTTCAGAAAATGTTCATCAACGGGACAGCGTGGACGTTAGGGTCGTAACCCGAATTGAATACGTTCCTGATACTGTCTTCGTTGAGATACCAGCACAAGCGTCAGAACGTGAAACAGCCGACAGCACATCACACCTTGAAAACGATTACGCAACGTCTGACGCTCGGATAAACCCTGACGGCTCTCTATTTCATAACTTGAAGACAAAGCCACAGAAAAAGCCCGTAGAGTTTGAAAAGCCAGTTGAACGCAAAGACAGCATTATTTATAAGACAAAGACAGTAACAGAGACCAAAATAGAGAAAGTCCCTCGTGACCTTACTTGGTGGCAAAAGACACAAATTCTCGGTTTTTGGGGGTGTATCTTCATTCTTATGATAGTTTACAGGAAAAAGATTATATCCTTTGTAAAATGGCTTATCTGATTATCTGATAAAGAAATAAAATCGGAAATTACATCGGAATTTTGACAATTATGATTATCTTTGAACCGACATATTTGAAAATATAGCGTTTGCTATTGTTTTGAGGTAAGAAAATCGCCAAAATTTCTAAGTAACTCAAAAGCAATGGTGAATGCCCTCGTCATATACGTGGGCATTTCCTTTGTAGAGTTACTGGGCGTTTGGCGATGCCTCTTACCGACAAGGAATGCCCACGTTTTTGTGTGTGTCTGTGAACAACGGCAATCACTATAAAGAGAACCGTTAAATAACAGATATATGGATTTCAAAGATTCAATCAAACAAATTTCAGAACGTATCGAAACCCTCAAAGCCAATCTTCCAACAGAAGAAGCGACAAAGACGGCTTTGATTATGCCTTTTATAAACGCATTGGGGTATGACGTTTTCAACCCTTTGGAGGTGTTGCCCGAAATGTGTTGTGACATCGGCACAAAGAAAGGCGAAAAAATTGACTACGCCATAATGAAAGACGGCGAGCCGATTATACTTATTGAGTGCAAGCATTGGGAACAAGACCTGAACCTGCATGACAATCAACTGTTACGTTACTTCAATGTCTCAAAGGCAAAATTCGGCGTATTGACCAACGGCATAACATACAGATTTTACACTGACCTTTCAGAACCAAACATTATGGATGAAAAGCCGTTCTTGGAAATCAATATGCTTGACCTGAAAGACACGCAAATCGAAGAATTGAAGAAATTCCATAAATCGTATTTTGATGTTGATATGATTCTGAGTTCAGCAAGCGAACTTAAATACATGGGGGAACTGCGAACCGTCATCGGGAAAGAGTTCACGAATCCGTCCCCTGATTTTGTGCGTTTCTTCGGGAAGCAAGTGTACGATGGTGTATTTACCCCAAAAGTGCTTGAACAGTTCACAACCCTTGTAAAGCGCACAATCAACAACTATGTTAGCGATATAATATCAGACAGGCTGAAAGCCGCCATAAAGGATGAAGAACAGCCCACAGAGGGCACGCCAGCAGTTCAACAACCGACAGAAGAAGAACAGCCCGATAACGGGATTGTTACCACAGAAGAAGAACTGGAAGCATTCTATATCGTGAAATCACTTCTAAGAAACATTTTCCCGGCTGAACGGATAACTTATAAAGACACACGTTCTTATTTCGGTGTTTCCATAGACAATAATGTGCGAAAGACTGTCTGTCGCTTTTATTTTGACCCTCCTACAAGAAAAAGGCTTGCGGTCATTGACGAAAACAAAAGTGAAAAGATGTACAAGTTAAATTCAATCAATGACATTTATAACTATGCCGATACTCTGATTGAGGCGGCAAACAAATATTTATAACCATGAAGAAACTATTTTATCTATTCTGTTTGTTAAGTGTTATTTTATTTATCGGCTGTTCAAATGATGATGAACCCGAAGTAAAGAAGTTTTCTTCTGACGTTGAAAATGTACTGACATCAATTCAAGGGACATTCTCGGGAGAAGAATATTTCTTGGGACAATGGTTTCGCACAGACAAGCTGACATTCTCCCCTTTCGCTGCTCCCATTGAAAAGACAACATTTAAGGACGGTACAGTTGAAGTACATGGGACGGTTCACAGAGTTCAGAACAAAGCTGTAGGCGGGGAAGTCATGGACGATTATTTCTTTTGTATTGAACCGTTAAGAACAGCCATAGTTCTGTATGGTTACAACAGTGATAACAAAGAGTTGAACGAGAAAAAAGAAACACTTAGCTATAAAATTGAAAGCCATGATATAATCAAGTTCAAAGATTACGGGCTTACAGAAGATAATTGGATAGACTATTCAAGACAATAAAAAGGCAAAGCCTAATGGCGTTCTATGTGCCCCGATGATTCCGGCAATGATAATTTACACCAATAAAACATTTGGGCGGCACATACAAAAAATTCGATGAAAATAACTTTCAGATAATAAGGCAGGGTTTCCGCAAACCGTGGAATCCCTGCCTTATTTTATCTTTCGCTCCTCTTGCGTCTTTGATATATAGTAGGAGAAGTAACTACAGATAACATTTGAAACAAAGTTTCTAAATATCCCAAATATGTATATCTTTGTTGCTGAATAAGCCACAAAAAAGAGTTTCTAAACATTTTTGTTGCTATTCTGTTGCTTTTATCTGCACAACAAACGTTTATCTATTTGCAAATCAATACATTATACTAAATTAATAACATTTTGCATCGGAAAGTGATTGCGCATAACTGACTGCAACGAATTAGAACCAACTATAACGAAGCCACTGTAAATCAGTGGCTTTTTTATTTGTCCAAAATCCGGCTGATTGCAGTCGGAGGCGGTTGTCCACCCTATTTTTCTACCGTATTTCTACCACGAAACAAATCGAGGTTTGACTCCGATGTCACACTGAGGTAGTCAACAACATGTGTTGACAATGGTTTACATAAGTAGACAAAAAGCGAAATTAAAACTATATGGTTTCACTAAAAATATGGAGAAAACAACATGGAAGTAAAAAGAATTTGTAAATGGTGTGGTAAGCCATTCATTGCGAAGAAAACTACCACCAATTATTGTAGTCACCAATGTGCCAGTCAAGGCTACAAACACCGTATGAGAGAACGAAGACTCGAACTTCGTGAGTTACAGGATTTGATAGAAGTCAAAAGTAAACTTGACCATCAAGACTACTTTACTTTTGCACAAGCCGCACAGTTGATGGGCGTTTCTCGTCAATACATTTACAAGCTTGTCAAAGAGGATAAGTTGAGAGCTTCAAGAATCAGTGCAAGGATGTCAATCATTCGCAGAGCCGATATTGAACTGATGCTCAAAACACGCCCCTATGAACGAAGAAGAGTAAAAGATGATCTTAATATAACTGAGTACTACACTGCCGAGCAAATTTCCGAAAAGTACAAAGTATCGCAAAAATGGATTTGGGCATATACAAGAGAGAACAATATCCCCAAAATCCGTATCCGCCAGTTCAACTATTACAGCAAAAAGCACATTGATGCTGCTTTTGCCAAATACAAGACAGATAATGATCTGACTGAATGGTACACTCCCGAAGAGATAGAACAAAAGTATGGGATGAGTCGGGTTGCCATCCGCTCCCATGTCTATCGCAACAACATCCCGTCTAAGAAAGAACACGGTCAGATATTCTACTCGAAGCTACATTTTGACCTATCCAAGCAGACTGCCGAAGATAATGCTTCGGAATACTATACCGTGCAAGAAGCCATGAAGAGATACAATCTCACACGGGATTCTGTCTATGGCATTCTGCAGTTCCACGAAATCAAACGTGAGAAGAAAGGGCGTTTCGTCAGGTTCCTGAAAGTGGAATTTGATCATGTAATGGGCGTCAGAAAATAAGCCTAAGTCTGAATTTAGGCAGACCAGAAAATGATTCTAAAAATGAGCATTGTCTGCGTCAAGTCATTACGGACATTTGCAGCAAATCAAGTATAAACTAATAATAATTGTAACCATGTTAGAATGTAAAACAGTAACATTGAGAACACGTCCTTTGAAAAACGGGATGCTTTCTTACTATCTGGATTATTATCCAGGCTATCGTGACCAGGAAACAATGAAGACCATCCGCCACGAAGGATTGAACATTTATATTTATGCCAATCCCAAGAATGAGCGTGAACGTAACTTCAATGCCACTATGTCGGAAAAGGCAGAAGCCATCCGATGCAGACGCTTTGAATCTATCGTAAATGACAGGTATGATTTCTTTGACAGGCACAAACTCAAAGCGGATTTTCTGGAATACTACCGCAGGCAACTTCGTAAGCATGACCAAAAGTGGGAATTTGTATACCACCATTTCTACAACTTCGTTCATGGCAAATGTACTTTTGAAGAAATTGATATTGACCTTTGTAATAAGTTTCGTGAGTATCTGCTAAATGCCAAGCAACTCAGGCGTGACGGTCACATTTCAAAGAACTCTGCTTCCGGCTATTGGTCAACATTCAGGGGACTTTTGAAAATCCTTTATCGCAATCGGCTAATCAAAACCAATATCAATGACTTTTTGGATAAAATCGAAACAGAAGATACTCCAAAAGATTATCTAAGTGTGGAAGAATTATACAAATTGGCAGAAACACCTTGCAAAAAGCCAATTCTGAAAACAGCGGCATTGTTCTCATGTCTGACCAGTCTTAGAATCAGCGACATACTATCGTTGCAATGGCATGAAATCATTGACTTTGCAGCTGGAGGAAAATGTGTCCATACAATTACCCAAAAGACCAAAACAGAGGACATCATTCCAATCAGTGACGAAGCCCTGCAATTAATCGGCTATTCTCCGGAAAAAACCGGATTAGTATTTAAAGGATTGAAACGAAGTTGGACACAGCAACCCATGAAAGAGTGGATTCGCGAAGCCGGTATTACCAAGAATATCACTTTCCACTCCTACCGAAGAACATACGCAACACTTCAAGGAGCAGCCGGCACAGACATACGTACCATTCAAAGTAACATGGCACATAAAAGTATTACCACGACACAACGGTACATGAAAGTTGTGGACAGCAACAAGCGTGAAGCCAGCAACAGAATCTCTTTAATCCGCAAGTAAGAATTAAAGTCCAAATAATCCCGTCTTTATCGCTCAGAGTATGATATTTTGCATCAAATCATATTCTGAGCATATTTTTTCTTAAATTCTAAACGATTATCCATCGCAAACTGCAACTATTTGGAAATCTGCATATACATTTGTCTTATTGTAAAACTCAAATAGTATCAGTTTATGACGAATAGTATTAAAATCTCTCCTCAAAGAACCAGTTTCATACTTTCAGCAAGTGTCATTCTTTACTGGGCAACAGACTCCTATTTATATCTCAATTGCCATATCAACCTGATGGAATATTCCACTCCAGTTATTCTATATATTACGGCAATGATACTCGCCTGTGGAGTACTTAAGCATTTCTTCTTCCGATTCATTACAAAGAATGAATTGAGTTTGTCTTTTGGCAAGCAAGTAAAACCTCTTCCTGTTGAACTAACTGAACAAATTAAGGAGATTGAACCAGAGTGTCCAAACGCCAAGGACATAAATCCGGTAAATTTAGTTGCAGAAAGTGTTGTAAAACAAGATTATATGGATAATTATGAAGTACGTGTGGCTGAGATTGAACGTAAAAAAGCCGAAAGGCAGGCAGACATTAAGCGTGTCATTCATGAATATACCACATTTGTAATGACTGAATTTCTCTCAAAAGAAAATCTTGAAATTCTGCATGAAAATATAGAGTATTTCGCGCACGGACGACCTGATTTATATAAGCCAATCCGTTCAGTATTGGATAATCTACTCCGTTCTATCGACCTGATGCATTTCGTGTGGAATATCGGAGAGAGATTGAGTATTTCTCTTATAGACAGAGCTACATTCATACATACTATATTTCCACATGAACTAAAAGATGCTTCGATTAAATATCTGTCTAAAAATCTCCGGACATGCGGAGTTTGCAAAATAGCACTTGATATTCCTAAAACCGGAGATTATCACTTCAAATGTATGAAGAACGACTCTGAATCGGACTTAGATTCAACCAATTAGGGTTATTCAACGCAGACCGAAATATTATTGCTTTCTGAGGTTTGTCAGCGTTACATCATTGTGTTGGTTTGCAGCATGTTAAACAAAACAATGTTATATCATGCAAAGGAATAAACTAACATTCAATGACCTACCGGAAGTGGTAGGCGAACTCTGCGAGAGAATCTCAAGTATGGAAAATCTGCTGACAGAAAAACTTCATCAGCAGCATAACGAGGTAAAAAAGGATACCCATGTTCCAATGACCGTTGATGAAGTCTGCGAGTATCTGGGTATCTCAAAATCATCCTTTTATTACAAAGCCAAACATGGAGGTATTCCAATCATTAAACAAGGCAAGCACCTGTTTGTCTATCGTGATGAATTGGACAAATGGTTAGAAAGCGGAAGAAAAGGAGACACACCTATAAGCATAGAGGAAGAACACGCCCGAATGCTTGCAACTACACGTCGCAAAGCCAATCCTAAAAACTGGTGAGTATGGAAACGATAGCACCCAATCAAGATCTTACTCAGGTCGCCACAAAATGGCAAGATACCATGCTCAGTTTGGAAAAGGTGTACGAACAAGAGCCGGAAGTTCTGAAAATAGGCGGAGTGGCTATCGGAACATTGGGAAATTTCAGTGCATCCATTGGCAAGGCAAAAAGTAAAAAGACTTTTAATGTGTCGGCAATGGTGGCAGCTGCTTTGTCCGGAAAGGAAGTTCTTAACTACACAACAGATTTTCCCGATAGAAAGAACCGCATCCTTTATATTGACACCGAACAGAGTCAAAACCACTGCATGATTGTAATGCATCGTATCATGAAACTGGCGGAGTTGCCGACCAATGAGGATTGCGACCGTTTCTATTTTCTCTCTCTACGCAAGTTCAACCCCAAGGAGCGTTTGGCTATCATAGATGATGCAATCAGTCAGATTGAGGGTCTCGGTTTCGTGGTGATTGACGGAATCCGTGACTTGGTTTATGACATTAATTCTCCGAGCGAAGCCACGTGCGTAATATCAAAACTTATGCAATGGACTGACGAATACCAGATTCATCTTCACACCATTCTTCATCAGAACAAAAGTGATGAAAATGCACGAGGGCACATTGGCACGGAAATCAACAACAAAGCGGAAACGATCATTCAAATCGATAAAGACAAAGACGACAGCAACATCAGCAAAGTGGAAAGTGTGCATACCCGTTCAAAGGACTTCCTGCCATTCGCCTTCTGCATCAATGCCCAATCACTTCCCGAACTTCTGTCAGACTATGTGCCGACAAAGAAGAGCGCAGGTCGTCCCAAGCAGGAATCGTTCTCCCCTTATAGGGATATCCACGAAGCCATCCATCGCAAGGCTCTCGAATTGGCTTTTGACGGAAAAGAGACGATTTCGGGATATAAGGCTTTGGAAGAAGAACTGACCACTGCCTACGAACTGGCAGGAACGAAATTTAATCACAACAAGATTGTGGAGATAATTAAGTTTCTCACGAACAAACGGATGGTGGTTCAGGAAAGCCGTGGCATTTATCGGTTCATGCCGGATTACCACTATTGACTCTCCACTTGACTTTATTCTAAAAGCGTGTATTGTGATGTATGTTAAAGTTTAAGCGCAACGACTGGTTTCATGATAATTCTCGAAACTGGTCGTTGCCATTTTATTTACCAACGTCCTTGTGGATAATTCCTTTGGAATAGGTTATGGCAATCAGTATGGAAAGAGTGTTCCTCTTCTGCCATTTATAGATTTTGCCGCCTGTACAATTAAGGTTATGACAAAACAGCAATCTTTGTATTGGTATATAAAATGACACTTTACTTTGTCAATAATTTCTGTTTTCGCTGTTTTTCAATATGAGCTTCTGTTATATTTCGGCAAACCTGCTGGAACAATTCATATTCGAGTACCGGCAAAACGATATGCCAAATGCCAAACTAATTTCAGCCTTTTGCTCACTTTCTCTGTTGGCTAAATGTTCTGATACAATTTAGAAGTTCTGAATTGGCACTACTGTAACACCAAATGTGACATTAATGCCATTTAAGTTGCCATATAAATACACATTTATACGAAAATTGTTCTCTCTAAATCGTCTTTGACAGTCAATCAAAGCCATAAATATCAAACATTTTACTTCAAAGCACATCTTTTTTAAGCCACGGGCTTGCCCGTTGTACAGACATTATCTTGTATGGGGAGCCTAATACCCCAAGCGACCAATCGGCCGTTTGAGAATGCCAATTTTCCAGCAAGCTGATTGGATGAAAAATAGCGTTATTTAAGCACTTTTTCTTTTCGCCAGCCTCTTCCTCGTCTTTCTCGACAAAAAGCGAAATTTGTACACTTAATTGCGCCCTGGGCTTGCCCATTATACGACCTCTATTGAGTTAGGGTAACTCAATACCCCAAGCGATAAATCGCTCGTGAAAAGTTGCCAATCCCAGGCAAGCAGGATATGGCTTTATTGCGATTATAGAATACCTTAACTCTCCACGCAATCATGTTTTGGATGGGCTTGTAATACCTTTGTAGCCTCTGTTTGACAATTACCATAGGCAAGCGTATTTCAGTAGTACTTTTACGAACACTTTCATGAACCCTACTGGTTCTTTTATGAACTCTTATGTGAACTCTTTTCTTGCTTTTAAGTGGTATCCTGGAGTAACGTCGGCCACCATAAATGCAGATACTAGATGATGAACACAGAACTATTGTCTGAACGCTTGCCAATTTAACGACATGAATCTGCCATATCCCAAAGGCGATTTTGCCAACTTCCGAATGGCATCCTAAAATAGGAAATAGCCTATCCTCTTTGTAGTGCGTAAAAATACGCAGTCCACTGCGTAAAATGTAAGACTGGACAGTACTCCAATGAGTTTAAACAAATTGCCCATTGTTTGTTTGCGTGTTTGGGAATTCAGTTTATAAATTTATTGACTCGCTTTCACGAACTCTTTTAGGAATCGTTTTCCATAATTCAAGTCCAACGAATCATATGAGATTCTGAAGTATCTGAACTAAATTCAACAAGACATTTCACCAAAGGTGTTAACTATTAATACTTATTCCGTACAATACGCTCTTCCTAGAAAATCAGGAAATAAATCCGTTTCATAGTACTTGTGAGCCAACACACGCAAAAACCAATATCCAACCTTATCTGTTCTATATGCAATAGATTTGTATTTCTTTTCAAAACGGCTCTGAAAATCTTTCAATGTTTCAGGTAACTTTATACCAGTCTGTACGGCCAATTCATTATTTAATCTTTTTTCAAAGAGTAACTGTTCTATATCAAATTCATCGGTGATTGGAAATGCAATTTGTAAGTTCACCTCAGACTCATCTACTTTCTGCTTAAGAGCTGAGTAAAACTCAGGCATATTCAAGTATGCCAACAATTCAAATGCCACTATTAAGAGCAAAGAGGAATCACAGTGATAGTCTTCATCTTTCTTGTAGATACTCTTTGCTAATGCTATTCTATTTCCGTGCATTTCCGGCCACATCTTTTGTTTGTCATACCGTTTCATCAGATTGATAACTGTACAAAGCAGATACTTACCTAAACTATTTATGTCATCCTGATTCTCAGCATGCATATACATATATTTGAATACCATCTGAATGACAATAGAATTAGTATCAAGCAAAGGCATTGTACATGCATTATTGTTTTCGATGACATTTTTTAAGATATTCAACCTATTACGAAGTTCATCTTCAGAAATCTCTGCATAAGATTTTGTTAAAAAATAGAAATATACTAAATCACCAAGAAAATCATAGCATCTTAGCGGATAGAACATATACTCGGTATCTGAGGATTCAAAACTATATAGTCCTTTTGGAAATAAGACTACTTGCAATATTTTATTGATATATTCTTCGTATATCTGAATTTGCAACAATACAAGGCTATTAAAGTGTTTGATTATTGAGCTTTTATTCTCTTTTTTTGATTTAAGAATCCATGCCCAAGTTTTTAGAACTATAGTGTCAATACAATACTTGGCCGGTAGTAAATTCTGACATTCAACAGAGTAATAATGAACCATATGGGCAATTAGGCGCAATGAGGCGAACGTATTAAGGATTAATCTCCTGTTCTCTTTCTTTGCCGATGTAATTTTCTTTAATTGAAGTTGAACAAGTGTTGATATGTCTTCATAATTATTACCTTCTCCATCTAATAGGACAAGTATTTTCTTAAATAAACGATAACTCTCGTCATCAGTTAATAATGTTTCATCAAACAAAAAATCTGAGAAATAAGTAGTCAATAACTCAATGTCCCACTCTTCAAAGTTTCCGTCAGGAAATTCTTTCTTAATGAAGCCAGAATATGTAGGTTTTGCATTTGCGTCAATCAAGCCATTGTGAACAAAAACATAATACCTTGGAAATCCTGATAGGCCTGGAATAGAAGGGTCTTCATACTCCGTGTATTTAGAAGCCCTTAAAGATTCTATTAATCCATCCGGTTCATTAAGAGTTCTGTCTGTTATATCTTTTGCACCGAACCCCTTGAGTTCAAATAAGAAAAGTGTTTTTTGCCCATTTTGTCCTTTGATAGCTACTACATCACGTCCATATTGTGACTGCCCTTTTGATTGACACGGTGTAGAAAGGACTCTGTATCCCATTCTTTCCAGAAGTATAGGAAAGATATAGTCTAATTCTTGATCCTCTTTCAAAGACTCAATATATTGTTTAATTATTTCCCGTCTTTTCATTCCAATCAACTAATAAATCATTAATCCACTTATCTTGTTCCATTGGCGTCATAGACTGAGCCAATTGCCTTGATGGCATTGAAAATTGTATGCATCCCAAGTGTTGTACTTTTCCATTTTCGTCTCTCCAACCTCCTCCTCTTGCTAAAGTAACGTGCTTCATCATACTACTTAAAAGACTCTTATGATTTTCATCAGCTTTCTTCATCTGTTGTTGCCAATGTTGTTTTTGAGTTTTCAAAGCTTCTTGATACTCTATCATATAACCGTATTTGGGTGACATTTCTTTAAGAGATCTTCTTTTATCTATTGCATCAGACCTTTTCTCAAAATACCAATGGATTTTCGTAACAGACTCATTATCAATATTTAATTTCTCAAAAGCTTTGATTACATGACCCATATATTCATCCAAATATGGAACTAACTGACTCATCAAAACATTACGTACGCTCGGTAATTCACTTTCAATCAGAGGCAATAACTTTGGAAGTCTAGTCTCAGGATTGCCATAATCCTGAAGCAATTCTATAATCAATAAACATTGCAATTTCTCATCCAAGTCTTTTTGAGGGTCAAAATTTGAAGATTCCAAATGATAATCATCCCACAATCTTCGCCCGACAACACGATACAATCCATTGGGATGAAAAATAAACGATAATACAAAGTTTATGAAGTTATCCTCATTCTCATGTAAAGACCTTAGACTTCCTTCCATCTTTAGGATATCCATTGGGGTCAAAGAATTTGCGATTGCTACGAAAATATTTGTCAAAAACACTGCATCTTTAAAATGAAAATGTATTGAGTCATCAATACTTTTGAGCGCAGTCTCTTTATTCTCACTTTTTAACCCTTTGACCAACAATATGATACTCTGTTCTATAAATGGACTAACTCCTTGTTGCACAAACAACCAGTTACATAGAGGATTTATGTACGGTGACGGATCTCCTTGCAACATTTCCAGAATCTTTTGTTCACATATTTCTTTTCTTTGGCCAACCAAACGTCCTATCGTAAAAAGGGAAAAAGCCATTGCTGCACTTGATTTAAAGCAAGTGTTAGATACAACTATATCAAAAGCTTTATTAACATACTCCTCTGCAATTTGATTTGTTTTTACAAATGCAGTTGCAAACTCCTTCATATTATCTTCAGGAGGATATTCTGCGTAATACCTATCAAAATCATTTTCCATCAGACCAGCAAGGCAGCTCGTTTTGTACTGAGGCAATATTGAGATTAATACAATGGCATTGTCATAATAAGCACTAGCGTATTTTTGAACAGCCCAAAGAATTAGATTTTCAGTATTATCATGTTTACTCTCAAATGACAGAATAACGTTTTTCATAAATTCTGGACTCCAACTTGAGACTCCGGAAACAAGATGAAATGCCCACGCCCATCTCCCAATATTATTAGTTTCCTCGAAAATAATATTACCACTTTTTAGATGTGCTATATATGCGAGAGCGACAGCAAAATAACACCCACTCATACTATAGTCCGATGGATTGATAATATGTTCATTGTTTTCCCAATAGGATACGGAATCACTGAATTCAAATTCACCTGCTGACGCTTTCTCATTTAAAAAGTCTACAACTTTAACAAGTTCATCAGGCAATCCTGAAGTTATATTTCGTCCATCAAACATAATAATCTATTTAATATTCACGTTTCATAACTTTTCACCACTCTTCCTTCTCTCATATTTAGAAGATTCATCGTATTGGTAAGGTATTTGACATTTTATGCATCTGAGTTGAGAGCTAAACAGGAATTATAGATGGCATCATAATCATTCCATATCCAATGGAGGAAAACTATCATCTTCAAATCTATCAAAGTCAGATTGGAAAAGACGGTCTTGAATGATCCTGTACTTTTCAAACTCTGATTCAGCAAACTCTTTGGCATATTCGGCAGAAACCTGTCCGTTATCTTGTAATATCGGGCTCTCAAATAAATTAATGAATTTATCTATTCGCTTTGCCCAATCTTCCATTGTCATAGGTATATGACGCATAGCCATGCTTTCTGCCATATCAAGGGATGCATTGACTATCCTGCCCATTTCTTCTAATTCTTTTTCTCGCAAATAGTTCTTTGCTACAGACACATCGGTTTTGACAATTTTTCCATTCGGAGCATTTTCCCAAGTGGTCAATCCCATGTGCTCCCTATTTGCATCGGCTCGTTCAACTATCAATTCCGCAGCTGTATGCCCATGCACAGCATAGTGCATTTTGTTCTGTACCTTCTTGAAGAAAAGACGGGTTGTCGGAGCATCCTTGTTATAGTCTATTGCCGTAACATAAATATCGGTCAGTTTCTGATAAAAACGACGCTCACTCAGCCTTATCTCCCTTATTTCGGCCAACAAATGCTCGAAGTAATCCACACCTAAGAAAGCCCCGTTCTCCATTCGCTTATGATCAAGCACATATCCACGGATGGCAAACTGACGAAGCACAAACGTACACCACTGACGGAACTGTGTGGCACGAACAGAATTGACTCGATATCCGACACTGATAATGGCATCGAGATTATAGAATGCCGTATCGTAATTCTTGCCATCCGAAGCAGTTGTTTCCATTTTGGAAATAACTGATTTTCCGTCCAACTCACCACTCTCAAAAATATTTTTAAGGTGCTTACTGATTGCTGGTACTCCTACATCAAAAAGCTGCGCCATCGCCTTTTGTGTTGCCCAAATGGTCTCATCCTTATACATCACCTGAATCCCATCCTCCTTGCCTTCAAGCATGAAGATAAGAAACTCTGCCGCACTATTTCGTATTTCTATGTTTTTTGCCATAACAAAATCATTTAAATTGTGACAATGGTTCACAAAACATTTTGTTAACGACTCTATCACGCATTAACTTCATGTCCGTAAAATTACGACATATATTTTGTGCGATTTCCAGATAGTTATCTGAACCATCATCTTTTTGATAATAATATGGCTTTATTGAAACACAGTTTTTATGTTCAAACAAGGTGTTTAACAGCGTTCGGTCTGAGTTGCCACAAGAATGCCCCATGATATAAACTTGATATGGAGCAGATTCAATGAACTGAAGTAAATTACGATATTTTCCCGACTCTAAATACTTTATAGATTTGATGTTTCTTAAACACTCATTATCTGATTGTTTAAGGAAATCTTTATAATCCTCATCAAGCTCATCACCATAGCCAAATATTATGCTATCGGGATTATTCAAGTCTCCATGAATATGATTTGTAGATGCAACTTTCAGATACCCATACTTGTCTGCTACTTCAGTATAATTAAAACTAAGTAGCATAATATTCTCAGGAATTATTAAGTTCTTTAGGTAGATTTCTTCTATCTTTGACGATTCTGAAAATTGCTTTCTGAGCTGTTTAATATCCTCTGCTATAAAGTACCTATCGCTACCTTCAAAACCATATCTACAAAGTAACTGTTGGTACACATTGTCTTGTTGGATTAGATAATCTACGTAATCATAGTAAACCTGTAATTGCGAAATACTAATATCATCTTTACGAATATTTCCATAAATTTGACGTTGTATCTCTGTATTGCACTTTATATTATTAGTTGTGATAGAAGAAAGATATTGAGCTAAAAGCTCTTGAATACAATGTAGTTGTTTGTTGATTTCTGAAATTGTATAACCACAGTTATCTGGATTCACAATCAAATTTCGCAATAAATCATAATATTCCTTTTCTATGTCAACCCACCCTTTAGTTTCAATACAAATACATATATTCTTAAAAAACGGAGACAACGAAAACTCAAAAGATTCAGAATCATTGGCAATACTATCAATAATCTCTTTACCGGACGGTTTGTTAAAAAACTTAGGAAGACAAAATGCAAAGACATTCCAACAGCGATTGTAATTGTCTGAAGTAATTTTGATAGAACAAAGGTAATCCTCTGATATAGACGTAAGATTTCCTGTAAAAGAATCAACTCGTTTCTCCCAATACCAGTTTATGAAATCTTCATATCTAGTAGGAAGCCCATGTGCCAAGTCAAAGCCGTTTCCAATAAGTACTATTCTATTCATCACTGTTACTTCTTTTATTGAGGATTTTTATATGCCTAAAATAAAAATCCTAGTTAATCGTTCTGTATTTATTGAGGTTCATACTACGGTTCTGCTACCATTGATGAATAAGAATCATTGTCAATAGCATAAGGGCGAGGCCGGCTGTGCCGTTTGAAACTTTCAGCCTGTTCCAAAATCTCCTTGAATACCTCATCACGAATTTTAGGTGGATATCCTGCACGAGCCAACAGGACAATTACATTCATCTTCAATGTCGCCCGAAGGTCAGGACGGTTTAACCAATCTGAAACATCCGACTGTTCCTCTACCATCGTTTTAATTTGCTTAGCCAACTCTGTCAATTTCTCATTCGAGAAATTTTCAATGAAATCGTATTTTACCGCCACAGATTTCAGAATATCAAAGAAAGCCTTCTCTTCAAATGATAGCCCTATAGAATTGCCGGCAGTACGTTCATTTGCCACATCCTCCATAAGTCTAACCATCTCTCCAACGACATCATCAATCACATCGTTGGCAAGTGCAGCATCATCAGAACGGTCATTGTATTTTTTGACAATATCTTCCAAGCGTTTCGTGAAATCTATGCCTTTTTGCCTGTTGATTTTCCGAAACGATTCAATAACCTGTTTCAAAAGTTGCTCCATCAACTTGACTTTGGTGTTTTTGTAGGGAATTTGGTCAAGACGTTGCATATATTCCGATGAAAGAAGGTCTATTTCTTCATCGGCAGCAACACCGATTTTAGTCACCTCTTCCACTGCTTCAGACATCAAGGCATCTTTCAGCATTTCGCTCACACGCTTATTCATCTTTACAGCATCCGGCGCATTCCCTCTCGTCAGTTTAGAGATTATGGAACGGATGGCCAACATAAAATGAATATCGTTGTCTTCCGCCTCTGTCAGATGTTCTGAGTTGCAGCATATATCATACGCACCTTTCATCTTTTTACAGTGTCGCATAAAACGAGTTTCAAGTTTTTTGGTATGTTGAATGTATTCTGCTCCCGTTTGAAGAATGCCTAACTGTTCAAGAGGCGTTCCAATGAAATAGCCAGACCAGTCAAAAGCATGAAACATCCGCTTAATCACATCCAATTCGTCCTTAACCACTTTTACCGCTTCTTCAACAGTTTCGAGGTCCGGACCATCGACTTCTCCATTTCCGCCATATTGATGAAGCGCCTCATTCATCTGCCGCTTTATGCCGAGATAATCAACCACAAGCCCTTTCTCTTTTCCGGGATAAACACGATTAACACGAGATATGGTCTGAATCAACGTGTGCATTTGTAAAGGTTTGAAGCAGTACATCGTATCAAGGCTCGGTACGTCAAAGCCAGTTATCCACATATCCACAACAATCGCAATCTTAAAATTGCTTTTCTCTTCTTTGAACTGTTTGTCCAACGTTTTCCGGTATTCATCATTGCCGAGCAGATTATAAAGTTCGTCAGAATCATTATCCTTGTCGCGAGTGATGACCATAGCAATACGCGGCATCGGCTTGATTTCTTTGCGTTCCTTCTCCGAAAGAGTTTCCCCTTCAATACATTCTTTGATTTCCGCCCATTCCGGTCGTAAATGGATAATCGCCTGATAGAGGTTCCAAGCAATGGAACGACTGCTACACACAATCATAGCTTTACCCAACACCGTTGAACCTTCCTCAATCCGTTTTTCGTAGTGTTCCACCATATCCCGGGCTATTTTGGCTAGTAAATCAGGGTCATTCAGGATAACATCAATTCGCGTCATCATTTTCTTGCTCTCCTCTATCTGATAGTCACTTGATCCTTCTTGCTTACATTGGTCATAGAAAAGCTCTATTTCCTTCACCTTAACCGAGTCAATCATGATTTTAGCAGCACGACCTTCATAGACTATCTTACGAGTGATCTCATCTGCAACCGCTTCGGTCATGGTGTAACGGTCTACAATCGGGCCAAACACATCCAGCGTATTATCAAGCGGTGTTCCCGTAAATCCTACGTATGTAGCATTCGGAAGAGAATCGCGCAGATACTTGGCAAAACCATAATGATGCTTTACACCCTTTTCCGTGATAGTTGTTTTCTGCCCTAAACCGGCTTGTGAACGATGAGCCTCATCGGATATACAGATAATGTTTGCACGATTGCTCAATAAGCCTGTGCTTTCCTCGAATTTCTGAATCGTTGTCAGATAAACGCCTCCGGCAGTACGCTTTTCAAGGTGTTCTTTAAGTTTCTCCCGACTTTCTACTTGAACGATTGTCTTGTCTCCAATGAATTTGGTAGCATTTAAAAACGACTTAGACAACTGATCATCAAGGTCTGTACGGTCTGTTATCAGAACAATGGTAGGACTGCTCAATTTTTTGGAACGCATCAGTTGTCGGGCAAGAAATAACATGGTGTACGACTTACCGCACCCTGTAGCTCCGAAGTATGTGCCCCCTTTTCCATCACCATCAGGATTCAAGCGTGAATGTTTCAGAATGTTATTGAACAGTTGAGTGGTAGCAAAATACTGCGGATAGCGGCACACGATTTTATCCTCGTCCTTGGGAGTATCTGGCAAATAGATAAAGTTATGCAATACATCAAGCAGGCGTTCCTTTCTGAACAATCCGCGCATCATCGTGAACATAGTATCAAAAGCACCATCAAGAATAGAATCCGTAGCTTCCACCTTATGCCATCCGTAAAAGAACTCATATGGTGCAAAAAGTGAACCGACTTTATTGTTCACGCCATCGCTGATTACTACAAACGCATTATAGCGGAACAATTTAGGTATGTCACGCCTATAACGTACCGTCAGTTGCTTGAAAGCGTTTTCTATTGTGGTATTTTGCTTGATGGCATTTTTAAATTCAAGTACCACCAAAGGCAGACCATTAACAAATACAATACCGTCAGGAATGCGATGATGCTCACCGTCAATGACAAGCTGATTGACGAACTTAAATATATTATTCTTTCCCAACTCATTATTATCCACCTCTGTATAATCAATGGGATAGATATGAAGATTTGGTAACTTAGGATTGGTTCGTTTCAACGAAAAACCTTCTTGCAGAAGTCGCAACGCTTCTACATTCTCTGCATACACACTACCCCCATCTGAAGTTTCCAATCTGGCGATTGCCCGATTGATTTCATCCTCGGTGATATGGTCTACTTCATATTTTTTCCGCAGATAAAAGCGCAAATCATCGTAGAGAATAACATCTCGTGTATCACGACTGATATTCTCCCCATATATATAATCATATCCCTCTTTTTTAAAGAGTTCGACAAATGCCTGTTCTAATTGTGATTCGTTGAATGCTGGCATAACACATTATTTAATACAAGCATCTATGAATAATTTACCGAATGGGGTTACCTTATAGTAACTTTTTGAAACTTCAATATCTTTGAATGATAGAGGTACTAATTTCGCCTTTAAGGAGTCCAATCCATTTTTTAAACAAATATTGTCATATTCAGTATTGTCTATTTTGTACAATCCGTCTTCGTCAGATAAAACTCCAAGGCTAATCAAATTAGAAAGATAGGCCGTAATATTCTGAGGAAAAGTTAATGAGATATAATAAGGCAACATCGTAGCGTGATCTAAGATTGTAATAAAACCTCCATTTTCGTTTTTTGTTATCGCCCTAAAAGAACAATAAGGAACTTCTATAGCTGTTCGCAAGTATTGAATGATTCGTGCCTCATCTTCTGATAAACGACCAATAATATCAACAAATGCAGGATGAGCACGATTAACGGTGTCAATATTAGAAGCATTTGCCAATAATGTAGTAAACAAATCCGCTATTTCATCATTCGTTGTATAAGTTAACTTTTCTACAATAGGGGTACCTATTTGAGTGTCCACCTCACACCGTTTTTCTTCTGGTATTTGTTCAAGTTTATCTTTATACTCGTTAAGCCGTTTGGCAAAATTCAATTTTCGCTTCTCTGTCCACAATTTTAGAGAAAGCAGAGAATTGGGACATAATTCAAACACTGTTGCTAATGCTTGACCTAAAGCTTTAACACTTGGCTGTGCCAAGTCTTGATAAAACTGACCGAGCACATTCGCTCCTGCTTTCACTAGTTCAATTCCTTGATTAACTTTTTCCGCCATAGTATTATTCTTTATCACGTTTTTCGATTGAATCTTTTACAGATTGAGGGAGTGCATCAAAAATACCATCTATCTCCTTTGGTTCTGTAATAAGACGTTCAGTAATAATATTCAGCAATTTCATAAGAGTTTCAGCCGTAGCCCTATCATCAACATCAAATGCTATTTGTCCTGGATGAACAGCTTTGTTACCAATAACCCGAACTGCATCTAATGCCTTCTGAACAATTGTAGGTAACCCCTTCTGCACAAGACTTCCTATCATTTTGTCTATTGCTCCAGTTTCACCAAGTTCATTACAAAGTCGTTCCACTGCAAGACGAAGAAGAGCACATGCTGCCCGTGGCGACTTATTGTAAATCAAAGCAGCCTCATCGTACAATAATTTCACTGAATTAGGCATATCCGCATTTGGTTCTGTTGCAGCTATTTCAGGATATACATATTGATTATCAATCCAAATTATAGCCTTGTCGCAGTTTTGGCATATTGCTACATTTATCAAACTGCAATCATCAAAAGGAGTACACCACCAGCTTTTATCCTGTTTCCATGAAGCACTAAAATATATCATTTGAGAAACTGTATTGCAATGCGGACAAGTGAATTTTTTCTCTTGATTCTTTGGGGTTATATAATTTGCCATATATATTAAATAATTACTATGTTTGATAATAGGTTTTTGAGTAATATACCACAGCAATAATTTTCTTTAGAAAAAGCAATTTTTGCGCTGAGTAATTTAGAAAAAACATCATATATATGTGTGTTTTCGCAGATAAGAATTGGTTGTGCGCATATAAGTTCTTGACTTAAATTCTCTTGTGCTCCACCGTTTGCAAGACGTTTGATATTCTCTTGCTGGTAAAGACAATGAAAATAAAGATATGCGGCTTCCTCAAAGGTTGCTGTTAGCATATTACAACATGCTTGGTTCGTTGTGGTGTCACAGTCTAAATACGTCACTTGTGAAGCGGTTGCACCATACATAGCCATAACGACAGTCCCACTCGGAATAATTTTAGCAGAACTCCCCTTTAAACCTTCTCTGCTAATGTATTCTTCCGTGTCAAAGATAATGTTATTTGCCACTTCTCCAGATTTTAGCCATCGATAATGGTGTTTATCCCAATATTTAGGATTAGAACGATTAGGAGTACCACCCGATTTTGTTTCTTTACAAAATTCACCAATCGTTCCCATTCGCCACCCCTCAGGCAAATTCTCCACATCAATATCGTCAACAAACATCTTGCGGTAGATGGCCTGAGCTGTTTCTTCAATAGTAGCAATCAATCTGCGGTTGTTTTCAATCCGTCGCTCTATTGCTTGATATTCGGCTACAATCTTTCGTTGTTCATCAATTGAAGAAACTGGCAACAAGACTTCGCACATCTCACTCCATTCAAAGACTTCACGCGCAGAACCATGCGATTTGAAACGGGCATATCTATCGAACTCTGGCCTACGAAACCACATCATCAGATATTCCGGCAATAATTCTGTTTCGTCAATGACTTCAAAAACAATATAAGCCTGTGAAATAATACAAGGAGATTCCCCCTCATACAAAGCAATTGTTATTTTATCTCCATTGCGAGAAGTTACAGGAACATAGCCAAACTGTCGAGGTTGGACTATTTTATATGTACTCATATCAGTCCCCGTTGTATTTGCAATGGATGTGATAAACTGCTTAGCAATGCTTAAACCAAGCAGTTTATTTACAACCAAGTCTCGATTGCGCACATCAACTTGCCGGATATAATTACCCAATCTTTTATAATTCGATTTCATAACCCAATGATTTAAAAACATTAAGTACTGATTCTCGACTTTTGGCTTCTTGACGAAGGATGTCGGCAAGTTCCAATTGAAGTTCCTTCATGCGTATGTCATAATCCACCGACTCATCCCGATTGACAAATTCGATGTATTTGGAAGGTACCAACGAGAAACCTTTGTCTGCAATTCCTCCATCTTCACCAACACTTACCGATTTACAGAACTCCGGTATATCGGTATAGGTTTCTGTATGACCCTCTCGCTGCCAGTTGTGGTAGGTATCGGCCACTTTACGAATATCCTCATCGGTGAAACGCACATATTTCTTTTCAAAGGGTTCGCCCATCTGGCGCATATCGATGAAAAGTATCTCCTTTTCACGGTCACGATAATGTATGTCTTCTCCGTTACGATTGACCAAACGACCTTTCTTATTCGCATTGATAATCCAAAGCGTAACGGAAATATCAGTAGAGTAAAAGAGGTTACGAGGCAGTATTACAATTGCTTCCACCAATCCGCGTTCAATCATCTTGCGACGGATTTCTCCTTCTGTACCATCGGCACTCAGCGCACCGTTGGCCAAAATGAAACCTGCCACACCGTTGGACGAGAGTTTGCTCACCATATTGAGAATCCAAGCATAGTTGGCATTAGAGGTAGGCGGCACGTCATAACCATCCCAACGAGGATCGTCCGTCAGTTGATTGTCCGCTCTCCAGTCTTTTTGGTTGAACGGAGGATTAGCCATAATGAAATCGGCTTTCAAATCTTTGTGACGGTCATCGGTAAAGGTGTTGGCGGCATAATCGCCCAAGTCGGCTGCGATACCACGAATAGCAAGGTTCATCTTGGCCAGTTTAAAAGTGGTCTTGGTATATTCCTGTCCATACACCGACACCTTGCGACGATTGCCATGATGACTCTCCACAAACTTCATCGACTGCACAAACATACCGCCCGAACCGCAACAAGGGTCGTAGATTTTACCTTCGTAGGGTTCAATCATTTCGGCTATCAAATTGACTATCGTTTTGGGCGTATAAAATTCCCCCTTACCTTTTCCTTCTTTAATGGCAAACTTGGATAGGAAATATTCATAAACACGTCCAATAATATCATTGCCGTCTGCGGATTCCAGAATCGTATCAAATCCATCAATCTTATCAAGCAATGAACCGAGTTTTTCCGCTTCTATACCCAACGAACTATAGTAGTTGTTGGGTAATGCGCCACGCAAAGGCTTGTTTTCCTTCTCTATGTCAGAAAGAGCTTTATCTACAATAGATGCGATGTTGGGTTGCTTTGAATTTTCTTTAAGATACGGCCAACGGGCTGTTTCCGGCAAATAAAAAACATTCTTGGCCGCATAAAACTCCACATTATCCACAAAGTCTTCCAAACCGTCATTGACAATTTCCTGACGGCGTTTCTCAAAATGAAATCCGGCGTACTTCAAGAATATCAATGACAGGACAACATGTTTGTATTCGCTGGGTTCAATAGATCCACGCAGTGCATCGCATGCTTTCCAAAGTACTTCCTCCATTGGGAGATTGTCTTTCTTATTTATCGATTTCTTTGCCATAATTCGTATTATTTTGTTTCCCTAGAGGTTGATGAAAGGATTTCCCAATGCCCCCCAAAACTTGGTCCAACTCGTTTGATAACATTCGCTGCTTTCATGCGTTCCAGTGTTATCCTCATTGCTTTTTCCGAGACTTCACATTGTTTTGCTAATGCAGAGATACTGATTTGTGGGTTTTCTGCAATAAGAGAAAGTATCTTGTTATGCCCCTGTTGTGCCCCTGTCATGCCCTTGTTATGCCCTAATTGGTCGGCTTCTGGTCGCTTCTGGTCGGCATGGTTAGTTCCTTGCCCTTCCTCCAAAACCTTCGCACAAACAGTTGCTTTCATGATAAAGGCAACCAAGTTGTATTGTGGCTCACGGACACCCAAAGCCGAAAGTTCACGACACATACGGTCAACACCCTCACCGAACTCTTTTACATAATCGTAAGCTTTGAGGTATTCCGCAATTTTCGGATTGCGAGAGAAATGGGTATGACGAATGTTGTCAGTGCGAACAATGCCCGGCAACTTACCTGGTGTTTCGAACACAAGACGGTCGTCGAACATCTTTATCTGAATTTCCGTGC
>OATP01000489.1_pt1 | contig 23174 bp, 20 predicted proteins | sample 1495041 | NCBI WGS metagenome assembly OATP01 (sample SAMEA2579972, study PRJEB22360) | human gut metagenome | biome: human gut; feature: human-associated habitat; material: faeces | place: Denmark | collected 2008/2010 | reverse complement strand
AGGCCGTTGCTTAATCTTTTATTATTTCATTGTCTACTTGACTGGGAGCAGTTCAGAGATTTCATTCTCACTTCCTTTTTTGTTATATATTATAAACTGTATCGTTTAATGAGTTCTACGTTTTTCGATGTAGTAGCCAAATCCAAAAACTATCAAAAGAACTCCGCCTACCATTGTCGCAATGGAAATACTTTGACCGGTTGATGGTAATTTTTTCTCACCTTTCTTCTCTTCAATTTTTGCTAAAGATTTATAAACTACACCATAAGTTGAGAAATGAGAGGTTGTAAATGTTACGGCTGACTTATCTTCATTTAGTTGGAATTGGAAGGATTCCAATTGACCATTTTCACCGATACCATAAACTGCTTCTACTTCTTTTTGGCTATTTACTGGAATGGTCACAACAGTTGGACTAATTTGATGTACAGGATTATTTTGGTTCGATAATTGAATATTATATGCCTTGTAATCTTTACCAGCTAGTTCTTTAACATCTTTCAAAACTTCAACAAGGAGACTATAGCCACCTTGAGCAAAATCAGGGTTTTGCAAGACGATACCTGTTGCCTGGTCTACTAAAATATATGAATTTGTTGGTAAAACTGGGCGACCAACGGTACTAACACTGTTGCTATTTGTAGGAACAACAGTAGTTGTACTACTTGGTGTTGTTTCTTCCTTGCTTGGCTCTGTACTTGTTTCAGTGCTTGGTTTCGTTTCTGACTTGCTTGGTTCTGTACTTGCTTCGGTGCTTGGTTTCGTTTCTGACTTGCTTGGTTCTGTACTTGACTCAGTGCTTGGTTTCGCTTCTTCCTTGCTTGGCTCTGTACTTGCTTCGGTGCTTGGTTTCGTTTCTTCCTTGCTTGGTTCTGTACTTGCTTCGGTGCTTGGTTTTGTTTCTTCCTTGCTTGGTTCTGTACTTGACTCAGTGCTTGGTTTCGTTTCTTCCTTGCTTGGTTCTGTACTTGACTCAGTGCTTGGTTTTGTTTCTTCCTTGCTTGGTTCTGTACTTGCTTCGGTGCTTGGGGTTGTTTCTGCCTTGCTTGGCTCCGTACTTGAATCTGTTGGATCCTTGTAGTCATCTGGTAAAGATGCTCGGTATGGATCATCTGTACGACCTGCTTCTTTTAGAGTTGCAGACAATTCAGACTCATATTGCTTGAATTGTTTGAAAAGACGTTCAGAACGAGCTAAAGCATCCTCAGTCACCTTATCTTCAACTGCTTTTGCTGCAGCTTCATCAGCTTTCAAGGCAGCGTATTTTGCATCGCTCACTTTTTGTTCGATAATGAGCTGTTCTTCTAGTGCTTTCCAGTGATTTTGGATAGATTTTCCAAAGAGATCTTGGTTATTGATGGCCATTTGGTCGATGTGCCATACTGTCCAATACCATGAATTTGGATCATAAGTAGCCGTTTGAGGTTTAAAAGCTTCGTAAGTATCTTTTACATTTCCATAGAATGGAACATAAGGGGTATTCCGTGAAGGTCCCATGCCGAGCCATACAGTTCCACCAAATGATTTTGGAAGGTTTGGATTGATTTGATAGACATGGGCATCGATCACATTTTCGTTTCCTAAAGCATATTTGTATTGGTCTTTACGAACAGTATCGTTGCTACCATCATCACCTTGTTTCTTAACACCAATTTGATCATCTGGTACAAAGCGTCCATTCAAGTGTTCAAAACGGTTGCGTTGCAAGGCAAACGCATCTTCTAAGGTGTATTTTTTGTTTGGATCGGTTGGTGAACGGAAGAGCTCATACTCATCATCTTCATAAGTGACTTTAGAGTCTGGATCTAGCAAGGTGATTCCTGCATAGGTCCGTGAGCGGTCTCCTTCAGCATATTTTTCTGGTCCATAAGATTTAGCGATATGGAAATTGCCATCTTTGTCTGTCTTGTAGTTACCAGATTCCTTGGCTACTTTTTCGACATCTTTAGAGGCAATGACATTTTCAGTGTCATTCAAATCAACATGACCTAGGTAGTAGGTATTGGCAAAAACTGCATATTTATCTTCTGGAACTTTAACCGCTACATATTGGTGGCCAGAAAGAATTTCCATATACCAAGTTTCATTTTGGTCTGCAAAGACAACCACATTTCCTTCAGCTGAACCTTTTTCTTCGATGACTTTAGCTAGAAATTCAACCCCTTCACGAGCTGACTTAACGCGTGGTAACACTACGTCCAACATAGCAGCTTCTGGAATTCCGTTTTCTGTCAATGGGTCCGTCTTCAAGACTTTCTTATTCGGGATAGCTGTTACTGTCGCAGTCATGGATACACCGGCTTCGTTAAATCCGTGTTCACCAAAAGCACCGTTACTACCATCTCCACGAGCAGAGTCATAAGTCGCTGTGTATTTCATTTCACTAGCAGCATGTGGATAGGTAAAACCATTGGATTCGTCTTCCAGTTGATCCCCTTCCTTATAGTTCTTCGCATCAACCACCACATAGTTCTTGTTGTGCTTGCCACCATTTGGATAGTATGGGTAATCTTCTGTCCGACCAAAGAGAGTGGTCCCATCCTTGGTCAATTGCCGACCAATGATAAAGCCACAACAGGCTTGAACTGCTTGAACTGGTAGGAGCAAAAATGTCATTGCTACCAATGAAAGTTTAAACAACCATTTCTTCATGGCAAATCTCCTTTTCGAATACTCCTTTTAGTAAAAAAAGATAGCATTCCCGATTTTTTATACCTCCAGTTTACATCTTTTTGTTCATTTTTGCAAACGCTTACCAGACTTGTTTTTATTCTATTTTTTACTAAATTATCTTTCTATCAACTCATTTCTATGTAAATTATATATATTTATTGAGATTTCAAACAATTTTCTGTTAGTTTACGATTGCGCTACATTTTTTAGGAAAAAAAGCCCTTCTCCGTGAGAAGGACTTCTTAAAATAGAGTCAAGATTTTACCTAAGAAATAAAGGAAAAGCAGGAGATAAGATAAGGCTGCACTAATCTGATAGGTTCGGTTCATAAAGCGAGCCTCTCCTCTTACTGGAAAGACATAAGCCAACATGACCCCAGCTACTAAGCCACCAATGTGGCCCGCCATACTGATGTCTGGCATAAAACTAAAGATCAGATTGACCACAATCAAGCTGGTATAGGACTGACTCAAGTGACGAATATAGGGACTTTGAACAATAAAGCGCAGAGCGCCAATGGTCCCAAAAAGTCCAAAGAGAGCTGTAGATGCGCCTGCTGCAATCACATCTGGCGTAAAAATAGCAACAAAGACATTACCCATCATGCCTGATAAGAGATAAAGAGCTAAGAAAGCCTTGGAACCAAAGAGATCTTCTGCCAATCGTCCCAAGTAATAGAGGGTGATCATATTGAGCACAAAATGTTCTAGGCCGATATGAACAAAAGTAGCTGTCACTATTCGCCATAACTGGCTAGGATCGACTTTCACAACCTCTCCAATAATACCACCGCTATAGTAAATAGCAGCACCCGTTTGGTAGTCGCCTCCAAATCGGATAAACATGGAAAGAAAGACTGCCGTTGTGACGAGCAACAAGAGGCTGGTCATAGGATAACGACGATCAAAGAGTAACTTCATAGACTATCACCTCCTGAACTGCCTGATCAAAAACATCTGGTTGAAACTCCTTCTGCTGGATGGAATAAATCGTACTCACCGTTTTTCCAGCAAAATCTGCTAAATAACGATCATAATAGCCACCACCATAGCCAATTCGGTAGCCTTTTGATTGGAAGACCAAGCCCGGGACATGGATCAGATCAATCTCTGCTTTATCCACAACCTTGCCCTGTTCATTGGGCTCCAGCAAACCAAAGCGACTCTCTTCCAAAATGTCAGGATCGTACTCCACAAATTCCATCCGACCTTGTGGATAGGTACGAGGAACACAGACGCGTTTTCCACCTTGAAGAGCAGCTTGGATCAAGCCAGCTGTGGAAAATTCGTGGTCAAAGGACAGATAGGTTGCCAAGGTCTTTGCCTCCTGAAAGGCTGGAAGCTCCAAGATACGTTGAGTGAGCTGTTCATCTGCTTGAGTTTTCACGGATTCTGGCAGCTCTTTCATGGCTGCTATGGTTTCTTTTCGTAGTGTTTTCTTCATTCCCTACTCCTTTTGTATAGCTTTAATTGTATCATTTTTTATGAAACATCCGAACAGTTTGCACACGAGAAAATAAAAATCCAACTCCAGACGGAGTTGAATCAATCCCTTATTGGTCGGCTTTCATTTTCAAAAATTTGCCAATGTTTTCCACAGCAAAGGGAAGAGCAGCTTCATTTGGACTCATCTTCGGATGGTGCAGGGCATAAGGGGTATCAATCCCCAACCAGAACATGACACCAGGGACCTTGCTCAAGAGAAAGCCAAAGTCTTCTCCTGTCATCGCTGGCAGGATATCAATCAGGTTTACGTCTTCCTCAGCTGTGAAAAAGTCCATGAGTTCTTTAGCCAATTCTGGTTGGTTTTCCACAGGCAGGTAACCTCCTTGCTTGAGTTCCAGATCTAATGTTACATCAAAGGCAGCTGCCACCCCTTCTGCGATGGCTTTGACTCGTTTTTGAGTCAGAAGGTTCATCTCCATGGTCAAGGTCCGAATGGTCCCATGAAGGAAGGCCGTCTCAGCAATCACATTATTGGTGGTTCCTGCATGCATGGAACCAAAGGTCACCACCGCTCCTTCAATCGGATCGACATTTCGACTGACAACCGATTGGACTTGGGTAATGAAGTAAGAGGCTGCTACAAGAGCGTCATTTGCCTCATGTGGAAAGGCCGCATGGCCGCCCTTTCCTGTAAAGGTGATCTTAACTTCACAAGTCCCTGCAAAAAGGGTACCGGTATTGGTCGCAATATCCCCCACCTTCAAATCAGGGCGTACATGCAGACCATAAAATTCATCAGGGAGCCAGTCGCCAAAAGCATGGTCCTTATACATGAGCATTCCACCAGCCTCATTTTCTTCAGCTGGTTGGAAGAGAAAGAGCAGGTTATTTTTTGGTTGCACTTGGACCAGTTGATCCAAAAGCCCGAGAGCTGTTGTCATGTGCATATCATGACCACAGGCATGCATCCGTCCTTCATGCTTAGATGCAAAGTCAAGACCGGTTTGTTCTACGATTGGGAGGCCATCGATATCCGTCCGCCAGCCAATAGTTTTTTCAGGTGCAGACCCATGGAGATACACCAGGATCCCGGTCCGCCAGGTCCGTTGCTCTACAAAGTCCTTACCGGCTGTGATCTCTGCGATCCGATCCAAAAGATAAGCTTGTGTTTCAAATTCTTCTAATCCAATTTCTGGAATTTGGTGCAAATCCCGTCTAATTTTGATTAAATCCAATGTCATTTTTATTTTCCTTTTTTGTCTTATTTAATAGAGAATCTAGAAATAGAGGCCTTACGGCCTCTACTATCAATATGTTACAAATTACGCAAGGCGTCTTCGAGCGCTGTTTTTTGTTGTGTTTTTTCGTCGATTTCCTTGATGATGCGAGCTGGGACACCAGCTACAACCACATTTTCAGGAACGTCTTGAGTGACGATCGCTCCAGCAGCAACGACTGATCCGTTTCCGACTTGAACTCCTTCGATCACAACAGCATTGGCACCGACCAAGACATTGTCCCCAATCCGAACAGGTTCAGCAGAAGCTGGCTCAATGACACCTGCAAGGACCGCACCTGCACCGATGTGGCTGTTTTTCCCAACAGTAGCACGTCCACCAAGAATAGCTCCCATATCAATCATGGTCCCAGCACCGATTTCAGCGCCAATATTGATCACAGCGCCCATCATGACAACCGCATTGTCTTCGATGGTTACTTGATCACGGATAATGGCACCTGGTTCGATCCGAGCATTCAGATGACGTTTGTCCAGCAATGGAACAGCTGAGTTACGGCCATCTTGCTCGACAACGTAGTCCTTGTTCTCTGTCAAATTGGCAAGAAGGGACTCGATCTCTTTCCAGTCACCAAACAAAACATTGCCGAGTTTTGTCACAGATTCTGGAACAGCGGTTGCCAATTCCCCTTCAAAGGTTACTTTCACATTGGTTTTCTTTTCGGCATTTCCGATAAAAGCGATAATTTCTTGAGCAGACATCTTTTGTGCAGTCATGAGTTTCTCCATTCATTTCAAATAAGCGTATCCATATTATACCATAATCTTAGGGAGATGAACACCTAAGGCGTTGTGGAAGCTGATGTCGCCGGATCTTCTAGACCCTTGATTTCACTAATGGTACGATTGCTTCCAAATTGAATAATGACAGAGCGCGAATCAGAAAGCTTATAGTAAAAGTTTAAAAAGGACTCTGAACCCATCAGACTCGACCAGGAAACACGACTTGGAATTCCTATTGTATTCACAAGATCTGAATAGCTCGTTCCTATTTTAATATTGGCGAAATCTTCCTTGTTCAAACTGCCATTTTTATTGGCCAATCGGTCACTGTTTAAGTTTTCAAAATCAAGTGAAGAAAGACGGTTCCCAACCACTTTTGAAATCAAAACAGTTACGGAAGAAGGAGATCCTTCAGATCCATAATCCAAACTTGTCATGAAAGGACCAACACTGCCTTCTTGGTAAGTTTCTTCACCCCTACTAGCCTTGCCCAGTACCTCTACGACACCCTGCGGAGAAAGAGAAGTTGAATAAGAACGGTCTTGCCCTCCTTCACTTAAACCTGGAATCAGAGAAATCGCCTTCTCATAGGTTACTTGAAATTGGAATTCACCTTCCGGTGCAATCAAGGGGCTAGTGCCACTCTGGATGGTGACCTTCCTGATACCATGAGATAAAGAAGTGCTTTTTGGCTCGCTACTAGTAGAAGAAGGAGGATCGGTATCGATAGCCCCTACAATTAGCAAGACAGCAAAGCCTAGTAGGCCTATAGAAGCAAGGAAGGTTAGGAAAAAAGAACCCGCCGGCTTAGAGGACGAAGAGACGCTCGCTGTAGCAGGCGAAATATCTCCGAGCTTCGTTCGTACTTCTTGGGTTCTCCCACCACCTAATGAAGCTAAATCTTCTTCTGAAATCAAGCGCGTCCCACTATGGTGAGACGAAGCTGCCTTTATGTCCGTCCGATGATTATCCAATTTTTCTCCCTTCTTAGACCATGATTAACTTAGAGCCTTTGACCTTAAACTCCATGACAACTTCTGGCTGGCCTTGTTCTTGATAGCTCACTCGGAACCCTTGTCCCCCTTCAAGCAACTCATCCCAGACCAAGCGTTGCGGATTGCCTAAACGATTGAGAATTTGATCCACTCCCTGAACTTCCTTGTCTTTTCCAGCTTCTTTTTTGCCACTTGCTTCTTGATCTTGGTGGTCCAACAGATTGGTAGCATCCACCATGGTCAAACGATAGCCCTTGTTTTCGACCTGTTCAAACCACAAGCTTACACTCTTTTTCCCCTGATCTGTCTGTTTGGCAGCATAGGTCAAGACGATTTGGGTCTTGGCATCTCCAACAGTTTTCGTAAAGGAAAACTTTTGAGGTTTTCCCCATTTCGAAATGACGGTCTCCAAGCGTGTCCCTGCTTGCCTGTCTTGCTTGAGGTGAAGCTGCAATTTAGAGACCGCTTCAAGGGTCCATTTAAACTGCTTGCTATCTTGTTCGCCAGCAATCAAGTTCTGATACTTTTTGGGTTGGAAAGTCAGGAGGGTTCGGTCTTCTTTGATATTGGTCCCTTCCTCTTGGATTTGAATACTTGAAATTCCAAGTAGCACTCCCAATAGACAGCACAGCCCTGGTAATAAGAGTTTTTTTCGATTTTGTTTGATCCATTCAAGCATCCTTGTCACCCCTTCTTACTCAAGCGATACTGGCCACTAGCGTCCCGTTCAAAGGTTAGAGAAACCAATCCATCCTTTGCCTGATAAGAGATCGCGGCGATCTGCGTGTCCTTTGTCAGCATCAGACTAAAGGAGTTGGGAAGACCTGCTTTTTTGCATACTTCTTCAATGCTACTTCCTTTTTCCTTCTGCCCATCCATGGTCTTGTAATGGGTAAAATCTTCTTTTTTCAAATTTTTTCTCGTCTTGTAACGAGATGACCTAGGAGCAAAACCTTGGATCGCACTCAAATAAAAGTCTTTGTCCTTCTCTTGAAACTCTAGTTTGTAGGGATAAATGCCTTTTACCGCTTTTCCATAACCCAGTTGCACCTTTGTTTCAAAATTGGTTTTCTCTTGTGTATAGCTTTCTGATTTTCCAAATTTCTTGACAAAGGCAGGCAAACTCAGCCAATTTTTTTGAACTTTGCCATGAATATCTGCTAGATCGACACGGAGTAAATCTTCCATTGCAGGCTCCTTGGTAGGCAACCCAACAAAAGGCTCACTCTCTTTTTGTATCTGAGGGAAAGACAGCATATGCTCCTTTGATAAGGTCCCAACAGGGTGGATCACAAACACCATCACAAGGCCAACTACAAAAGCCAATACAGCCATACAGCCGTTCAGGATCCACTCTTTATGCTCTCTGATCCATTGTTTTATTTCTCCCATGATCCACAATCTTTCTATAAATATTACTTCTATTGTATAGGAAAAAAGCCTATTTGTCTTGACAATTCTGAAAGAGGCTGGGACCAAAGTACCCAACCTTCAACGAATCATCGCATTCATGTAGGACGCTACTGTTTCTTTAGTAGCTAACTTTACGACTTAAGAGAAAATCACCATCAGATTGGCGGATAAAGGTCAGATCTACATAGTCCCCGTTTTTCTTTTTGAAACTCATGGTGAGTTCTACAGTGTCTGAATAATCAGATGACTTAATACTCATCTCCATATTGTCAGCATTGTCCTTCAAAAGTTCTTTATAGGAACTACCGCCCTTGCCTGTCGTGGAATCGCCTTCTTTTAGATCATCTATCAGCTTGTCTTCAATGCCCTCTTTCAAACCATAACCACCAAAGTCAATCTTAATGAGCTCGAAACGATCCCCTTTTCTCGAATAGGTAGCTTGAACTGCAGTTTTGTCATCATAGATATCCCCCCAACGCAATTCCAGCTCTCCATTCTCAAATTTGATATAGTCCGCCTTTCCAAAGGCCTTCACTGTATCTTCCGGCGTCTCACCTTGATCTGAGTCTGTCAAAAATTGTAGATTTCCTAGATCCTCTGGCTCCCATTCAAACTTGGCTTTTGAGTTATCTCCGGTGACCAATTGACTCAAATCCACTCCATCTGATGGATCCTCTTCTCTATCAAATGAAGCCTCCTGATGACTGCTTGGTTGCGTACTACTTGGCTTGGCATGGCCGATCAAATAGCCACTGACACCACCAATCAAGAGACCTGCAAAAATCCCTAGGGCTACTTGAATCGCTTTTTTATCAGCTGGATTCATTCCCTGTCTCACAGGGAAAACAGGTGCTTGTGGTACTTGCATTGTAGGGCCCTGGGTTGGGGGAACCGTTGGAGGAACTACAGGGGACGTGCTTGGCTGAAGAGAAGGAGTGACACCTGGATTGGCTTCAAAAGCCGTCTCGCCTTCTAAGCTAGCTGGAGTCACTGGTTCTCTTGTTACTTCTACCACCGTGTCAGTCTCCAAGTTAGGAGTTTCTACTAGATTTTCTGTTTCATCTTTCGGAACAAAGTCTGGTGCCGTTACATCAAACTGAGGAGCACCTTCAAAAGGTTGCTCTTTTACAAAAGAATCCTGATCTTTCTCTGACATATTGCATTCTCCTTTTCTAATCTTCTTTATCTCCCTCGATTCTCATTCTAAGCAAAAATCATTTGATAGATAAAGTATAAAATCGTTCTTCTACTATATCATAAATTGTTGAAAAGCGCCAATTCATCACTATATAGAGGCATCGAGCACAAAAAAACGACCTCTTTCGAGATCGTTTTGTTTATTGATTAAAGACGAGCGTTGAGTTCTTTGCTCAAGTCTTCGAAACCTGGTTTTCCAAGAAGGGCAAACATATTTTTCTTGTATGCTTCTACACCTGGTTGGTCAAATGGATTCACCGCATTTAAGTAACCTGAAAGAGCAATCGCCAATTCGAAGAAGTAGATCGTATAGCCAAGAGTGAAGGCATCTTGCTCAGGAAGAGTTACAAACATGTTTGGAACATCTCCATCAGTGTGGGCAAGAAGAACACCGTCTGTTGCTTTTTTGTTTACAAAGTCAACGTCTTTACCTTGAAGGTAACCAAGTCCGTCCAAATCTTCTTCCAAAGTTGGAATGGTTACGTTCTTACGTGGTTTGTCGATACGGACAACTGTTTCAAACATGATGCGAGCACCTTCTTGGATAAATTGTCCAAGGGAGTGCAAGTCTGTTGAGAAGTTGGCTGAAGTTGGGTAGATCCCTTTTTGGTCTTTTCCTTCTGACTCACCAGCCAATTGTTTCCACCATTCTGAGAAGTATTGAAGGGATGGTTCGTAGTTGACCAAGATTTCAGTTGCATAACCTTTACGGTAAAGGATGTTCCGAACTGCTGCGTATTGGTAAGCTTCATTTTCAGAAAGTTTGTCTGAAGAGTAGTCTTTACGGGCAGCATTCGCACCATCCATAAGGGCTTTGATATCCGCACCTGATGCAGCGATTGGAAGCAATCCAACTGCTGTCAAGACTGAGAAACGTCCACCGATGTCATCTGGAACAACGAAAGTTTCCCAACCGTTCGCATCTGCTTCAACCTTCACAGCACCTTTTTGGCGGTCAGTAGTTGCGTAGATCCGTTTGTTAGCTTCTTCTTGACCGTATTTCTTCACCAAAAGTTCTTTGAAGACACGGAAAGCGATGGCTGGCTCAGTTGTTGTACCAGATTTAGAAATCACGTTCACTGAGAAGTCTTTGTCTGAAACGTACTCTACCAAGTCAGCAAGGTAAGTAGATGAGATTGAGTTTCCAGCATAAAGGATTTGTGGCGCTTTGCGTTCTTCTTTGGTTAGCAAGTTTGCAAAGTGGTGGTTCAAGAAGTCAATGGCAGCTTTTGCTCCAAGGTAAGATCCACCGATACCGATCACTACCAAAACATCGCTGTTTGATTTGATTTGTTCAGCAGCTTTCAAGATGCGGTCAAATTCTTCACGGTCATATTTTTCAGGAAGGTCCAACCAACCTAGGAAGTCACTACCAGCACCAGTTCCTTTGCGGATCATTTCATCTGCAGCAGTCACTTGCGCTTGCATGTATTCCACTTCATGTGGGGCAATAAATTTTTCTAAAGTTTTTGAATAGTCAAATGTAATATGAGACATATCTATCCTCCAAATTTTGTTCCTCTCTATAATATCTCTTTACGAAGATTTTATCAAGGGAAATAGATCTATAAAACGTTTTCATTCTTTAAATTTTGAATTTTCACAAATCAAGCAACGACGCAATAGCAATCGTTTGCACAATCCTCTTATTCTCTTCTAAAAAGCAATGATCCGTCGATCGCAGGCTGTGAGTTTCACCGTGCTCCTCAGGATCAATATCTCTAAGCTCCGTTGCGTCCTGCAGGCTTATTTTATTAAGAGATTTTATTCTGCGACTATTTGTTCATCCCAAAATAAATTTTAGTAAAGCAGTTTGACGCAGTAGCTGGTTGGTGTCTTCTTTCGCTTTTCAAGCTCAGAAGAAAACCTAACCAGCTTTGCGGGGGTGGAACTACGAACAAAAGTTCTGTTCCACTCCCATCCATTGCTCTAGGATTCATCTACGCCTTAAAGGCTTGATTCATTTCACGCTATAGTCCTCACGTCGCTTTGCTCCTCAGGATCAATATCTCTAAGTTCGGTTGCGCCTTACTGGCTAATTTCATTTTACGCTATAGCCCTCACGTCGCTTCGCTCCTCAGGATCAATATCTCTAAGCTCGGTTTCGCCTTACAGGCTTACCTCACTAAGAGCTATAGAAAAAAGAGCACACAGTTCACTTCGCTTAGGGCTGCTGGATTCCTCCCCTGACCCGCTTCACGCAGAACTGTTGCTCCGATAGGTATTATATCATAATTTGTTCGATTTGCAAAGGTCCGGTTTTTATTCTTGTGTTTCGGCCTTGGCTGCGAGTTTGGCTTGTTTTTTTCGTTCTCGACCTTGGCGGAAGAAGGTCTGCATGATGGCTGCACATTCTGCTTCCAAGATTCCTGTTTCTACTTCGACTCGGTGATTGAGGCGTTCATCTGCCAAAATGTCGTAGAGACTACCTGCTCCACCGAACTTCTGATTGGTCGCCCCGTAAATCACCTGGGGAATCCGAGCTAGACCAATGGCACCACTACACATGACACAGGGCTCAATCGTGACAAAAAGCGTCGTATCCAGCAGGCGCCAGCTATTTTCACGCTGATTGGCCTCCTCGATCGCCATGATTTCCGCATGCATGACCGCCCGCTGCAGCTCCTCACGCGCATTATGTCCACGCCCGATAATCTGACCATCCTTGACCAAGACACAGCCAATCGGTATTTCATCATTGGCGAGGGCAATCTCCGCCTCCTTCAGGGCTTCCCTCATAAACATCGCTTTTTCCTCTATCGTGTAGTCCATCTCTTCCTTCTTCCTTTTAGTTTCTTTGTTCATTATACCATAGGCAGCTTACGACTCACAAAAAAAGCCGCCGATTGGGCGACTCTTATGGGAGATTATTATGAAAAAGTTTAGGAGGTTTAAACAAAGTTAGGAGGTCTTTGTTTATGCTTCTAGTATAGCTGGCCTATCTTAAATAAAGCTTAAGTTCTCTGAGTATTGATGATTTTGGAAATATCACCACTTAGAATCTCAAAAATATCTGACAAATTGCTGGCTTACTACTATCCGCTTTGTCGCAGAACCAACTATTGTGGCATCGCTCATCCTTTACGTAACTCAAGGATTTGGTCATAGCGCTCTTCTTCATCAATATGATGGGCTATTTCTAGTACCGTGATCGGCAAAGAAAAGATTAGGTCTCTAACCAGACGACTATTTTTTTCGTCCAAAGCTGATGTCACTTCGTCCGCTAATAAAATATCCTTCTCGCGTAAGAGAAAACGAGCCAACTCTAATCTGACACGCTGACCTCCTGAAATGTTTTCACCATTATTATGAATTTCTACATTCAAAATATCCTGAAATTCATCTATTAAGCCAACTCGGTCCAATACCTCCAATAATTCATGGTCCTGAAAAGGCTGACCAAAAGTTAGATTATAGCGGATAGTATCGTTAAACAGGAAGGGATGCTGGCTAATTAAACCGATATTCCCTTGGAAATGACTCGTTATTTGATTTCCATCATACTGAACGAAAATGTCACCCTCATCACATACTTCTTCTCCTAAAATCAAGCGAAAAAGAGTCGTCTTTCCAGACCCGCTCGGTCCTTTGATTAAGACCTTCTGACCTACTGAAATCGTCGCCGTCAAATCAGAAAAAAGCTGACGTTCAGCAAAACTTTTTGAAATATGATTTAAGCGCAACGATTCGAGATTTTTAACAAATTGATCCTTTGTCTCTTCGAAATCAGGTTCTTCCTCGATAATCTTAAACAGGCGGTTCGCAGTCGGCAAGGCACCTTGGAGATTGGCTGCACTGTACATCAGAGTTTGGATCGGTTCTACCAGCATCCCCGCAGCAACATACATAGAGATGAGGCTTGTAATAGAAATAGAATTTCCCTGTAAACTCAAATAAAAGCCTAAAGCAAGAGGAACAACCTGACTAAAAAAGACCATAAATCCATTAAAGAAAAAAATAATATTATGTGTGAAACAAAATCTTTGGATGGCTTTTTGATATTCTCCGTTTAAATCATTCACGCGCTCTTCATTCAGCCTCATGGCCTGATTAATCCGTAAGGTTTGGCTGCCTTGCATACTATCCGAGACAAGCCCATGTAATTTCGTTCTAAGCTTGGACCAGCTGTCTCCCGAATCTTGTAAACGACGATTCATGATGAACTGAGGAATAGGTCTCATAATCGTAAAAATGACAAAAATAAGTCCTAAAAGAAAATTTTGTGAAACAATATAAATGGCTGTAACAAGGGCGACAAATCCCCAACTCACCATAACATTTATATTTTCCAAATAATTATCGCCCACATATTCCATATCTTGAGTTAGCAGACTAACTTTTTCATCATTGGAAAATTTAGGATTCAATATGACTTTCTTAAATAAAAGGGCACGGACACTTTTGTTGATTTCTCTTCGGAATATATTGTGCGAATAGTTTGAAAACAGCATCAGACTATAAATAACAAGATAGACAGACAAACCAAATAAAACAAAATTGAGAATTTTTCCATAAGAAAGGCCGTCTTGATCTAACTTCAAGGCCTTCGTTAAAATCAGAGGTTGCGCCAACACCAAACCACTATTCACAATACGCCCTAAAAAAATAGGAAAAAGATACTTCTTATCAATGTACTTATAAATATTTCTCATAATTATCATCCATCAAATCTGTGTGACTTAACCTGCAGTAAGTATACACCGATAGAAATATTAAATCAAGCAATATTCAGCAGATTAGAAAAGTTCCAACTTTTAATATTTTGGAAAAGGTTATCCTATAAAAGCTGCAATTTCGCCAACTTCTTGAGCAATATAGGTGGCGCCGGCTTCTTCCAATTCTTCCCTGCTTCCAAAGCCATAAAGGACACCGATAGAATCAAGCTTTTGCGCTTGAGCGCCAAGCACATCGTGCTCCCTGTCTCCAATCATGATGGTATGCGCCAAATCTGTAATCCCATTTTGCTCCAAGGCATACTGGATAACATCGCTTTTTTTACTACGTTTTCTATCCATGGTCGCACCAGCGACAAAGTCAAAATAATCATACAAACCAAAGTGTTTGAGAATTTGAATGGAAAATTCTTCAGGCTTTGACGTAGCTACAATCAACTGTTTGCCAGCCTGCTTGAGAGAAGCCAGCAAGTCAGGAACGCCTAGATAGACCTCATTTTCATAAAGGCCTTTTTCGGAAAAATACTCATGATAGTAGTCAATGGCCTTTAAACATTCTTCCTTAGAAAATCCATAAAAGCGCTCAAAAGACTCCTGCAAGGGCGGACCGATGAAAACTCTCAATGCTTTCTTGTCTGGCACTTGAATCCCATATTTTCCTAAGGCATAGGCCACCGAGTTGGTAATCCCTAGTTCTGAATTGGTCAAGGTGCCGTCTAGGTCAAATAAAATCGTTTGATACATTTTTTCCTCTTTCTGCTTTCAAAAAGAGGCTGGAACAAAAGTCCTAGCCTCTCAATTGTCTTTGGATTGTCGTGCAAGACGCAGTGGTTGAGTGGGCTCTACTACGCTGATTTCATCAGCTTTTACAGCCCTACTCAACTGTGCGGAGGTGGGACGATGAAATCGAATTCTAACGAATGACCGATTTCTGTCCCACTCTCTTATCTTCATTTGCTTATAAACTAGACCACACACTTTCAAGGATATTGGTTTGGTCACGATCTGGTCCGACTGAGAAGGTTGAAATGCGCACACCAACTAATTCACCGACACGGCGGACATAGTTGCGGGCATTTTCTGGAAGCTCATTCAAGTGGCGGACACCTGTGATGTCTTCTGACCAGCCTGGTAATTCTTCATAGATTGGTTTGCAACGTTTGAGTTGCTCCAAGCTTGCTGGGTAGTGGTCGATGCGTTCCCCATCCAAGTCGTAGGCTACACAGATTTTCACTGTATCCAAGCCGGACAGAACGTCGATCGAGTTCAAGCTAAGGTTGGTAATTCCTGACACGCGACGGCTATGGCGCATGACAACTGAGTCAAACCACCCAACACGACGAGGACGTCCTGTTACCGTCCCATATTCATGACCGACTTCACGGATCCGGTCACCCACTTCATCAAAGAGTTCCGTAGGGAATGGGCCATCACCAACACGGCTAGTGTAGGCTTTACATACACCGACAACCTTGTCGATCTTACTTGGGCCGACACCTGATCCGATAGTCACCCCACCTGCGACTGGGTTTGAAGAGGTTACAAATGGATAAGTTCCTTGGTCGATATCCAACATAACCCCTTGGGCCCCTTCAAAGAGCACGCGCTTACCGTTGTCCAAAGCATCGTTCAAGATGACAGAAGTATCGGTTACATATTGTTTGATTTGTTGACCATATTCATAGTATTCTTCGAAGATATCGTCAAATGACAGAGCCTCTGCATCATAGAGTTTGGTAAATTGACGGTTCTTTTCTTCCAAGTTGATGCGAAGACGTTCCGCAAAGACGTCGCGATCCAAGAGATCCGCGATCCGGATTCCCACACGCGCAGCCTTGTCCATGTAGGCTGGTCCAATCCCTTTGATGGTGGTTCCGATTTTATTGTCGCCTTTAGACTCTTCTTGGAGACGGTCCAATTCGATATGGTAAGGAAGGATGACATGGGCACGGTCAGAGATACGAAGGCTGTCCGTTGATACTCCTTCTTCATGGAGATAAGCCAACTCTTTGACCAATGATTTAGGGTTGACCACCACGCCGTTTCCGATGACAGAAATCTTTTCAGGGTAGAAGATACCAGAAGGAATCAATTGCAACTTGAACTTTTTGCCGTCGATTACGATGGTGTGTCCAGCATTGTCCCCACCTTGATAGCGAGCAATGACTTCTGCATTGGCTGATAGGAAGTCTGTAATCTTTCCTTTTCCTTCGTCTCCCCATTGGGTTCCTACTACTACAACTGATGTCATAATCTATTTCATATTCCCTAGATAGAAGCTATCTAGGCCTTTCTTCAAACTCAGGGCAGGAGTCTCACCTGCAAGTTTGTCTTACACTCTATTATAAGCAATTTTTAGCATTTTTTCAAGATTCACTCGCATCTCCTAGATTTTCTCTGCCTCTTTCAACCTTCCTGATTTTCAAAATTCTCCCTAGCCCCACTTTGGCTGATTTGTGCTAAAATAGTAGGTATGGATAAAATTATTAAAACAATCTCAGAAAGTGGTGCTTTTCGTGCCTATGTACTTGATAGTACGGAAACAGTACGAACTGCCCAAGAAAAACATCAAACGCAAGCAAGTTCCACGGTCGCACTCGGCCGTACCCTCATCGCTAGTCAAATCTTGGCGGCAAATGAAAAAGGAGATACCAAAATTACGGTCAAGGTCCTTGGAACAAGCTCACTTGGAGCCATCATTACCGTTGCGGACCCCTCTGGAAATGTCAAAGGCTATGTGCAAAATCCTGGAGTGGATATCAAGAAGACTGCGACAGGTGAAGTCTTAGTTGGGCCATTTGTCGGAAACGGAGAATTTCTAGTCATCACTGACTATGGTACTGGAAATCCTTATAACTCTATGACACCTCTTGTCACCGGTGAAATCGGTGAAGACCTAGCCTTTTATCTGACGGAAAGCCAACAAACCCCTTCAGCAGTTGGACTTAATGTTCTGTTGGATGACGAAGACAAGGTCAAGGTGGCTGGTGGTTTCTTGCTTCAGGTCTTGCCAAATGCCAAGGAAGAAGAAATCGCCCGGTTTGAAAAACGGATCCAGGAAATGCCTGCTATCTCAACACTCCTTGAAAGTGAAGACCATATTGAAGCCCTTCTCAAGGCAATCTATGGTGATGAACCATACAAACGCCTGTCAGAAGAAGAACTTCGCTTCCAGTGCGACTGTAGCCGTGAGCGTTTCTTGAGCGCTCTAGCAAGTCTGCCAGCTAGTGATCTAAAAGAGATGAGAGATGAAGATCACGGTGCAGAGATAACCTGCCAATTCTGCCAAACACACTACCACTTTGACGAAAATGACTTGGAGGAACTCATTCGTGACAAATCTTAATACGCCATTTATGATTGGGGACGTTGAAATCCCTAACCGTACTGTCTTGGCCCCCATGGCTGGAGTAACCAATTCAGCCTTCCGCACCATTGCTAAAGAACTGGGAGCAGGCCTCGTCGTCATGGAAATGGTCTCAGACAAGGGCATCCAGTACAACAACGAAAAGACCCTGCATATGCTTCATATCGATGAGGGTGAAAATCCTGTATCGATCCAACTTTTCGGGAGCGATGAAGACAGTCTCGCACGCGCTGCAGAATTTATCCAAGAACATACCAAGACTGATATCGTCGATATCAACATGGGCTGCCCAGTGAATAAAATCGTAAAAAACGAAGCAGGTGCCATGTGGCTCAAGGATCCTGATAAAATCTACTCTATTATTAACAAAGTTCAATCCGTCCTTGATATTCCTCTCACGGTCAAAATGCGTACGGGCTGGTCAGATCCTTCTTTAGCAGTGGAGAATGCCCTTGCTGCAGAAGCTGCAGGTGTCTCTGCCCTCGCTATGCATGGACGGACCCGGGAACAAATGTATACTGGACACGCTGACCTCGAGACCCTTCACAAGGTTGCCCAAGCGCTGACCAAGATTCCATTTATTGCAAACGGAGATATCCGGACGGTTCAAGATGCCAAACAACGCATCGAAGAAGTCGGTGCTGACGCCGTTATGATTGGTCGTGCCGCTATGGGGAATCCTTATCTCTTCAATCAAATCAATCATTACTTTGAAACAGGAGAGATCCTGCCTGATTTGACCTTCGAAGACAAAATGAAAATTGCCTACGAACATTTGAAACGCTTGATTGATCTCAAAGGAGAAAAGGTTGCCGTCCGTGAATTCCGCGGCCTAGCCCCTCACTACCTCCGTGGAACATCTGGCGCTGCTAAACTACGCGGAGCCATCTCGCAAGCTAGCACTTTAGCAGAGATTGAAGAACTCTTACAATTAGAAAAAGTATAGAAATACAACAAACAGGAGCTCACATGAGGTCCTGTTTAGATTTATGACAAAGTCATCTTAGAAACTTTCCTTAGGTGAGTACGGACGTCAGCGAACTTCGAAGAAGTTCCATGACTTAGTTTTGAGCCTAAGGTCTCAAAACTCCCGAGTGTCTGAAACAATTGTGTTTCAGACACTTTTCTCACGGCGGAAAGTTTCAGTGTATATTTGAACAATCCTAATAGTATATATCAGTTTAATTTTTTTGCATCACCTAGATTGCTTAATATTAAAAACAATTTGTCTACAATCTATATAGGACCTCATGTGAGGTCCTATTATAGATTATCTGTCTGTAAGCCGAGTTGTTTGACTCTTGCGGTATAGTAGGTCATAATCAAAAAGAGATTGATCGTAATCAGCCAGATGGCCCATTGGTGAATGAAATGCATGACGAAGGCAACACTAACAGCTCCACCGACAAAGCTTCCAACAACAATCCCATAGTTCATGGCCTGGCGACGGTATTCTACCAGATCTCCTTTCCCTCGGGCTATACGATACAAGGCCGTCAACATCTTGCGGTAATTTCCTGACGTCATAAAAATCACATAGGGGTGATTTTCAATCAGGGTACCAGTAAAAGTTAGCATCATCATGCCTGTCCCAAAGGCAATAAAGGGAACCTCAAAAGGTGGCATCCAAGATACTAGAGGAATCAATAAAGTGACAACAAATAAGGGGATGAGCATCTTGGTTCGCCAAAAGGCTGTTTTGCGGTATTCCTTGATATGCAAGGCCACAAGAAAGCCGATCGAGAAAAAGAAGATAGACGAAAAACGCATGATGGTATTGGTCACATTGGGATCATGCCAATCGGCAATGAGAAGCAAGAGATTCCCTGTTTGTGTTGCAACCAAACTTCGGTAGTGCATATGGCAAAAGACATCTAGACCTCCACCGATAAAACCAAGTAGAGCGCCCATCAGTCGTGTATTTTGTGGTAAGATAATTTTTTCTTCCATAATCTCGACTTTCTTGCATTCAATTGTTTCTATTATACCACTTTGCGCCAAGGCTGCGTATAGAAAATGAAAAAAGAGCCCTCTATTGGTTTGCCACCTATTGAGGGCTCTATAGAGGGCTGCACTCGATTTAAGGCTTTAAGCGATAGGTCTTGCGTGGTTTTTTCTTGGGCACGCGCTTGACGCCGACTTCCTCTACGAATTCACCGTACTTGACGAGGAAATTGTTGCTTACAATCGGACGCCCCGGATTGATGAGGTTAACCAATTCGGTTGCTTCATAAACGGTGAAAGGCTCCTCTAACAGATAGAGGAAGGTTGGATTCCAGTCCAAACGCCCCTGAATCCGCTTGATGGATTCTTGAATGATTTGATAGTGGTCAAAGGCAAAATCAGAAGCAGCTAAGGGTTTCCCCTCTAACAAACACTGGGGCTTCTTGAAATCGACATCCAGAAAAACAACTTCCTTGGCATCGTCACCTGCACGGGCTAAGTCTACTGTTTCTGCCGGCAGATAGACCAGATAGGCGATGGTAATGACCCAGCCTCTGGGGTCCCGCCCAGGGGTTGAAACTGTCATGAGCTGCTCCACCTTATTAATTGGAAGATCGAGCCCGACTTCTTCTTTGACTTCTCGGATGCAGGCATGGGTCGCATCCTCCTCCTTATTGACAAAGCCACCCACTAAGGCCAAGCGGTGTTGGTAAGGGTGGGCCTTGCGGCGGATGGCTAAGAGCTTGAGTTGGCCTTCGACAAAACAATAAGCGACCATATCCGCTGTAACACTAGGGGTTTCATAAGTCGGTAAGTCTTGTTCCTTGTACCACTTGAGAAAGTCTGCTTCACTTGCGACCGTTTCAAAATACTCTTTCTCCGTCATTCCTACTGGAATCAAGAGATTGGTCATTTAGGCCACCTCCTTCTTGAGGGCTTTGGTCCATTGGTACCAGCCCACAAGACTGTTGACCGTGTAGACCCATTGAAAAGTTGTTCGGCCTGCAAAAAGGTCCCGCCAAAAGAGCTTCAGAATCCCCCAAAATCCTTGTTTTTTTGCTTCTCGATAAACATTTCTAAAGTTTCCCATAAAATTCGTCATGATTTGATCTAGTTTATCCATTTTTATCTTCTTAATCTGCTTGGTAGATGGCATCGATCACCTGTTTTGCTTCTTCATAATTGCCCAGGTAGTCTGCTGCTAGAAATGCGGTAGGAATATTGCCCAGGTATTTCTGGCGCAATTGGTCCAGGTAGTTGGAAAAGCTGGTCCGAATCTCTTCATCAGCCATGGTCATATCTCGAAAGCCATCGTTGACATAAGAGCCGATCGGTTGTACAAAGAGGATCAGGTCCCATTTTTCCTTGGACAAGATACTGATAAAGAGATTGTCAAAGGTATCTCTTAAGTTGGCATCCTGCCCTTCGACTTCCATATAGTAGTCATAGTAGCCTTTTGTGACCAGGGAATTGGTATCTGCAATAACGAGGCCACGATTGGCACTACTATCAATGAGAGTAGAGGTTTGAGCATATTGGCCTAAAAGAAGATAATAATAATCTTTTGGCGTCAGCTCATCATCTCGAACATTGTTCTTGATTTGGTATTCACGAGCATACTCCAGACTAACGGGGGCATCATAGAAGCGGGCCAAGTCTTTGGCAAGCGTCGTCTTCCCGTTGCTGGCACTCCCCATAATCAAGACCTTTTTCGTGAATTGACGGCGGAAAGGTTGGGCAATGTATTTCCAGTACTTACTAGGATTTTCGCGGATCATGGTCGCAGAGATTCCAAACCGACGCTCCTCTAAGTACGCTTCAAAGCCTCGTGACTCCAGCTCTTCCTTGTAGGCTTGCTCTCCCACGTAGAAGATCAACTCCTGAGTTTCCCTCTGAAACTGGATGGTCGCAAGTGCTGTCTCCAGCCAAGGTTCCCAGCCAAGAGGATAGCGAGGGAGCTCGGTTTCATCTAATTTGTAGACGCTGGTCAATTCATCGTTGGAGAAAGCTTCACGGATGTACCGAAAGCGTTTCTGCAATGAAAGACCAACTTTGCCTCCACGGTCATCTCGGTAGCCTGACACAATCACGCAGACACGATCACACTGGCGTTTCGCTCTCTGGATCAAGTCAATGTGCCCCTGATGTAAGGGGGCAAAGGTCCCAAATACCAGGGCAATTCTTTCTTTCTGCATAGCAACTCCTTTTTATAATTTTTTATAAATAGATTTTCTTTATGTTTTTATTATAAACTATATTTTTCATCTGTCCAGAGTTTTTTATAAAAAAATATATTTTTCTTCATAATAAAAAATCTGAAAAGGATTGACCCCCTTTCAGATTTTTTCATTTCTATTCACGAGTTAGTGCATGGCTGACCCCGTCTTTGACAAGGGTCACGCCAGATACGGAACCATCTTTCCCAATGATAATGTCCAGTGTCGCTCCAGAACCCTTGCTAGAAGAAAGGTCGGCGTGGTAGTGACCATCATCCAAGGTGTAGTTGTAGCTACTGATTCCATAAGTTTCGGGCTGACCACCTGGAAGTTGGACGGTGACTTGACCACCTTGAGCTATACTGACTCCTGTATCTTTCTTGTCCGACCATGTTCCCGCAGCAGCAGAGAAATCTCCTCCTGCCACAGAGTATACTCCCTTGTACTGAGCGTTTTCAGTACTAGAGGCTTGTTGCTTGGCATGCGCATGGCCTTCTTCGATACTTGGAAGTTTTTCTTTAGCTGGTTGAGCTGGTCTAGCCTCTTCTTTCTTGTCCTTCGCTACTTGTTGAGTTGCTGGCTTTGCTGCATTGGCTGGTGCAGGCGTCTGACTGGCTCCAGCTTGGCTGTTCTTACTACCGATGGTATGACTTTCTTCTGATTTGTTATCAGAAGATGAGGAAGCAATCGGATCCTTACTCGTAATCACTTTTTTCTTGGAAGAAGAAGTTTGTTTGACCTGACTAGTCTTTGAAGGACTTGCTTCTGATGTCTTTTCTTCTTTATTTCCACCACAAGCTCCTAGGAAGAGACTAGCTGTAAGGGCTAGCGCTGCTAGGGAAATGATTTTTTTCTTTTTCATTATCGAACCTCTTTTTGTAACATTTGTAATAATTTGTAACATTATTGTAACACTGTTATATGAGGTTGTCAATAGATTTTCAAATAAAAGCGAAAAGAAATTTTCAGTCAGTTTCTAGTCCTCGGGACAGAAATCGGTCATTCGTTAGAATTCGATTTCGTCGTCCCACCTCCGTACAGCTTCAACAGTCTGGGAGACTGTTGAAGCTTGCAGATAAAGGAAACATAGGGCATCTTTGAAGCTTAAAAAGCGAACAAAGACTTAGGATACTTGCTTCGCAAGTTCTATCCTCCACCTCAAAGCAGTGCTTTGAGCACTCAACCACTGCGTCTTGCTCGACAATTCAAAGACAAGAAGAGGCTAGGACTT
>OATP01000478.1_pt1 | contig 23492 bp, 19 predicted proteins | sample 1495041 | NCBI WGS metagenome assembly OATP01 (sample SAMEA2579972, study PRJEB22360) | human gut metagenome | biome: human gut; feature: human-associated habitat; material: faeces | place: Denmark | collected 2008/2010 | reverse complement strand
ATCCGGGGTGGGGGGGCGGGGGGGGGGGGGGGGGGAGGTCAAGACGTTCACCGCCATGACAACTCCCCTCAGTCAGCTCCGCTGACAGCTCCCCTCAGAGAGGGGAGCCAAGTTCTTTTACCGCACTTCTTCAATTTTTCAATAATTTCAAGAAAGGATTTCCATGGTTTTTCGCGTGTACGTGGAAAAGAAGCCCGGCTTTGATGTCGAAGCCCAGCAGCTTGCGGGCGAACTGCGCACAATCCTCGGACTGAACGGCCTCAAGGCCCTGCGCATCGTGAACCGCTATGACGTCGAAGGCATCTCCCGGGAGCTGTTCGACCAGACCGTGCCCACCGTGTTCAGCGAACCCCAGGTGGACAATGTGGCCTACGACCTGCCCGACTTCGCCGGAGCCAAGGTCTTCGCCACCGAGTTCTTGCCCGGCCAGTTCGACCAGCGCGCCGACTCCGCCGCCGAATGCATCCAGCTCATCTCCCAGGGCGAGCGCCCGACGGTCCGCTCCGCCAAGCTGTACGCGCTGGAAGGTGACCTGACCGACGCCGACGTGGACACCATCAAGCATTACGTGATCAACCCGGTCGAGGCCCGCGAGGCCAGCCTGGAGACCAAGGAAACCCTGAAAACCCAGGTGCCGGTGCCCGGCAAGGTCGAGACCATCGCCGGTTTCAACGAGATGGACGCCGAAGCCGGCCAGAAGTTCATCGACGAGCGTGGGCTGGCCATGGACCTGGCCGACCTCGAATTCTGCCAGAAGTACTTCAGCGAGGAGGGCCGCGAACCCACCATCACCGAGATCAAGGTCATCGACACCTACTGGTCCGACCACTGTCGTCACACCACGTTCGGCACTGAGCTGGACGAAGTGACCATCGATGACGCCACCGTCAAGGCCGCCTTCGAGCGTTATCTGGCGATGCGCCACGAGCTCGGCCGCGACGCCAAGCCCGTCTGCCTCATGGACATGGGCACCATCGGCGCCAAATGGCTCAAGAAGAACGGCATCCTTACAGGCCTCGACGAGTCCGAGGAAATCAACGCCTGCACCGTCAAGGTCAAGGTTGACGTGAACGGCCACGACGAGGACTGGCTGTTCCTGTTCAAGAACGAGACCCACAACCACCCCACCGAAATCGAACCGTTCGGCGGCGCGGCCACCTGCATCGGCGGCTGCATCCGCGATCCTCTGTCCGGCCGCTCCTACGTGTATCAGGCGATGCGCGTCACCGGCGCCGCGGACCCGACCGTGCCGGTCTCCGAGACGCTGGAAGGCAAGCTCCCCCAGCGCAAGCTCGTGACCACCGCCGCAGCCGGCTACAGCTCCTACGGCAACCAGATCGGTCTGGCCACCGGTCAGGTCGACGAGATCTACCACCCCGGCTACGTGGCCAAGCGCATGGAGGTGGGTGCGGTCGTGGCCGCCACCCCGGCCGACCATGTGCGCCGCGAAACCCCGGCCCCCGGCGACAAGATCATCCTGCTGGGCGGCCGCACCGGCCGTGACGGCATCGGTGGCGCCACCGGTTCGTCCAAGGCGCATAACGTGGAATCGCTCGAACTCGACGGCGCCGAGGTGCAGAAGGGTAACGCTCCGGTGGAGCGCAAGCTGCAGCGTCTGTTCCGCCGCGGCGACGCCTGCCGCCTGATCAAGCGCTGCAACGACTTCGGCGCGGGTGGCGTGTCCGTGGCGGTCGGCGAGTTGGCCGACGGCCTGTTCGTGGACCTCAACACCGTGCCCAAAAAGTACGAGGGCCTGGACGGCACCGAGCTGGCCATCTCCGAATCCCAGGAGCGCATGGCCGTGGACGTGGCCGCCGAGGACGTGGACGAGTTCCTGGCCTACGCCCGCGAAGAGAACCTCGAAGCCACGGTGATCGCCACCGTGACCGAGGACCCGCGCATGGTGATGACCTGGAACGGCGACAAGATCGTGAATCTGTCCCGTGAGTTCCTGGCCTCCAACGGCGCTTCCAAGCACCAGACCGTGCATGTCGAGACACAGCAGTCCTACGAGACCCCGTGGGGCGAGGGCACGCTGGCCGAGCGCATGAACGAGCTGGTCACCGACATCAACGTGGCCTCCAACAAGGGCCTTTCGGAGCGCTTCGACTCCACCATCGGCGCGGGCACCGTGCTCATGCCGTTCGGCGGCAAGCGTCAGCTCACCCCGAACATGGCCATGGTCGCCAAGCTGCCGGTGTTCGGCGAGACCACCACCGCCTCGGCGATGGCGTGGGGCTTCAACCCGTACATCATGTCCAAGAACCAGTTCACCGGCGCCTACCTGTCCGTGGTCGAGTCGCTGGCCAAGCTGGTCGCAGCCGGCTTCGAGCATGAGAAGGCCTACCTGAGCTTCCAGGAGTACTTCGAGAAGCTGCGCGACGAGCCGGAACGCTGGGGCAAGCCGGCGGCCGCCGTGCTCGGCGCGCTGATGGCCCAGGTGGACCTGGGCGCCGGCGCCATCGGCGGCAAGGACTCCATGTCCGGTTCGTTCGAGGATCTCGACGTGCCGCCGACGCTGATCTCCTTCGCCGTGGCCGTGGGCAACATGAAGCGCGCCACCTCCCCCGAGTTCAAGGACGCCGATCACCGTATCGTGCGCATCGCACCGCGCTACCAGGCCGACGGTCTGACCCCGGACAAGGATGCGCTGCTTGAGGCGTTCTCCGTGATCGAGGAGCTCACCGACTTCCACGATGCCCTGGCCGTCTCCACGCCGGGCTATGGCGCCACCGCCGAAGCCCTGTTCAAGATGACGCTCGGCAACCGCATCGGCGTGACTCTGAACGACAGCATCGCCGTGGACGACCTGTTCACCCCGGCATATGGTTCGTTCATCGTCGAGCTGGCGGACGATGCCAAGCTTCCGGCCGTCTCCAATTTGGTCGAGATCGGCGAAATCGGCACCACCACCTCCGAGTACGTGTTCAAGGCCGCCGGCGAGACGCTGGACCTGGACGCTGTGCAGGAAGCTTGGGAGTCCGGCATCGAATCCGTGTTCCCGTACCGTTCCAAGGGCGAGGACAAGGGCGCGACCGTCGAGACCATCGACTTCCACGCGCCGAAGAAGACCATGTACGTCGGCTCTTCCGTGGCCAAGCCGCATGTGGTGATCCCGGTGTTCCCGGGCAACAACTGCGAGTACGATTCCGCCGCCGCCTTCGAGCGCGCCGGCGCCGACGTGACCACGCTGATCGTCAACAACCTGACGCCGGCCGCCGTCGCCGAATCCACGCAGGCGTTGGTCGATGAGATCAACAAGAGCCAAATCGTGATGATCCCGGGCGGCTTCTCCGGCGGCGACGAGCCGGACGGTTCCGCCAAGTTCATCACCGCGTTCTTCCGCGCACCGGCCGTCACCGAGGCCGTGCGTGACCTGCTGAAGAACCGCGATGGTCTGATGCTCGGCATCTGCAATGGCTTCCAGGCGCTCGTCAAGCTGGGTCTGGTGCCGTACGGCGACATCGTGCCGATGACCGACGCCTGTCCGACGCTGACCTTCAACACCATCGGCCGCCACCAGAGCCGACTGGTCCGCACGCGCGTGGCCTCCGACCTCTCACCGTGGCTGTCCAAGACTTCGGTCGGCGACATCCACACCGTGGCCATCTCCCACGGCGAGGGCCGCTTCGTGGCCTCCGACGAGGTGCTCGCCCAGCTCAGGGCCAACGGCCAGATTGCCACGCAGTACGTGGACGAGACCGGCACCCCCGGCATGGATCTGGACGTGAACCCGAACGGCTCGCTGCTCGCCATCGAGGGCATCACCAGCCCAGACGGCCGCGTGTTTGGCAAGATGGGTCACTCGGAGCGTTCCGGCAACGGCCTGTACGTCAACGTGCCCGGCAACAAGTACCAGCCGATCTTCGAGGCCGGCGTGGAATACTTCGCCGCCTGATCGCCCGGACGCCCGAACCGTGTCCGATGGACAGCCAGGGGGAGGAAGCCCGATCGGGTTTCCTCCCCCTGTCGTTGCCGAATCGTATGCACCGCGAACCCGACGTTGAAAGGACCTGCCGTCATGCCGATTAACGAAGCATTGCTCGCCGCGATGAAGGCCGCCACCCTCATCAAACCCAACGTGAGGAAAACCTATAGGATCCAACGCGCGGCCGAGGCGCTGGTCGCCAAGCAGACGCCGCCGAACCCGAAATGCCGCATCGAAGACGCCGCCGTCCCCATGCCGGACGGTCACGAGGTGCCGCTGCGCACGTTCACGCCGATCGCCCCGTATGGGACGGCCTTCCCCGGCGCCGATGCCGTCGGTGCCATCGTTGCCGGCGCTTCGGCCGATGACGCCGGCAACATCACGCCACGGGGCACGATCCTGTTCGTCCACGGCGGTGGCTGGTGCACCGGAGGCATCGACCTGTACGCGCAGGCGTGCGCCCATATGGCGGTTCGGCTGCAGCGTCGAGTGGTCGCGGTCGAGTACCGGCTGTCCCCCGAGTACCGCTTCCCTACTGCTGTTGAGGATTGCTATGAAGTGGCCCGGCAGCTGTTTGCTGGGGAATTGCCGATTTCCGGGGTGGGTGGCGGTACTGTTGCCGCCGTTGACCACCACCAGTCGGCTGCGCCGACAGCCCCCGCCGGCGGGGGCGATATATCTGCGACAATCCCAGCACCGGATCCCGACAGCATCGTGCTGTTCGGCGACAGCGCCGGCGGCAATATCGTGGCCGCCGTATCGCTGATGGCCCGCGACCGCGGCGAGTTCATGCCGCGCACGCAGATGCTGCTCTACCCGGTAGTCGGCAACGACTACAATCCCGAGACCAGCCCGTTCGAATCGGTGCGGACCAACGGCACCGACTACATCCTCACTGCACAGGACATGGCCGACTACATCGACATGTACCGTTCGTCCGTGGCCGACCTGACCAATCCGTATTTCGCGCCGCTCACCGCGCATGACCTGAGCAATCAGCCGCGCACGCTGGTGTTGTCCGCCGAATACTGCCCGCTCAGAGACGAGGACGAAGCGTACGCCCGTCGTCTGCAATTGGTGAACGACAACGTCTCCTGTTACCGGATTCACGACGGCATCCACGGTTATCTGCTCAACACGTCGGCCGTAGGGCTGGTGTCCACCACTTACCGGATCATCGAGCATTTCCTCGACGACACACCGCTGGTGCCGGCTCCCGGCACCGGCACCACCGCCAACGCACCGGAGGGAGGCGACGCATGGCAAGACGTACTTGGTACCGACTAGACAACATCGGCAAGTTCTACTCCTCCCAGGCTGGCCGCTCCTCGCAGACCGTGTTCCGCTATTCGGCCGAGCTGGCGGACGACATCGCCCCGGACATCCTGCAGCACGCGCTCGACCATGCCATCGCCCAGTTCCCGAGCTTCAACGTGCACCTGCTCAACGGCATGTTCTGGCATTACCTCGAACAGTCGGACGGCCGGCCGCTGGTGGAGCCGGAACATCTGCCGATATGCTCGCGACTGCATTACGGGCCCAAAAGCATGCTGTTCCGCGTGAGTTATTTCCGCAATCGTGTCAATCTCGAGGTCTCGCACATCATTTCGGACGGTCGCGGCGCCATCAACCTGTTCAAGTCACTGTTGCACGCCTACATCGCCGAGCGGTACGACGTGCCGGGCGTGCCTTCGGATTACGACGGCTCGGACAGCGACAAAGCCGAAAACAGCTTCGACAAATACTACGAGAAAGACAAGGCCGGTGCCGCGCCCGGCACGAAGATCTACCGGCTGGCCGGCCCCATCGACCGGGACGCGCCCACGTTCATGGAATATCACGTCAGCGCCAGCAAGGTGCTTGGTGCAGCGCATCAGTGCGGAGTGAGCCTCACCTCCTACCTCATCGCCGCGATACTGTGCGCGATTCGCGACGTCATGCCCTCGCGCGCCCGCAATCGCGCGATTCGCGTGGATATTCCGGTCGACTTGCGCGCCTTCTTCAGGTCGGAGACCGTGCGCAACTTCTACGGCATGACTTACGTGGCGTACACGCCGGCCGATATCGAAGCCGATGAGGACTCCGCGAAAACTTCCGCAACGAGCCCAGACGTGACCGGCAACGGCCAGCAGTCCGCCGCCCGCACCGCGCACGGCAACGGTATGGGTGGGTTGCTGACCGATGAGCCGTTGGCCGACATCGCCCACCATGTGCAGGAGCAGCTCGGCCATGCCACCAGTCGCGAGCGCGTCGAATCGCATATGAACCGCATGATTGCGCTGGAAAAGAATCCGGTGCTGCGTCTCGCGCCCTCCCCTGCCAAGGACTGGGTGCTGGAGCTGGCCCGGTTCATCACCGACCGCGAAACCACGACCACCGTCTCGAACCTTGGCCGAGTCACCTTGGACGAACGACTCGCGCGCCATGTGCGTTCGGTGAGCTTCCTCACCACACCGGCCAGCCTTAATTTCACGGTCTGCTCGTTCGGCGACGACCTGAGCATCGGCATCTCCACCATCTACCATGATCTGAACGTCATCAAGAACCTGTGTCGGATCCTCGCCACGCAGGGCATCAGCGGCCGTATGAACATCGCTGGCGTGCATGTGGAGAAAGGAGCGTCGGCATGAAGCATTGCGATGCCTGCAGCGTCGATTTCACTGGCGATATGGCCCGTTGCCCGCTCTGCCAGAACGAATTGCACGGCGAGGCCTCTCCCGCCGCATTCCCCGCGCAGCAGATCTATCTGCGTCCGAGGCGTCTGACGGTGGAGATCATCACGTTCGTCGCCGGTGCGATCCTGTTGCTGCTCGGGTTCTTCGCCTATCTGTTTTCGTGGCCGATACCGATTGTCAGTGCATCGGCAGCCGCTCTGATCATCAGCGTGCTGTTCATCAACAGTGCGATTCTGCATGCGCCACGGCCGCTTCGACTCATGTTTCGATATTTCTATATCATGCTGGCGATTGCGCTGGTCTGGTTTGTCGCGACGATGAATCATGTCGTCACCATGTTCGTCATACCGATCACGTGTCTGGTTTCGCTGGTCTTTGACGTGGTGCTGCTTATCGTGCTGCGGACCAAGGCCATTGACCAGTACGCCAAGTATCTGGCGTTCGACATCGTCGCTGGTCTGCTGCCTCTGACGTTCATTCCGCTCGGCTGGGCTCCGTGGGATGTGCTGGTGATGGTCAGCGGGCTGGTCTCCCTGCTGGTGCTGCTCGGCCTGCTCGTCTTCGCCCGCCGTCAGCTCTTCTCGGAATTCGGCAAACAGTTCTCGGCCTGATTGCCTCGTGCGCTCAATCGCCCGATTTAGGATGGAAACCATGAGCGAACATGTGGAGCATGGGTTTGGGCCGGTGTGGGATGGCGAGTCGCGGGTGCTGATTCTGGGGTCGATGCCGAGCCCGAAATCCCGAAAAGTGGCGTTTTACTATATGCATTCGCGGAACCGGTTTTGGCCGGTGTTGCAGGCGCTGTTTGCCAACTCCGCTGATCCTACTGACGCTGTCGGCGATTTACCTGAGTCCCGTCGTGCGTTTGCTCTGCGCCACCACATTGCGTTATGGGATGTCATTGCTTCTTGCGATATCACCGGAGCCAGCGATGCCGGCATCCGCAATGCCGCGCCCAACGACTTGACACCAATCTTGCGCGGAGCTCCAATCGCCCACATCTTCACAACCGGCGCGAAATCAGCGCAACTTTACCGCAAACTTATCGAGCCGCGCCTGACCGAAGCCGGTATCGCCATCGGCATGACCCAACTGCCCTCCACCAGCCCAGCCAACGCCTCAATGCGTTTGCCGGACCTTATCACCGCCTATCGCGAAGCTTTTCAAAAGGCAAACGTACTAGAGAATGCGTATTGGAAAAACTAAGCATGGCGAAACCATCAATCTCGGACGGCAAACCCAGCATCACGAATCCTATCTTGCATCTCATTGGCAATAGCAATACAGCGCGCCCGCGAAATACCAGCTTTCACACCGACACCAGTCAAATCCGCAACAGTGATGTTCTTCCCCTTTCCGTTCACCGAAGTAGTGTGCTCGCCGTTGATTCCAGGGTTTTCCGTTAAATCATATCCAGGCGACAATCTCCACGCTTGGCGAGAACGATCATAGAGATAAGAGAAATTCTTCGCATGATCGTCGCGGTTTCCGATGAACACGTTAAAGCACATGAGACGGTACAACCGCTCGCACTCCTCTGCACTGTTGCACACACGCATAGTCAGCCGCATCAATAGTCCGTAATCCAAATTGGGAATACGATGCGACGTTTCCAGCAATCCGCCGGCGGAAATCATATGCACCTTATGTTCGGTGCCATCGTCATCCCGCGTACGGTCAAACCGCCGGACACCAAAATATCCAGAACATTGCGCTGATGCGAACAGACGAGTTTCCGGCATATCAATGCCGCACTCGCGCGCAAGTACAGAAATTTGATACTCCTGTTCTCCGATATTCGCCGAGTCTACGGATGAGGGGAATTTGATAATCCATTCTTCTCCATCAACCTCAGTCAGAATTTTCGGCCGCGCGCCACCGGACGAGCCACCAAGGGCAAAAAGCTGATCCAAATCCTCAGAAAAATCAGTTTCCAGAAGATTCGCGCACTCTCTCGCTATATCGTCCAAGTCAGTAGCTGCAACACCATTTTCAATGTCCGCCGCTGGTTCATATTCCAAGGCTCCCATACCGCTTGATCCCACAATGGACAGCCTCGCCAAGGTTCCGATAGAGTAAGGGTCTATTCCTCTCTGACGCAGAAGACGATCCGTGAGCAAACGCCCCCACCCGTCCGGCATACTGTCATCGAACGCCCCAAACAAACCATGCAATGGATCTCTTTTGGCGACAAAGACCCCCTCACGCAATGGCAGACTCAGCGGACTTATGCTGAATCCACTGGACAACCACGAGCTTTCGTACGAGAACGCCACTGTTTTTGCCGGCGACAGTGTCAGCGAGCCAACAATTTCACCATCCAAAAACACCCGTACCCGATCAACCGATAAATCCAACGGCACTGTCTCGCTCATCGCGCTTCCCTCTCCCGCGCAGCAATGACATCATCGATAGTTGCATAGTACGGCTGCGAAAACAGTGTCTCAAAATCCTGCTCGCAACTCAGCGCAAACGCGATATTGATGAGCGCCGTCAATGAGATTTCGTGCTGCTGCTCGAACCGTCTGATTGAGCCAAGACTCACACCGGATTTTCTAGCCAGAGCCGTTTGCGACAACTTATGCTCTTTGCGTCTGGCAACCATGCGTTCGGCAATAGCGGCCGAAACATCCCCAGGCATAGGCTCATCCAACAAAGAAAACATACTAATATATTAGCAATTTATGCCTAAAAAGCCAATAATTACTCATATATTAGCAGTTACTGATTGCGGCAAATTGGTCACGGGACTACAACCGGCGTGTCGCGGTAGCCACCAACTTGCGTTCAAGTGGGGTTGAACTGTTTTAATCGAATTGTTAGCGTTCACGGCCGGCCATGAAGAGACGGCGGTGACGATTAATCATCAAGGAGCACACATGAAGTATCGCAGCGTCGGCAAGTCGGGACTGAAGATCAGCGAGGTCGCGCTGGGCAGCTGGGTCACGGATCTCAAGGGCACAGCGGCCGAGAACGTGACCAAGGAGACCGTGAAGCTCGCCTACGATTCCGGCGTCAACTTCTTCGACTGCGCGGACGCTTACTCGGGCGGCGCCGCCGAACGATTCCTCGGCGAGACGCTGAAGCAGTATGAGAGACCTGGTCACCCAGGGCAAGGTGCTGTATTACGGCGTTTCCGAAGAGTGGGGTTCGGCCCGCCTCGAGGAAGCCCAGCGCATTATCGACCGCTACAACCTGTACCCAATCACCGTGGTTCAGCCGCAGTACAACCTGCAGGATCGCTATATCGAGCATGAGATCATGGGCACCTGCCGCAAGCTCGGCATTGGTATCACCACGTTCTCCCCACTCGCGCAGGGTCTGCTGACCGGCAAGTATCGCAAGGGCCAGCCGCCGCCGGCCGGTTCTCGCGTCACGTGGGCTGACGAATCTGAGACTTCCTCCAACGGGAGCGATTGTTAAGCGCCGAAATCGGTATCGCCTTGGGCCTCGGCCTGGGCGATGGCGGCTTCGGCGTTTTTTGCTGTTTGCTCAATGACCTGGTTGTATCCGGTCAAGGCCGCGAACGGCATGAACTGGGCGGCCCGCTGGTGACGAGACATATGCGGATGCTTGCGTGATTGGTGGTGTGGCAGGTTGATGATGTCGTCGTATGCATGGGTTTCTTGCAGGGTCATGCGCGATGGCCTCCGATCTGACGGTTGCGAGCCTGACCGGTGGCACCGTCTTCCATATCCATGGCTTTGATGACGGCGTTGCGGCCGAATTTACGTTTCACATCCAGCAGCGCACGCTGGATATCATGCTCTCGAGCCAACGTCTGTGCGGCGGCATCGTCCCCACAAGCCGGCATACGCCCGCTTCCGTCGCCACCGGATTCCGTGCTATCACAGTCATATCGCATATCGCCATCATCACCGAACAAATCAAGCTGCTCATAGCGTTTGCCCGCCGCCAGTTCTTTGGGCGTGGCCACATCATCGGCAACAACCGTGAGTCGACGCACCAGCAACCGCGCATCCACAATACGCTCGTACAGCATGGTCATCGCCTCGCGAATACGTGCGGCAGACGACGTAAAATCGCCCAATCCAATCGACCCCACGGCCGACTTAGGCACCCGACGACCGAAACGGTCAACGGTCACCGGCCCTTGATAGGTCTTTGCCGCGCGTTCGGCGGCACGCCTCATCGCCCGGTCTGCGCATGAATCAAGCTTCGAAGCATCGAGACTGCCAATGTCATAGCCGACGGCGAGCGTCAGTCGGTTCGTCAGCACGCTTTTATCGACCAGATCGAGGGCGAGCGCATCGGCCATCTCCTTGGCGATCAGCCGGGCCGTGGCATAGTCGGCGGGACCGGTGAGCACCTGACCGCTGCTGATGCTGTGCGCATCCGGCTCATAGGATCGGATATCCGCGATTTCGCACGGCTCCCAGCCCCACGCATGGTCGATGAGCAGTTCGGCATTGACACCGAACATGCGATACAGCAGGTCTTCGTTGTAGTAATCCGAAGCACGACCCACCGAGCATCGGGCGATATCGCCCATGGTCATCAGACCGGCGTGCTCAAGTTTCCTGGCATAGCCGCGCCCAACCCGCCAAAAATCGGTGAGCGGACGATGGCTCCAGAGCAGCCGACGATATGACATTTCATTCAGTTCGGCCACGCGCACGCCGTCCTTGTCGGCGGGCATGTGCTTGGCGACGATATCCATGGCGACTTTGGCCAGATACATGTTGGAGCCGATGCCGGCAGTGGCGGTGATGCCGGTTTCATCGAGAATTTCGCGCACGATGGTTCGCGCCATGGCATGCGGCCCCATACCCAGCGAACGCAGATATGGCGTGACGTCGATGAACACCTCGTCAATCGAGTAGACATGGATGTGCTCGGGTGCGGCGTATTTGAGGTAGATGCCATATACCTGCCCGCTGACCTCCAAATAGTGCGCCATGCGCGGCTTGGCGATGACCATCGAGGCTTTGAGCCTCGGCGAGCGTTCCAGGTCGCGCGCATCGCAGGACTCCCCGATTAATCGGCCGCCGGGAGCATGGACCGCGCGCTCGATGTTGACTCCATTCAGGCGCTGTTTTACCTCGAATAGCCGCGCACGACCGGGAATGCCATAGTTCTTCAGCGAGGGTGAGACCGCCAAACATATTGTCTTATCGGTGCGGGTTTCATCGGCCACCACCAGATGCGTGGTCAACGGGTCGAGTCCGCGCGCCGCGCACTCCACCGAGGCATAGAAGGACTTGAGATCAATGGCAATATAGGTATGCTCGCGTTGCGTCGATACCGTTCCGCTGCCCATCGCCATCACCTCCTTACCACCGCCGGCCCGACCAGCATATCAATACGGTCGAACATTTGTTCGATACAACATGCCTGTTCGAAGCTGCCGAAGTCGACGCACGCAACGCGCCCAAGCATGCTCTTCACCCACACCACACGCACAGCGGCAGAGCAGCGGCATGCATGCGTACCATGGGAATATGAAGAAAAGCATTACGGCAGACAGCGATTTTGCGGCGTGGGCGGCAGCCCGATCCCAGAAAACGAATCGATCACTGGCAGGAGCCCGCCTCGCGATTCCGGAGCCGCAGAAGCATGCCGAAATCAAGTCTCAGGCCCAGCAATGGGGCATGACCGTCGAAGATGCCACGATGACCGACGGGCACAGCGAGGAATTCCTCTGTGACGGCACACAAAGCATTGATTCCATTGCCGACATGCGCACGGCAAGTGGGCTGGAGGCAATGGAGTACGCGGAACAGCACATGCCGGTATTACGCGACACCATGGATGACCTCACCACCCGCGTCGATTTCTCAGGCATTCGTATTGCCGTCTGCCTGATACTGGAGCCAAAAACCGCGATTCTGCTGCGCAAGCTTAAGGCCGCCGGCGCAATCGTCGGCGTATATTGCGGCCCGGATTCCACGGATCCCCGAGTGGCGGAACAGCTGCGCCGAGAAGGAATCACGGTCGAATCCAGCCGAGCCTGGACCGCGGAACAGGCGCACGAGGCAGCCCTGCGCCTGCTGGACAAGATACAGCCGAACATCATCATCGACGATGGTGCCAGCTTCGCCCGTCTCGCCTCGCTCGAACGCCCCGAGCTCACGGCGAATCTCATTGGAGTGGCCGAGGAAACGACCAGTGGCGTACGCGCGTTCCAGCAGATGCAGGAAGCGGGAGCCCTCACCTACCCGGTCGTAGCCGTTAACGACAGTGTGCTGAAAACCGGATTCGACAACGCCCACGGCACTGGGGAGACATGCGTGACCACCATGCAGCGCATTCTCGGCGAGCATGCATTCGACGGTAAGAACGTCACCGTCATCGGCTACGGCCCGGTCGGCCAAGGCTTCGCACGGCGTATTCGCGCGCTTGGAGCCAAAGTCACCATCTGCGATATCGATCCAGTGGCTTCACTCAAAGCGGTGTTCGACGGCTTCGCCGCACAAGACATTGACGAGGCACTCCCTTGCGCGGATATGGTGGTGTCCGCCACTGGCGTGAGACATACAGTCACACTTGAGCACATGCGCGCAATGCACGAGGGCGCGGCGCTCGCAGTGATCGGCGGCATCGCCAACGAAATCGCCTTGGACGAGGTAAGCGACTTCACCCCACAGGTCAACAGGGACACCGCGCAACTCATTGTTCCCGACGGGCCAACGCTCACGCTAATCGCCGACGGCGATGGCGTGAACTACACGGTGGGAGGCGGCAATCCAATCGAGATCATGGATCTGAGCTTCGCCGTACAGGCCAGCGCCGTCGCATATCTTCTGGAACATCGAGGCACACTGGATCACACGCTTATCAGACTTGACGCAGCGACCGACCAGCGCATCGCCGCCAGCGCGCTCAAGGCGCGCGGATACCGAGCCAGCCATGCCGTGGAGGACAACGGCTACGATTGGCGACTGACCAGATTCGCGGAGAACGACCGAGAGAACGCCGACCGATAGCCATAGACACGGCACCGAACACAACGCAGCGAGGAGAATATGACCGACAACACCTGGCCGACCGTCGATACCGAGCTTATCGATGATGTGACACTGTATTCCGCCAAACTCATCATCCCCGTGACAGGCCCCGTCATCATCGATGGCGCAGTTGCCATACATGGCGACCGCGTGGTTCATGTAGGTAAACGCCGCTGGGTGCTGGAGGCGCTGAAGCAGGAAATGACGGCTCACGGCACCATCCGTGAACGGCATTGGGATGGGGTGCTCACCCCCGGATTGGTCAACGCGCACACTCATCTGCAGTACAGCGGCATGGTGCAGGTCGGGCAAGGCACCTACGATCGGTTCCGCGCCTGGGAACTGGCATTCAACGAGGTGTACGCCGAGGCGCAGAAGACCCAGCCATGGAAGCAGTGGGCCGAGGACGGTGCTCGCCAGATGGTTGAATCGGGAACGACGGCCGCCGCAGACATCGTCACCGATTTGGACGCCGCCGGCGCGCTGGCTTCGCAGGGCATGCACGGCATCGCTTATTGGGAGGTAATGGGCTGGCACAACGACGAATGGATGGAAAAGGGCCGCACCGAGCTCATCCGGCAGTTGCGCCGGATGAACGAGGAGCAGCTGCCGAACCTCGGCATCAGCCCGCATGCTCCGTATACGCTGGAGTCCGAACCGTTCGTTGATCTTCCAGACATTGCTCGTCAGCTGAACATGCGACTGCATATCCATCTGGCGGAGACCCCGCTCGAGGCCGGCACTTATCCGCCGGTGCTCACCACTTATTCGGCGTCCGACTGGCGTGACCACGATTGGGAAAGCTACCGGCAGCTCAAGGACGTGGGCAAAGGTGCCTCCGCCATCCAGTTCGTCGATCAGCTTGGCTCGCTTGGCCCGGATGTGCACATTGCACACGGCGTGTGGGCCAATGGCGAGGATCGGCGTATTCTACGTCAGCGCGGCGTGGGCGTGGCCTTGTGCCCCCGATCGAATCGCATTACCAACACCGGCAAAGATGCACCGGTGCGCGAATACCTCGAGGAAGGTAATCTGGTAAGCGTGGGCACCGATTCGCTCTCCAGCACGCCGACCCTCGATCTGCTTGATGACGTGTCGATGCTTTACGACCTGGCCCGCGAACAAGGCTATGCCAGCGACGATCTGACACATCGCCTGATTCGTATGATGACGCTGGGCGGTGCCGCCTCCATGGGTATGCACGTGGGCCGAAACCGCATTGGACAGATCAACGCGGGCGCATTGGCTGATTTCGCGTTCTTCGACATCCCCGTCGACACATCATCTCCGGCCGGCATCGAAGAAACGCTGGAAACACTGGTGAAGCACGGCGCAGGCACGAACCGAGCCACGGTGATATCCGGGCGCGAAGCCTACAACAACGCCTGGTGACACCGCTGACCCGACCTGATATCAAGAAGCCAAAAACCAGCAAACCCGCCAAGAACAGGAGATCTCATTATGAGCGTCGCTTTGCAAGACATGAGTCCATACGCCCGGTCCATAGTGGAACGCCTTGGACTGGAAGCCCACCCCGAAGGCGGCTGGTACACGCGTGACTGGCAATCCCCGCACACGGATGAGGCCTCAGGCCGACCGCTATCGTCACTGATTTACTTCCTGCTGCCCGAGGGAGATGCCAGCACCTGGCATAAGGTCGATGCGGATGAGGTCTGGCTGTGGCATGGCCCGGCATCGGTCAAGCTGGAACTCGGCGGCAGCGGCGAGACTCCGGAATCCGACGAATCCAAGCGAACCGTAATCACCCTGGGTTCCGGCATCACCACCGATCAGGCCGACGTAACCGTATCGGGACATGCGGTCGTACCGGCTGGCGTCTGGCAGCGCACAGTGCCTGGCCAGGACGATGCGCTGGTCTCCTGTGTGGTCAGTCCGGGATTCGTATTCGACGGCTTCACACTCGAACAGTGAACGCCATTTCGCTCTGCGCCAATATGAGATATCCGTTCGCTTACGCGCCAGATTGCGCGGCTCTAGCCGGCCATAAGCAATGGAGATAACCAGCATCCGAGAATATCGCTGTTTTGCAGTAACCCAATAGCCATACAATTGGCGCGCATGCATCAAGCACGACTTTGAACCGTGTGCATGACGAACACTTGAGGAGAGGAAGCCCATGTTCAATAAGCAACACATCGTCCGTACCATTGCGTCCACCGCCAGCATCCTGGCTCTGTCGTTCACCGCAGCCTGCGGTTCCGGCCAGTCCACCGCATCCAATTCCGCCGATTCGAACGACATCACCCAGCAGACGTACAAGCCGGGCAAGCTGACCATCGCCACCGGACAGCCGGCCTACGAGCCGTGGGTTATGAACGACAAGCCGGAAAGCGGTGAGGGCTACGAGGCGGCCGTCGCCTACGCAGTGGCCGACAAGCTCGGTTTCAAGAAGAGCGACGTGGTGTGGACCCGCACCGCATTCGACACCGCCATCGCTCCCGGCGCCAAGGACTGGGATCTCAACATCCAGCAGTTCGGCATCACCGACGAGCGCCAGAAGGCCGTTGACTTCTCGTCCAGCTACTACAACGACAGCCAGTCCGTCGTGGTCAAGAAAGACAGCAAGTTCGCCAACGCCACCAAGGTATCCGATCTGAAGAATGCGACCGTGGGCGTCATGGTCGGCACCCTTGCCTACGACTACGCCAAGGCGAACATCAAGGACGACATCCAGACGTTCAATGATGATGCCGCACTGGCTCAGGCACTTGACGCCGGTCAAATCGACGCACTGGTCACCAGCACCGTGGAATGCGTGTACATGGTGCAGTCCGAGCAGGTCAAGGACGCCAAGGTGCTCGGCCGTCTGCCTGACTCCGAAGACAAGAGCGGCATGGGCATCGTGCTGCCGAAGGATTCCAAGCTAACTGCAGCCGTGACCAAGGCAGTGGATGACCTGAACGCCGACGGCACCATCAAGAAGCTTCAGGACAAGTGGCTGGCCGAGTACACCACCGACCTGACCGAACTGAAGAAGTAAGTGGAGTAGGCTCACATCATAAGGTCACAACACCTTGGCCGGGCGCTGCGGAAATTTTCCTGTGACACCCGGCCATTCCGGCATTCAGGAAGCGAGCGACATTCATCACATGACCGCAGCACCAACCGAAACCAGGCAGCACAATGCCCCTGACGGACACGAGGTAAGTCAGGTCGAGCTCAAACGACGCCAATATCGTGTTCATCAGCAAATTCAATCGACGATTACCAGTCTGATCAGCACCATTGTGTTCGTTGTGGTCATCGTCATCGGCCTGAAGCTCTCCCCCGGCTGGCCACGAGTCAAGGAGACCTTCTTCTCCGGCGAATACTTCGTCAAATCGTTTCCCCATGTGCTTGACGGCCTATGGCTCAACATCCGCGTTCTGCTCGTCGCAGTGGTCGGCGTGGCGATTCTAAGCACGCTGATCGCATTGGTGCGCACCAGCCGCTCCCCTATTCTGTTCCCGCTGCGTATCCTGGCATTGATCTACACGACTGTGATGCGCGGAGTGCCTATTATCGTCGTGCTGTATCTAATCGGTTTCGGCATTCCCGGCCTAGGCTTGTTCGGCCGTATCGATCCCTCGGTACTCGGCACCATTGCAGTGGTAATGGGATACAGCGCCTACGTCTCCGAGGTGCTGCGTGCCGGTTTTAACGACGTACATCCTTCTCAGCGAGCCTCGGCCCGCTCGTTGGGCCTGACCTCCGGCCAGACGACCCGACTGATCGTCATTCCTCAGGCATTGCGCAAAGTCGCGCCCGCACTGATGAATGACTTCATCTCCATGCAAAAGGACGTCGGCCTGATTTCCGTGCTGGGTGCGGTGGATGCCGTGCGCGCCGCACAGATCGACGTGGCCAGCACCTACAACTTCACGCCGTATGTGGTCGCCAGCCTGCTGTTCATCCTGATGAGCGTGCCGTTCATCCTGCTGAACGACTGGTACACGGAACGCCTGCGTAAACGCGAACTCAGCGGAGGAACGGTATGAGCGAAATAACCAATATCAACACCGAGGCGAGTGACTCCCCCGTGAGCAACAAGACGGTGCTGCGTCTTGATGACGTGCGCAAATCCTTTGGAAACACGCAGGTGCTGCGTGGCATTTCCTTTGACATTCACCAACATGAGGTGGTGGCTTTGCTGGGGCCTTCCGGTTCGGGCAAATCCACATTGATGAAATGCGTCAACCTGCTTGAACAGGTCGATGACGGCCAGATTTGGCTGGGCAATACCGATATCACCGACCCGCGTGCCGACCAGGACAAGATTCGCGCACGTATCGGCGTGGTGTTCCAGCAGTTCAACCTCTTCCCCCACATGTCGGTGCTCAGGAACGTGACCCTTGCCGCAATCAAGGTTCACCACTGGAGCAAGGATCGCGCCGAAACCCGCGCTATGGAACTGCTTGAACGCATCGGCATGCGCGATAAAGCCAGCGCCTACCCTGATCAGCTCTCTGGCGGCCAGCAGCAGCGCGTGGCGATTGCGCGCGCACTGATGACCGACCCGGAACTGCTGCTGCTTGACGAGATCACATCTGCTCTTGATCCGATGCTGGTCGGCGAAGTGCTCAACATGGTTGCCGAGTTAAAGGCCCAAGGCACCACAATCCTCATGGCCACGCACGAAATGAGCTTCGCCCACGACGCGGCCGACCGCATCGTACTGCTCCGTCACGGCGTCATCGCCGAGAACGGCACACCCGCCGAGGTGATGGACGAGTCGCAGGATCCCGAGACCATCGAGTTTTTCAGCCATTTCAGGCACTGAGACGAAGCCGAAGAACAAGCACCGGATTCATACGCCGAAAGGCCAAAATACTAAACCACTATTCACACTCCACTGATCTGGTGCTTAAACCGCGTCCGCGAACCCCAACAAGTTCCACTACCACCCCACAACACGCTATGTAGCCGCCGATTGGTAGGGTTGACGGATAGTTAATCCCCTGTTTGAAAAAGGAGCTTTGGCTTGTCGGCTGAACTCGAAGACATTCACGAGGAATGTGGCATCTTCGGCGTGTGGGGCCACCCTGACGCCGCCCGACTCACCTATTTCGGCCTGCACGCGCTGCAGCATCGCGGTCAGGAGGGCGCCGGTATCGTCTCCAACGATAACGGCCATCTGACCGGCCATCGCGGACTCGGCCTGCTCACCCAGGTGTTCAGCGACGAGCGCGAAATCGAACGACTCAAGGGAGACCGGGCCATCGGCCACGTGCGCTACGCCACGGCCGGCTCGGGCACCACGGACAACATCCAACCGTTCATCTTCCGCTTCCACGACGGCGACGTGGCCCTGTGCCACAACGGCAACCTGACGAACTGCCCGTCGCTGCGCCGCAAGCTGGAGGACGAGGGCGCGATCTTCCACTCGAACTCCGACACCGAAGTCCTGATGCACCTCATCCGCCGTTCCCTGCAGCGCACCTTTATGGACAAGCTCAAGGAAGCGCTCAACACCGTGCACGGCGGCTTCGCCTACCTGCTCATGACCGAGGACGCGATGATCGGCGCGCTCGATCCGAACGGCTTCCGTCCGCTCTCTCTCGGCAAGATGAAGAACGGCGCCTACGTGCTCGCCTCCGAGACCTGCGCCCTCGACGTGGTCGGCGCCGAACTGGTGCGCAACATTCGCCCCGGCGAAATCGTGGTGGTCAACGACCACGGCTACAGGATCGTGCAGTACACCAACAACACGCAGCTGGCCATCTGCTCGATGGAATACATCTACTTCGCCCGTCCGGATTCCGACATCTATGGCGTCAACGTGCACTCCGCCCGCAAGCGCATGGGCGCGCGTCTGGCGCAGGAGTCCCCGGTCGAGGCCGATATGGTCATCGGCGTGCCGAACTCCTCCCTGTCCGCCGCATCCGGCTACGCGGAGGCCGCCGGGCTGCCCAACGAGATGGGCCTGATCAAGAACCAGTACGTGGCCCGTACATTCATCCAGCCCACACAGGAACTGCGCGAACAGGGCGTGCGCATGAAGCTGTCCGCCGTGCGCGGCGTGGTCAAAGGCAAGCGGGTGGTCGTCATCGATGATTCGATCGTGCGCGGCACCACCTCCAAGCGCATCGTCCAGTTGTTGCGCGAGGCCGGCGCCGCCGAAGTGCACATGCGCATCAGCTCACCGCCGCTCAAATACCCGTGCTTCTACGGCATCGACATCTCCACCACCAAGGAGCTCATCGCCGCCGAGAAAAGCGTCGAGGAGATCCGCGAATACATCGGCGCCGACTCGCTGGCCTACCTGTCGCTGGACGGTCTGGTCGAATCGATCGGCCTGAACGCCGACGCCCCATACGGTGGCCTGTGCGTCGCCTACTTCAACGGCGACTACCCCACCGCGCTCGACGACTATGAGACCGACTTCCTGAAATCCCTCACGCCCGAAGACCGCGTGCGCCTGCCCGAATTCGCACTGTACAAGAGCAAGTACATCGGCAACGAATACAACACCGTGCAGCCGGATGCCGAATAGCTCACCACCAATCCACTCAATAACAATTCTTTGAACCAGAGGCGCTTGCCTCCCCTCAGTCGGCTTTGCCGATAGCCCCCCCTCCAGAGGGGAGCCAAAATAAGTAGAAAGGCCAACCAAATGCCAAAAGCATATGAGAACGCCGGCGTGAGCGTCGAAGCCGGGTACGAAGTCGTCAAGCGTATCAAGTCGCACGTGGCCCGCACGAACCGCCCTGGCGTAGTTGGCGGTATCGGCGGTTTCGGCGGTCTGTTCGACCTGGCCTCCCTGGGATACAAGGAGCCGGTTCTCATCTCCGGCACCGACGGCGTGGGCACCAAGCTCATGGTCGCCAAGCTGGCCAACAAGCACAACACCATCGGCATCGACTGCGTGGCCATGTGCGTCAACGACATCGCCGCCCAGGGAGCCGAGCCGTTGTTCTTCCTTGACTACATCGCCTGCGGCAAGAACGACCCGGCACTGCTTGAGCAGGTCGTGGCCGGTGTGGCCGACGGCTGTGTACAGGCCGGTTCCGCGCTGGTCGGCGGCGAAACCGCCGAAATGCCGGGCATGTACGACAAGGACGAGTACGATCTCGCCGGATTCTCGGTCGGCGTTGCCGAAAAGTCCGCCATCGTGGACGGTTCCACCATCGTTGAAGGCGACGTGCTCATCGGCCTGCCCTCCACCGGCGTACACTCCAACGGCTTCTCCCTGGTGCGCAAGGCCCTGTTCGAGCAGGCTGGCTACACCGTGGACACCAAGCTCGACGAGCTGGGCGGCGAAAAGCTCGGCGACGTGTTGCTCACCCCCACCAAGATCTACGTCAAGGCCCTCTCCCCGCTGTTCAAGGAGGGCGTGGTCAAGGGCGTGGCCCACATCACCGGTGGCGGCTTCATCGAGAACATCCCGCGCATGATCCCGGACGGCCTGGCCGCCGAGATCGAGCTCGGCACCTGGCCTGTGCTCCCGATCTTCGACGTGCTGGAGAAGGCTGGCAACATCGATCACAAGGAGATGTACAACATCTTCAACATGGGCATCGGCATGGTGCTGGCCATCGACCCCGCTCGCAAGGACGAGGCGCTGAAGCTGCTCGCCGACAACAACGAGCCCGCCTACGTGCTCGGCCAGATCACTGCCGACACCACCGGCACGCAAATCGTACTGAAGTAACTCGCTTTCCGCAGGAAAGGAACAACATGGGTCAGAAAGTATTGGTCATCGGATCCGGTGCGCGTGAGCACACCATTGCCTACACGCTGCTCAAAGCGCCGAGCGTCGATGAGGTCACCGTGGCGCCCGGCAATCCGGGCATGGTCAGGGACGGCATCCACATCACGCAGCTGAGCCAGTCGAACCACGCCGCACTTATCGAATTCGTGAAGAATAATGGCTATGACTGGGTGTTCGTAGGCCCGGAAGTCCCGCTGATCGAAGGCATCGTGGACGATTTCGCCGCCGCGGGCATCAAGGCGTTCGGCCCCTCCAAGGCCGCCGCCCAGATTGAAGGCTCCAAGAACTTCGCCAAGCAGCTCATGGAGCGTCATGACATCCCGACCGCCCACTACCGGACCTTCATCGACCTGGAGATGGCGCAGGCATACGTGCACGAGCACGGCGCCCCGATCGTCATCAAGGCCGACGGTCTGGCCGCCGGCAAGGGCGTGACAGTGGCCATGGACGAGCACACCGCCCAGCGCGCGCTCGAGGACATCTTCATCGACCACCGCTTCGGCGTCGCCGGCACCAAGGTCGTCATCGAGGATTTCCTGGAAGGTCAGGAGTTCTCCCTGATGAGTTTCGTCAACGGCACCGATTTCTGGCCGATGCCGATCTCGCAGGATCACAAGCGCGCCCATGACGGCGACGAGGGCCCGAACACCGGCGGCATGGGTGCCTACAGCCCGGTGCCGCAGATTCCGCAGTCCGTGATCGACGAGGCCATCGAGAAAATCGTGCGCCCCACCGTCGAAGGCATGGCCGAGGAAGGCACGCCGTTCACTGGCATCCTGTACGCCGGCCTGATCGCCACCGCCGACGGCCCGAAGGTCATCGAATTCAACGCTCGTTTCGGCGACCCGGAAACCGAAGTCGTGCTCCCGAAGCTCACCTCCGACCTCGGTGCCGGCATCTCCGCCATTCTCGACGGCGAAACCCCCGAATTCACGTGGAATGAGTCCAACGCCACCCTCGGCGTGGTCATCGCCTCCAACGGCTACCCGGAGAATGTCATCAAGGGTGCCCGTGTGCCCGAAATCGAGGTCGACGAGAATTCGCATGTCTACTATGCCGGCGTCACCTCCGACGACAAGGGTGGTCTGATTGCCAACTCCGGCCGTGTCCTGCTCGTCGAAACCTCCGCCCCGGACATCAAGTCCGCCCAAGACAAGGTCTACGCGATCATCGACAAGCTCGAGCTGCGCGGACTGTTCTACCGCCACGACATCGGCTTCAAAGCCCTGAAGTAACAGAAGCGGCGCATCTGCCGCATATTTTTGGCCCGGTGGCCATGTCAATCGATTGACGTGGCTACCGGGCCAGATTTTTCTGTCCCGGTAGCCGATTTCGGCTCTTTTTCGCAAACCAGGACAGTTGAACACCTCGAATATAGGAATATTTGGAATTCCCTTCCATGCAAAACCGCACTATTCCGCCATTTTCGTAATACGCGGACGATACTTTCGGCGTCAGTTTTGTCCCGGTAGGCAGAAAATGACTCGAAATCAAATACCAGGACAGAAGAATCTGGCCCGGTACACGAATCAATCGATTGACGTGGCTGCCGGGACAGCGAACGTCACTATGACAACGCCATCACCCAATATCAGCGAGCGATATCACGCTAGCTGAATTTGGCGATGATGTTGAACAGTTTGGCCTTGGCTTCATTGAACGGTGGGTACACCAGTTGCAAGGTGTCGGGGAACTGCGGCTTGCTGACCACGGTTTTGACGTGGCTGAACGTGCGGAAGCCTGCTTTGCCGTGGTAGGCGTCGATGCCGGAATCGCCCACACCGCCGAACGGCAGTCGGCTGGAAAGCAGATGGCCCAACGGCAGCGAGTATCCAAGAGCACCGGAACTGGTCTGACGTTCGAAAGTCAGCCGCACCTCGTGATCGCGCGAGAACACGTACGCAGCCAACGGTCGAGAGCGCTTGTTGATGAATCGGATTGCGGACTCGGCATCCTCGACCACCAGAATCGGCAGAATCGGCCCGAAAATCTCCTCCTTCATTACCGGCGCATCTGGCGACGTGCCGTACAGTACGGTGGGCGCGATATATCGGGCGGCGCGATCGACCTTGCCGCCGCAAACGATTCGACCGGCCGGGTCGAACACGCCGGGCACCTTGTGAATCTCGCTCGGCTCGACAGCGGCCGAGGCAGTCGCATCACTATCAGCGGCTGCCGGGGTTGGAACCGGAGGCCGCGCCCTCGCCTGA
>OATP01000476.1_pt1 | contig 23499 bp, 23 predicted proteins | sample 1495041 | NCBI WGS metagenome assembly OATP01 (sample SAMEA2579972, study PRJEB22360) | human gut metagenome | biome: human gut; feature: human-associated habitat; material: faeces | place: Denmark | collected 2008/2010 | reverse complement strand
CTTTTACCAAAAAATTTTGAATAAACTTTCAAAAACAACAAATTACAGTGCAAGGTACCAGCTCTACAACGTCGTACTATTGGGCAATTTCTGACCGCTGCACATTAAGAATTAGGCTATAGACGCCCCCCATCAGATACTTGCTATGTTTATTACAACTTTTCTAAAGCTCAGGGGACTTCGGTTTGAAAACCATTCTGGCAGTATTTGTACTCACCTATGTAACGCTATTTTTATCTGGCTATGGCATCCTTATCGGCAGCCATAAAACGGTTGCTGGTCTTGGTTTGAAGTGTAAATACTTAACAGCGCGCTCTATCGTAGCAGCAGATTATCTGCACTCATCAAATGGCGTAATGGGGGTAGCTGAATGCCCTATTTTTAAGAAAGTTAGCAACATCGTTGATTAACAAACAACATAGCCCTCTGTATAACGTCAACCAATACGTAAGTAAAAATGCATCCACTTTTAAACATTCATAATATGAATATGTTAAGATCATGACCGCATTAGAGGATGTAGAAGTCATGATTAAGCAATTTTATTTTTGGATGATAGTGGGATGTGGTCTGTTCTTATTGATGTCTGGTTTTGTCATGAGATCAACATTTGAAGGTGCAATAGGTACATTGCTCATCTTATATAAAACGGTGATGGACTAAGTTTTCTACCCATCTCAATGATGGGTAGTATGAATTGGCAAGCTACACATCGTTAAGCGGTGTCTGTTGCTGGCAAAGATAGCCGTACAGAGCATTAACATCGTGCTGCTGACATAAGCGAGTTCCTTTATTGAGCGTAGCGGCACTGCCTGCTGCTACCCCATAGCGCGCAATATCCAGTAAGTCGGCCTGCTGTGATACCTTCAGCACCATTGCCCCCACCATACTGTCGCCCGCCCCTACGGTACTCCGCATTTTTACCGGCGGTGGAACCACCTGGACCCAGTGGTTCTGCGCCACCGCTAGCGCGCCTTGAGCCCCAAGAGAAACCACAACATATTTTGACTTACCGGCAGCGACAATCGACTGAGCCGCTTCTAACACTGAACTTGGCTCCTCAAGCAAATCTTTACCGCTAAGCTCAGAAAGTTCTTTCTGATTAGGCTTAACCAGCAACAGACCGCCGACTTCGAGCCCTGCTATCAGCGCCTGCCCCGAACTATCCAGCACGCACTCAATGCCTTTCGTTTGCGCTAAGCGTATGAGTGACTGTAATTCGTCCACCGTAACACCTTCAGGTAGACTACCGCTGATGACTAGAATACTGCCATGTGGAAGCGCTAACACGCATTCACGCAATTGATCAAACTCCTGCGTGGTTAATTTGGCACCCGGCATCACAAAACGATACTGCTCACACGTCACTTCAGTGTGAACATGCATATTTTGTCGAGTCCATGCCTGAGTTTTTACGGTTTGGATCTCTACACGTTCTTGTTGTAATAGCTCAGCCAAATGCTGTCCGGTTGGACCTCCTGCAGGAAAAATAGCGCAGGCTTTTCCACCAAGATGAGCAATAGCGCGCGCCACATTAATACCGCCACCGCCGGGTTCATAGATAGGTTCAGAACATCGCAATTTGCCATCGGGATACAGCTTAGCAGTGGTTGTGGAAGTGTCTAAGGAAGGCGCTAGCGTCAACGTGAATATTGGTGTCATAACATATCCTTTTTATGTGATGCCTAGTACCAGACTAGCATCCTTGCCACCAATTTCGTTGTGCTAATTCATAAAAGGATCTTTGGGATCACCCTAAAAGATCTTTTTCGTCCCAGCGATGACAATTTGCGAGAGATATACAAAATAGCTGTTCAATAAATAAGCATTTTGCTTCGTTAAAACCGATCCGGATCGTGTCATAAAAAAGTCATGCTGCAATGTTATTGATATTGGTGCTATAACAAAGAGGTCAGCTTAGTACTGACAGACTAATAATTTGATGGATTTATGTATTACGGAGCCTCTATGAAGCGAATCATTAAAGGCGATACAAACTTCTCTCACCTCGTTGTCGCGCATGCAGCGATCGATCAGCATGCCAAAGCCTATGGCCTTGCCCGTCAAGGATGGCCTTCTACTTACCATATTAAATATCGAGATAAACTCATCGCGGGGGAATTTGAGCCCCGCCGTCAATCCTACGTTGCCACCGTCATGGTTGGCGCTCGAAGTTTAACCAAACTATGCGGTATGCCAGCCGCAGCATAAATCACACTCAGTGGCACGCTGGCAGGTGCCATCTAACATCATTCCGTACCCATAAACAAAAAGAAGCGGCTTCGTTGCCGCTTCATTTGGTTCAGATGAGCCACAGTATCTACTGACAAAGTTGCTGCGCACGCTCAATGAAAGGAGCCACGCTCATTTTATGCCCCGCATTATCTGGGTCGTCTAACAGAATAGTTTCTAGTGGCTGAGCAGCCATTTTTTTTGTTTTGACCAATTCTGCCGCTTTCTCATCGAGCGGATACTGCGCCAACGTACTCGCGTTGATCACAAACAACGCGTGATCTTTAGTACATTGCAATTGCACTTCTTCTTTGACAAAAGCCCATTGTTTACCAAACTGAGCCTTGCTCACGGTTTCCACTGTGCGAGCAGCCAAAGCACTGCCTGATACGGTACAGCCCCAAATCGCCAATATTCCTGTCAATACAACACGTGTTTTCATCGCAGAATTCCACAATATTTCAATCTTAACCTGAGACTATCCTATCTAAATTGGCGGTTGTGTGGCGAAAAAACTTACCGCAGCCAACACCAGCAACGCCAATACCCACTCTACCGCCGCATTACGCGCCAGCAGTATAAAAGCTTGTTGTCGATTGCTGCCAATAGAGCGCACCACGCGATAACGATTATACAGTGCAATAGCCACCATCGCGGCCACCAGCAAGACTTTCCCCCACAGCCAACGCTCATAGAGAGAATTAAAGTCCAACGGCCAATGATCTAATATCAAAATAGTATTCGCCATCCCCGTTACGATAACGAATGCCACAGCCAAGTGTCCCCAGCGTGAGTAACGGATCACCGCATCCATAGCGAAATTTTTCGCCGCGGTCTGGCGCTGTAATTCTTTAATGCATAACCCAAACGGAACTAAGCCCCCAAACCAGAATCCTGCACTGAGTAAGTGAACACCGTTGTTCAGTCGATGGACGATACCGAGAACGCCTTGCTCTGCCGAGGCATGCCCTGTTCGCGCTAAGGTAACAAGCAATGCGAATGCCAATATGATGAGCATTTCACGACGCATAACTGCCGGGAGGCAAAGTACAGCCACGAGTAGTGAAGAGAATATCAGTTGGAACAGCCACGCCTCACCAAAGGTTGTCTGCATCACTGCGAGCCAAATCATAGGTTGGAAGGCATCGCCCCACCCATCCCCCATCAGTCCCGCTTGCAGTGCCACTATCAGCCAAGAGCTTAATGCACAAAGCCTTAAACACACGCCACGCAATGGATTAAGCTGCTTTTCCAAGCCGTTACGCAATTTGGGTGGAGCGATCCACCCAACATACAGCGCTAAGCCAAATATCTGTAATGCACTGGCAAAATGAATCCAGCGGCATAACACATAAAGAGCCGCAATACTCATGATTGGCCTTATTTCACAGAGAAGGTGTATTCGCCTTTAGTTTTATGTCCATCGACGGAAACCACATTCCAGTTAACATTGTATTCGCCCTGCTCCAACGGCTGGGAGAGTGGCAGTGACACATGTGTTTTATCGGCGCCTGTCACCAACAGCTTACCGGTTGTGATGTTTTTCTTTTCAGGGCCAACCACCGTTACTTTGCTGAAACTGGGTTCAATTCCCTCGCTAAACACCAAAGTCAGTTCGGAGGGTGCACTCACCACGCTTTTTGCCGCTGGGGTTTGCTCGGTAAGATGAGCATGTGCAAAAACCTGAGGTGATACGCTCAACAACAGCGCGGCGCAGAGTCCTGAAAGATGTATTTGCGTTGATTTGATCAATTTCATGGCGGTTGCGTTCCTTTTGTTAGAGGCAGGTGAAGATAAATCCAATCGGTACCACTGAGCCCACGCATTTCGTTTGAACACCCAAAATACGCTAGCATATTGATTTTAATCTTACATTTTCACTCAATTCATTACCATGCTATCTGCTACAAAATGACAACTTACTATTTACGTTTTGCTAGTAACTCGACGTTGCCTTAGCATTAATGCTTTCACTGCGAAATAAACCAGATCAATAACACCTTAAAAATCATACAATTGAACTATCTATACAAAACGGTGCTTGCAAGTTTGGTCTCAGAGAGCTTTAGTTAACAGGCATACCAACCTAACTACGGTTAAGAGAGGCCAAAATGAGTAAGGGAATGGATAGCAAAAAGAATGCGAAGAAGAAACCGTTGAAGAGCCCTGCAGAGAAACGCGCAGAGAAGAGAGCAAAACGCGCACATCCCGATGGTGAGTAATAAGTAAACGTATCTCGTATCTTAAACCCGCTACGGCGGGTTTTTTGTTGTTCAAATCTTCCCTTCTGAATTATCTAGTCAATTGATTCAGCTTAACTCACTTTCACTCTGAGCGATTCCTGTCTCTAGGCTTATTCCAGTGAAAATACTCCGTAGCAGTTGAATAATAGAACGCCATCCTGACCATATTCCCACCGAAAAAAATCCACTCTATTTCATGTTGCCCGCCTCAGATTGACATGGGCTAAACAATGAACAAATTGGTTTACTTTTATATAGAGACTGTAATTTCTTAACAATACGTGCTCTTAATTTATGATTTAGCATGAATAATCAAAAGCGTTATTTTTAAAAAAAACGAATACATAAAATACAAGTTTGAAGGGGAAACAGAAAAAACCTATACCTGAAGTTACGCACGAATAATCAAAAACAAACTTAAAAACAGCATTTTTAGACAAGCAATTATTAATTATAGACCATTACAAACAACATCACCAATATATTTCCCATTGAGACCCTCTCGCAAAAACAATAACTAAGTCATTGTTTTTTAATGAATTTAAAAATATAAAAGATAAAAAAAAACCGAACTCTAATAGGAGTTCGGCTTAAAAAGAATCTTAAGACACAGTAAAAAAATGCAGTAACAATGATGAGATTTAATTATACATCATAATTTTCACTTCAATTTGCAATTTGTGTGGTCGCTGGCAAATTATCATTTTCCAGTCAACATCAAGCATATGAGTTGTCACTTAACGATATCTTTTTAAAAGGAAAAAACAGTTTATTCGCCAGCGAATTTGTATATTAACCTCAGCCTCATTTACATTTTAATACATTTAATTACTATAAAATATAAATAAACGTCGTATTTGCACTTTTTATTTGTAGCGCATTAAACATATTATTAGGCTATGCTTGTAGCGTGAACTTTGACTGATGGAACGCACTTAAGTTCACACAGCAAGTGTAAAAAAACATAAATAAGCAGTGGCACATATATCTGACCTTGGCCGGTCAAAAAACTAAGAAGGAATATCATAGTGAAACGTAATCTGCTGGCAGTAATCATCCCTGCACTTTTAGTTGCAGGCGCAGCTAACGCTGCAGAGATCTACAACAAAGACGGCAACAAGCTGGATCTGTTTGGTAAATTAGATGGTCTGCACTACTTCTCCGATAACAACGGTTCTGACGGCGATCAGTCCTACGTGCGTTTCGGTTTCAAAGGTGAAACTCAGATTAGCGACCAACTGACCGGCTATGGCCAGTGGGAATACCAAGCCAACCTGAACCATACTGAAAGCCAAGATAACAACAACTTTACCCGTGTTGGCTTCGCTGGTTTGAAATTTGCCGATTTCGGCTCTCTGGATTACGGCCGTAACTACGGTGTGATCTATGATGTCGGCGCATGGACTGACGTGCTGCCAGAATTCGGTGGCGATACCTACGGTGCTGACAACTTTATGTTCCAGCGTGGTAACGGCATGCTGACCTACCGTAATACCGACTTCTTCGGTCTGGTCGACGGTCTGAACTTCGCTCTGCAGTACCAGGGTAAAAACGATAGCCCAACCGAATCCAACAATGGCCGTGACGTTCAAGGTCAGAACGGCGACGGTTACGGTATGTCTCTGTCCTACGATCTGGGCTGGGGCGTAAGCGCAGCGGCGGCTTACTCTTCATCTGACCGTACCAACGATCAGAACCGCATGAAATTTGGCCATGGCGATAAAGCAGACATCTACACCGGTGGTCTGAAATATGACGCTAACAACGTATACTTAGCAGCTATGTATACTCAGGCGTATAACGCTAACCGTTTCGGTGATTTCTCTGCAAGCGGTCCAGATGCAGTTTATGGCTTTGCTAACAAATCTCAGAACGTTGAAATCGTAGCACAGTACCAGTTCGACTTCGGTCTGCGTCCATCCGTTGCTTACCTGCAGTCAAAAGGTAAAGACCTCGGTAACGGCTATGGCGACCAAGATCTGATGAAATATGTTGATGTTGGTGCGACTTACTACTTCAACAAAAACATGTCTACCTACGTTGATTACAAAATCAACCTGCTGGATGACAACCGCTTCACCAACAACGCTGGCATCAACACCGATGACATCGTTGCACTGGGTATTGTTTACCAGTTCTAATTCGGTAATTAACGAATCTAGACAGTATGTGAATGCAACAAGGGGCCTAAAGGCCCCTTCTTTTATCTCGCAAAGGCATCAAATCAGCCGCGTTTTACTGCTCTATCATCACGCCCCATCATTTCAACGGGACTAGGAAATTCAGCAAGGCTTGGTTGACCCACTCTGGCTGTTCAAGCGTACAAATATGCCCTGCCTGTGGGACGATCAGTTGTTTGCAATTCAGCAATTCAGCCATCAGATAGCCTTCTAGCGGTGGTCTTGGTGCATCTTGCTCACCCGTAATCACCAATGCGGGCATTTCGAGCTCTTCAAGCAGCGGGCAGTTATCGCCACGGCCAAATATCATACGCCCTAGTGGCACAATACTTTGGCGTAAAGCCGATTCAGACATATCACTTAAATGCGCGGCTAATGCTTCGACTAAATGCGGCAAGGGGTCACGGCGGAAAAACATGGGGGCAATTTGTTCAACTAACGCAGCAGGCACTTTTCCAGCCGCCTCGATCGCATTAAGCATCGCATCATATTTTTTGAATGTCACTTCAGGCTCTAGCCCAACAAAAGTATCCATTAACACCAAGGCTCGCACACGTTCGGGAACCATCGCCGCGAGCTCTACCCCCCACATACCCCCAACAGAAAGCCCTACGATCGCAAATTCGTCGATGCCTAATGCATCAATGAGCGCGAGGTGATCGCAAGCTAAATCCTTCAGAGAATGCCGCGATTGCGGCAGCGGGTCTGACTTCCCGTGTCCCCATAAATCAGGTGCAATAACGCGAAAGTGCTGGCTTAACGCCTCGATTTGAGGCGCCCACATGTTTGAATCAAACATGTAGCTATGACCCAGCAGCAACGTCAAGCCTTCACCGCGATCGATATAGTGTATTTGACGGTCATTTATTGAGAGAAAAGGCATCAGAGGATCCTTGCGAATAGAGAAAAATTTTCAATAAAAAAGCCTATGCTTGAGGCGATATTACGCACGAAAGCATAGGCATTAAAATTTACTGATGAATACCGGCTAAGGCCAGAATAAAAGCATACTCCAAGGCGATATCCTCATAAGCTTTGAAGCGCCCTGATTTACCACCGTGCCCTGCATCCATATCGGTATACAACAGCAACTGATTATTATCCGTCTTCATATCACGCAGTTTTGCCACCCACTTAGCGGGTTCCCAATATTGTACTTGGGAATCATGGAGCCCAGTGGTCACCAGCATATGCGGATAATCTTGGGCTTTCACCTGATCGTAAGGGCTGTACTGCTTGATATAGTGATAGTATTCAGCATCATTTGGGTTACCCCATTCGTCATACTCACCGGTTGTCAGGGGGATAGATTCATCCAACATCGTCGTGACAACATCGACAAAAGGCACCTGAGCCACTATCCCGTGATAGAGCTGAGGAGCCTGATTCACCACCGCTCCCATCAGTAAACCACCGGCGCTACCGCCCATGGCATATACTTGCTTAGGATTGGCGTACTGCTCATCAACCAAATGCTGCGTTACGCTGATAAAATCGCTGAACGTATTTTGCTTATGAAGCAGTTTACCGTCCTCGTACCATTGTTGACCGAGATCGGCACCGCCACGAATATGCGCTAACGCAAAGACAAAACCACGATCTAACAGGCTCAAACGGCTGATGCTAAACGCCGGATCCATGCTACTACCATAAGAGCCATAGCCGTAAACCAACACCGGATTTTGTCCAGCCTTAAACATATCCTGACGATAAACGATGGAAACTGGTACCTGAACCCCATCATGAGCGGAAACCCATAATCGTTCGCTGCGGTATGCGCCCGAATCGAAGTTTTTCACTTCTTGTTGCTTCAGCAAAGTTCGCTCACCGCTATCCAAATCAATCTGGAAAACAGAACTTGGCGTAGTCATCGATGAATAACCATAGCGCAGCAGTGCGGTATCCGGCTCTGGATTAAACGACAGCCACGTCATATAAGTGGGATCGTCAAAACGAATGTGTTTTTCCTCGCCAGACTGCCAGTGGATCTGACGTAGATGGGTTAATCCCTGCTCACGCTCCTCCACCACCAGCCAATCTTTGAAGAGACTGAAGCCTTCAAGCATGACATCATCACGCGCGCAGATAATCGGCTGCCAAGCTTTCTCATCGGCAGAAGCCGACTGATAGAGACCAAAGTTTTTACCCTCTTTGTTCGAGCGGATATAAAACGTATCACGATAATGGTCGAGGCTATATTCATGGTCGCGACGGCGAGTGAGGAACGTCTGCGGCGTTGCATCGGTATCATCCGCATCCAGCATTAATATTTCAGACGTGGTCGTGCTAGAAATATGGATCAGGATATATTTGTTAGAGATCGTTTTTTCCAAACCCACATAAAACGTGTCATCCGTTTCTTCATAGATGAGCTGATCGTCCGCCACAGAAGTCCCCAGACGATGGCGATATACCTGATATGGCAGCAACGTCTGTGGATGTTTACGCACGTAGTAAAGCGAGGCTGAATCATTCGTCCATTCAAAATGACCAGCGGTATTTTCCAGCACTTCATCGTACCAGCTCTGATCGCCTAAACGCTTAATGCGAATGTCATACTGGCGGCGCGAAAGAAAATCTTCGGCGATTGCCATTAGTTGATTATCAGGGCTAACCTCAAGTCCACCCAAGGCGTAGAAATCATGCCCCTGCGCGCGTTCATTACTATCAACGAGCAGATCCCATTCCGCGTTCTCACCAGTATCAACCTTCTGGCGCACGTAAAGCGCATATTCCTGTTCTGGCTTATAACGAGACTGATACCGATAGCCATTTCGCTGATAAGGCACCGATTCATCTTCTTGCGGAATGCGCTCAACCATTTCACTAAATAACCGCTGACGGAGTGCTTCTTCGCCGCGCATACAGGCTTCAGTATAAGCATTTTCAGCTTTAAGATAGCTAAGAACCGCATCATCACTGCGTTCATCGTCGCGCAGCCAATAGTAATTGTCGGTTCGAGTGTCGCCATGAATTTCCATGACGTGCGGATGTTTTGCTGCAACCGGTGCTTTATTCATTGTGTACACTTACCGCCTGTGATCTGATACTTCGTAACTCGATAGCGCTAATTCCTGACGAATGAATGATCAAGAATATTCATGCACCCTACTTGTCCGACGGATATGACACCATCGCCGATGTGCGGGGCGGAAAGTTTAACGCTTGTTGTCGATAGGACAAAACGCTTCCTTATCAACATCAGTATACGACCTGCGGATCTCGGTGAGTTGTTTACTCACAATTAAAAACTTTTTTTCACTCATTGGGCTAAACAGATAAAAGCCTTGAAGCGCCGGACATCCCAATTCTTCCAACTGCTTAAACTGCTCAGCAGTTTCAACATGTTCGGCCACAATATTCATATTCAGCGCCTTGGCGATCAAGATCAGATGTTCAACCAGTTGGCTCGCCTCAGGTTTGGCAAGGGCCTGAATTAACTCCCCTGGTATTTTTATCTGTGTCAGCGGGAGATCTTTTAGCAGTGCCAATAACTGATAGTTTTCACCAAAATGATCAATGGATAAACCGACGCCCAATGCGCGTAATCGTTCTAATTCCGCAAGAATTATCTCGTCACTAAAAAGTTCGTTATTGCCCAACAGCTCAATAACTAACTTATCTGCGGGTATTGCATAACGTTCGATATAAACAGCGAGCTGATCGATAAAACCCTGAGTGTAAAGCTGAGCGAGTGGCAAATTAAACGACAAGGCCAAATCAGATGAAACTGCCTGATGCAAATGCTGCAACAGCTGGCATACCTGATCGATCAGCCAAAGGTTTAATGTCTGCATCAAACCAAAGCGCTCAAGTGAGTCTAAGAAATCTGAGGGCTGCAGGATGCCTTGTTGTGGATGGTGCCAACGCACTAATGCTTCTGCGCCAAGCAATGTGCCTTTAATATTACACTGTGGCTGGTAATCTAAATAAAACTCATGCTCTGTGAAGGCGGATTGCAACGCTGCTTGCAACGCAATCTCTAATTCCAAAGGAGAAACATTTGGGGCTGGCATTCCCAAAACATTATAGTGCTTATTATTCATTTTGTTATCTAATTATTAATAAAGTGATGCTTGATTTAACTGCATTCAGATTAGTTCTCTCTAATCTCAAAACACTTAAACAAAATCATAAAATAAGTATTGATTACTGCTAACAACTATCAGCATTAAGTTGAAAAATTAGCGGGCTAAAGCCACTATCAACCATCACATCGAACACTTAAATAGGCCATTTCTGAGAATGCGCTAACATGTAAAAACCATTAACAACCAACATATGGCGTATAAAATCGTCAAGAATTGGCCAAATAGTTTTTACTTTTCAAAAAGATAGATTTTATGACAAAACTATTTTACATGATATTTCTTGAAGAAAGAAACCATGAATTTAGCACTTTTATCCTGATAAATAAAATTTTCAGACTTAGATTTCACAATAACGGAAATTTTTAGACCAAGATTTGTTATTTATAGCAGTTTACCAGTCAAAAATGTTTCTTTATGCTTTCTATTTTAAAGTTTCAGCGTTAGAGCAATAACAAAGGAATTTAATGATTGCGCAGATATATCGCGAGGTTAATACATAGTACCTGTGGGGTTTTACCGTGCTGCTAGAATATAAAAAACCTCTTTATCTATTAATAAAGAGGTTTCCAATGATGAACCGACAAATTTATTGCGGATGCGAATATTCGAGCTTGCCTGCTTTGCAATCAACTTTTACGGTATAGGTCTTATCAATCTTAGTACCGCGAACCGTCAACAAAAGCTGCCAATCGTTTCCATTTTGAGTGACCTGATCCTGATTAACCCACACGACTGGGGTGCTGGTGCCTAACAGATTTTTATCATCGGCCCAGCGTGGCAGGCGGTTTTGCAAGAAATCGTTTTTCACCATAGTAGACAACTGAGTCGCCGTGGTTTGCTCACAATTTGCGATCGTCACCACTCTCTGCTCACTCTGTTGAGCCTGAGCGACTCCGGCAGAAAAGGCAAATACCAGTCCAGTCACACTTAACGCAATTTTGTTCATCTTAGATCCTCTTTAAGCTTTAGCGCGGAGCTCTTCCTCACCGCTGCCGACTACTCCATCGTATGAACGCACGCTCTGTGTGCCGAACGCGACACAGCGTGCTATCGCATGTGAAAACTAATCACATACAATTCATTCAGTCCTGGGTAAATCTCGCTGATCACCTGCTTCAGCTCGCCCAGTGTCATATTCTCTTGTGCCGCATGAACCTCTGTCAGCTCGTTCATCAGTACTGGAGTGACGCTATCAACCTCAATCGTACAAAAATATTGTCCATCTTCATTACGACTGACGCTGAGCAACTCTCCTTTCTCAAAATGAGATTCGCTACTGTCGCGAATGGTGATAGTTTTCTTGCCTGACAAGATGTCAGATTCAAAACGGCTATAAAATGTTATCTCACGTTTCATTCTAGATCCAGAGAAGTAAATAATATGTGAACTAAAACACTAGGCTGCGTTATCAATCGCAACTTTAACCTTTTTTTCGGATTTTTTGTTTTCTTCAGTGCTCTTTATCGACGCCAATGAGCCTCCACGCAGCAGCTGAGAGAGTGAGTCTTTATGCTCGGCTAGATAAAAGCTCAGCGTTTCTATCGTGTCATCCTCAATATCCAAAGGTGACATTTTCAGCCATTCGCCCAAATTGTCAGCCAGATCGAGCATCTTATCGTAGGCATCAGCTTCTTTCTTACTGGCAAAGGTCATTTTTTCAACTCCATCACGAACGACGACGTACTGAATTTCAACGGACATAAATCACTCCAACCATACTGTATATAAAATCAGTATATGTATTTTTATCTTCTACTGCAAAATTGATGAGCGCGAGGAATAACGCCGAGGATTAAATCTAAAAGTAATAATACATCGCAACCCTCTGCACTAAGCCAGCGCTACGCTCTTCATGCAGAAATTGTTCTAGAACGGGGAACTGTTCATCACCGACTAACGTGAAGCCAACTTTTTGGTAAAAAGGTGCGTTCCAAGGTAGATCAAGAAAAGTGGTCAACCCTACTCCGCTGAACCCGCGCTGGCGAGCGGCAACCAAAGCATGATCGACTAAATAGTGTCCAATACCACGTTGGCTAAATGTTGGTAGTACACTCACTTCAGCTAAAAGCGCAAACTTTCCATGAGTTTCAAGCATGACAAAACCAATCGGTTTCTCATTGCGAAGGGCTACCCACAAATTCTGCGCGCGCTGAGCTATCTCTAACCGCTCAGCAGAGACCGTTGTGTGGCGCAACGATTCAGGAAGTCTATCAGCAGGAAATTGTTCAGCGGCTAAACGTTCAACCTCAGCCAGCGCGGCAAGGTGCTGGGGCTCTGCGAACTGAAAGGTAATATTTTCATTAGTCATTGCTTGGATCCATTCTGAGGCTAAAATGCAAAAAACCCGCACTCGGCGGGTTTTGTCAGCATGATAATATCAGCTTAATTACAGCGCAATAACATCAGCCGCAGACGGGCCACGTGGGCTGTCCTGAATGGCGAATTCTACCTGCTGGCCTTCAGCCAGAGTTTTGAAGCCGTCACTCTTGATGGCAGAGAAATGGACGAATACATCTTTGGAACCATCAGCAGGAGTGATGAAGCCAAATCCTTTGCTTTCGTTAAACCATTTAACGTGACCAGTTTTCTTGCTCATTGAACTTTCCTTTACTTAAAATTGCTTGCCCTTAAAGGGCATGGTAGACCTATTATCCCGCGTAACTGACAAGACCTGACTTTGCTGAGAAATAATTAAACACCCATCAAAAAATAAGTGAAAATATAAATCTAAGCATTGGGTAGGTCAAATCTAAGACCAGTGCGCAGAGTTTTCAGGCGACGCTATTAACGCATAGTTTTATGCTCAGCGCAAATATTTCATAACGAAAGCGAGCAAAGCTTAAATGCTTCAGATTATATCTTCTCTTTTTCTTTTAATTGCTAAATATTAGCTTATGCAATCATCTGAAAATTTAAATAAAACATTATTAATCAATAGAATAAAATAAAACCGCATGTCTTACATTATTTTTTATGTCTAAGCAAAACATTAGCAAATAAAACCGAGACACGTGTCACAAATACAACTTCACTGTTGAGAAAATAGGCTGAATCAGGACGCGACTACCGGTGTGAAATAAGACAATATAACCCCATGCTATTATGATGGTATCCAGAAAAGGTGAGGAAGAGTCAATTACGATAGGTTTGTTTTTAAGATGAAGTGCTCAAGGAGTAAACATCAACGATGCTATCTAGAATCTATGAACATTTTATTCCACCTTGTGTTATAAGCAAAAAACCGCAGCCACGCTGCGGTTTTTTAACTCACGTTAAAAGGCATGTTAGCGAGGAACGCGAATTCCGCCCTCCACCCCTTTCGGACTTAGCAACACCTGCCATAGCTGGATGTTTCGCGCACGAAACGCACCAGCGCAGGCATTCAAATAATAGGTAAACATGCGATAAAAACGATCGCTGTAGTTATCTTTAATCTCTGGCCAGCTTTGCTGGAATGCGTCATACCATGCCATTAGCGTGCGATCATAATCACAGCCAAAATTGTGCCAGTCTTCCAAAACAAACAGATCTTCGCTTTTCGAAGCAATATGTGCCACTGAAGGTAAGCATCCATTCGGGAAGATATACTTATTAATCCATGGATCAACATTGAGGTCGGTTTGGTTGGAACCGATGGTATGCAACAAAAATAACCCATCTGGTTTCAGATTTTTAGCAACCACTTCGAAATAGGTACGGTAGTTTTTAGGTCCAACATGCTCAAACATCCCTACCGATACGATGCGATCAAACTGCTCATCCAAATCACGGTAATCTTGTAGCAATATTTTGACATCAAGCCCCGCACAACGGTCTTGAGCCATTTTCTGCTGCTCAGCAGAAATGGTTACGCCCTGTACAGAAACACCGTATTCTTGCGCGGCGAACTGTGCTAATCCGCCCCACCCACAGCCAATATCCAGCAACTTCATCCCCGGTTTGAGCTGAAGTTTTTCGCAGATCATCCGCAGCTTGGCTTGCTGAGCTTGTTCAAGCGTTTCGGCATCTTTCCAATAGGCGCAGGAGTACTGCATATAGGGATCAAGCATACGAGAAAATAGATCGTTGCCTAAATCGTAGTGCTCTTTGCCTACGATCCATGCCCGTTTGCGAGTTTGATAATTAAAGATACGCGCTGAGGCAATACGCACAATATCACTGAAATGTTTAGGCAAATGTGTATCAAGCTCGGCGGCTAAAATACGTTGGAAAAATATATCTAGGCGGTCACATTCCCACCAGCCATCCATATAGCTTTCGCCCAGCCCCAAAGATCCCTCTTGTAACACGCGATGAAAAAACTCGGGATTTTTGACTCGGATATCCTGTGGTTGATTGCCGTTAATCGTGATCCCCGCTTGGCTAAGCATTTCCTCAGCGATTCGGTACCAGTTATCTGCTTTTATTTCTGAATCAATAACACATGTCGAACTCATTGCTTACATCCCCTATACCGCACTAACCCTCCTGCTGCGCGGCCATAACTGTTTTCAATCTACCAAAATTCAACACAGGGAGGGGATCCCGCCCCACCTAAGGCTGCAATCATCATACAATATAATTATCATACAAATAAACAATAAACTTTCAACGAGCCTAAAGGCTTTCGCGCTGAAAAATATATTTTTGCGCCTTATCACTGTATTCCTTGTCAATAATCTGAATTGCAAACTAATGACACCCAACAATAATTAGTCAGCTATGTGCTTTTAGTCCACTTATCTGCCGCAAAAAACGCCGCCTAATCTAACAAAAAGCATTTGTTGTTCTTTTTTCAGTGGCTAAATAGAATCGGATGCCAATACGCAAACGTTTTCGTATATACTGCGCCTGACTTTTTGGCTCGAACTTAGGATGATCATTATGTTGTCAATTGGAACCGCGCTGCGCCCACATGCTACCCGCGTCATGCTGTTGGGCTCAGGGGAATTAGGCAAAGAAGTAGCTATCGAATGCCAGCGTTTGGGTATCGAGGTCATCGCCGTTGACCGCTATCCCGATGCACCGGCTATGCAGGTTGCACATCGCAGTCACGTGGTTAACATGCTTGACGCTCAGGCACTGAAGGCGGTGATTGAACGCGAACGGCCTGACTTTATCGTGCCGGAAATTGAAGCGATTGCGACGTCGATGCTGGTAGAGCTTGAACGCGATGGTCAAAAAGTCGTTCCTTGTGCTCGAGCCACTCAACTCACCATGAATCGCGAAGGTATACGTCGTCTTGCCGCTGAGACACTTCAATTGCCTACATCCCGCTATCGTTTTGCCGATACAGAAAACGAGTTCAATGAGGCTGCACAGGAAATCGGTTTTCCCCTGCATTATCAAACCAGTGATGAGCTCATCAGGTAAAGGACAAAGCCTGATCCGCAGTGCCGACAACATGGCACAGGCGTGGCAGTATGCACAATCCGGAGGCCGTTCCGGCGAAGGCAAAGTTATTGTTGAAGGCTTAGTAAAGTTCGATTTTGAAATTACGCTGTTGACGATCAATGCCTGCGACGGCTTACACTTCTGCGCACCCATTGGACATCGCCAGCAAGACGGTGACTATCGCGAATGTGGCCAGCCACAGGCCATGAGCGATATCGCGTTGGCAAAAGCACACGACATTGCCGGTAAAGTGGTCACCGCGTTAGGGGGTTATGGCCTGTTTGGGGTTGAGCTTTTTGTTTGCGGTGATGACGTCATTTTCAGCGAAGTGTCACCTCGCCCGCACGATACCGGTATGGTTACACTGATTTCTCAAGATTTATCAGAATTTGCGCTGCATGTGCGCGCTTTCCTCGGTTTACCTATCGGCACAATCCGCCAATTTGGTCCAAGCGCCTCTTCGGTGATCCTGCCACGACTGCACAGCAATGATGTCGTTTTTGACAACACACGCAATGCACTGCAATCGCAGACACAGCTGAGATTATTCGGCAAACCTGAAATTGACGGCACACGTCGTTTAGGGGTCGCGCTGGCCTATGATGAAACCGTTGAGAAAGCCATTGCGCTCGCTAAACAGGTCAGCAATAGCGTTGTAGTGAAGGGATAAAACATAGGGGCGCGGAAAGGAGTCCGCGCCGCTTTCTGACTGATTAATCTTCGTCTTCGTCATCAAACGAGACTTGAATATGTGCACCGGTATGGTTGGCGCGAATTTCCGCGGCGACCTGAGCGATGGCTTCACCGCTGCTCATACCTTGCTCCATCAGTCTATGAATGCGATCGGCAGCCACTTGCTGTTCTGTATGTGATAACGCTGGCATTCCGCTGTTCATCAATAACTCCTGCTGCTGAATGTTAATACGGGGGCGTGAGTATAGCCGTAATCCCGCCACAAGCCTAGACATTGCATGGCCATTTAACACCTAATCTTGCCGCTGATTTGTGGTAGGCTTATGATCGCCTTATATATACTTGAACAGGCAAAACCTGCATAACAAATAAAAGTGATCTATCGTTCATGAATGCCACTACCTCATCGTCTGCTTCGCTGTCACGCATTGATTTAAAGTATACCCCGGATGCCATTCTGCATTATTTTGCGCCACTTGCGCAGCAACCGTGGGCGATGTTGCTTTATTCTGGTGGGGCAAACCATCCGCATAACCGTTTTGATATTCTGGTTGCCCAGCCGATTCTGACCTTAACCACGCGCGGTGAACAAACCGCCGTCGCAGAACAGAGTGAAGTGCGTTACAGCACGCGGGATCCCCTCTCTCTCGTGCAAGAAGAACTACAGCGACTGCTCCCAAAGATGAGTGAGCAAGAAGACACACCGTTTTGTGGTGGTGCCGTTGGCCTATGGGGATACGATCTCGGACGCCGTTTTGAAACGTTGCCTGCGTTAGCTCTCGCCGATCTCACTACACCTGATATGGCGGTAGGCATTTATGACTGGGCGTTAGTTGCCGATCATCAACTCAAGCGTTTAACGCTGCTGGCTCATGGTGATGCACAGTCTCGGCTTGACTGGCTGAGCCGCCAGACAACTCAGCCACCTCAACATTTTCAACTGACGTCTGGCTGGCAGGCTAATCTCACCAAAGCCGAATATGACCAACGTTTTGCCCAAATTCACGACTACCTGCACGCCGGTGATTGTTATCAAATTAACCTCACTCAGCGTTTTAGTGCTCGCTATCAGGGCGACGAGTGGCAAGCCTTTTTACGCTTAAATGCGCAAAATCGCGCCCCCTTCTCCGCCTTTATCCGCCTGCCGGACAGTGCGATTCTAAGCGTTTCTCCCGAGCGTTTTTTGCAATTGGAACAAAAGCAGATTTCAACACGCCCCATCAAAGGTACCCTGCCTCGCTTAGCCGATCCACAGGCCGATAAAATCCAAGCGCAGAAGCTGGCTGATTCCAAGAAAGATCAGGCTGAAAATTTGATGATTGTCGATTTGATGCGAAACGACGTTGGCAGAGTCGCACTAGCCGGCAGCGTGCGGGTGCCTGAACTGTTTGTGGTTGAGCCTTTTCCCGCCGTGCACCATTTGGTTAGCACTATCACGGCTACGTTGCCAGAAACGCTCAACGCGACTGATTTATTACGCGCCTGCTTCCCTGGTGGCTCTATCACCGGTGCACCAAAAATTCGTGCCATGCAAATCATCGAGGAACTCGAGCCTCACCGGCGTAATGCCTACTGTGGCAGCATTGGCTATATCAGTTGCTGTGGCAATATGGATACAAGCATCACCATTCGCACGTTATTAGCCGAAAACGGCCAAATACATTGCTGGGCTGGCGGTGGTATTGTGGCCGACAGTCAGGTTGACGCGGAGTATCAGGAAACCTTTGACAAGGTAGGGAAAATCTTGCCAATACTTGGTGATATGGAGATATTGTCATGATGCAGCTTAGCCCTGAGCTCGCTGAATTTGTGACACGCTTTCAGCTTCAGTCGCCTTTACCGACCCATGAAGGACATAACCTACGTCAAGCAGCGGTGCTCATCCCGATAGTCAATCGCCCACGGCCCACGCTGCTATTAACTCAGCGATCTAGCCATCTACGCAAACATGCTGGTCAAGTCGCCTTCCCTGGCGGCGCAGCCGACATCACCGACGGTTCACTGATTTACACCGCCCTGCGTGAGGCTCATGAAGAAATCGCACTGCCGCCAGAATCTGTTCATATCCTTGGGCAGCTTCCCGCGGTGGATAGCATAACCGGTTTTCACGTGACCCCTATCGTCGGCCTGCTGCCAGCCGACATCACACCAATCGCCAGCGAGGACGAAGTTGCTGCGGTATTTGAAATGCCACTTCATGAGGCTCTCGCACTCTCACGCTACCACCCGCTAGACATTCACCGACGTGGTCACAGCCACCGAGTTTATCTCTCGTGGTATGAGCGTTTTTTTGTTTGGGGAATGACGGCAGCCATCATTCGTCGGCTCGCTCAGCAGGTTCATTGTTAGTCTATTATCTCTGGTGACAATCGAATTCTTCGCCTCTTATTTTCATCAAAAAAACTAATCCAAAGCTAAATTTCCCTTATCCATTCGGACTGATTAGGTATTCCTCGATCCCAGTCACTCTCTTTTTTCTGTGATCGGCTAAAGTAAATACAATAACCTTTGTTAAATACGGGTAAATTCTCCCGTCGTCGCTTGATTTATCTGGCATATGCCGCAATATCATTGATAAGTCACTATGAAATGCGAGATGTACAGAGCGAGATTTTTTTCATCATACCCGGTCTGATTTTGCTTAAGGCCCAGTGAAAATAGGACGTATTTGTCGCATAAATACGCGCCCAATCCTTACCCGATGTAGGGTTAATCGATTTTTTTGCGTTTGAGATAGATAAAATGAAGGATTGGACGTGCGTCCCCCATAAAGTTCGGCTATTGTTGGCGCGTTTTTATCATGACGTGACCATGATGCGAAATGTTACATTAATTTTTATAATGTGAACCTGCTTCCACGGCAGCAAAAGCATTGGACGTTAGAGCAAAAGCACCAGAAAAAACCACGGACCAACGGTGGCAAATCCGTTATCCGCAGTCTGTACCCTATAACGGGTATAATAACTTTTATATAAAGACAGCATCTCACGGAGCACTCGGTGTTCTTATGAGAACAATGTCTACTAAGGAGTCCCAACGTGATTAGCGTTTTCGACATGTTTAAGATCGGTATCGGCCCTTCTAGTTCACATACCGTGGGCCCGATGAAAGCCGGCAAACAGTTTGTCGACGATCTGATTGATAAAGGGTTGCTACCTTCTGTCACGCGCATTTCCGTCGATGTTTATGGCTCTCTTTCCCTGACGGGGAAAGGCCATCATACTGACATTGCGATCATCATGGGTTTGGCGGGCAATATGCCTGACACCGTTGATATTGACGCAATCCCGGGCTTTATTCGCGACGTCGAGCAACGTCAGCGCCTGCTGTTGGCTAATGGCCAGCATGAGGTTGATTTCCCACGTGAAGGCGGAATGAATTTCCGCAGCGACAACCTGTCCCTGCACGAAAACGGCATGCAAATTCATGCGTTTGCCGGTGACAAGGTGATCTACAGCAAAACCTATTACTCTATCGGCGGTGGCTTTATCGTTGACGAAGAACACTTCGGCAAAGATCAGGCTGGCGGCGTTACCGTACCTTATCCGTTCCATTCAGCCCAAGAACTGCTGGATCATTGCAAAGAAACCGGCTTGTCTATCAGCGGGTTAGTCATGAAGAATGAATTGGCTCTGCATACCAAAGAAGAGATCTATGCTTACTTTGGTGACGTATGGGCAACCATGCAGGCCTGCATCGATCGTGGTTTAAACACCGAAGGTCTATTGCCGGGGCCATTACGCGTGCCGCGTCGTGCCTCAGCCCTACGCCGTATGTTGGTTACGACCGACAAATATGACAAAGATCCAATGACCGTTATCGACTGGGTAAATATGTTTGCCTTGGCGGTTAACGAGGAAAACGCCGCTGGCGGGCGCGTCGTTACAGCGCCAACCAATGGTGCCTGCGGGATCGTTCCTGCGGTATTGGCCTACTATAACCACTTTATTGAACCTGTTACGCCAGAAGTGTTTGTGCGTTACTTCTTAGCTTCCGGCGCAGTGGGCGCACTATACAAAATGAACGCGTCAATCTCAGGTGCCGAAGTCGGTTGTCAGGGGGAAGTGGGCGTTGCCTGCTCAATGGCCGCTGCCGGCCTGACCGAGCTGCTTGGCGGTAGCCCAGAGCAAGTATGTGTCGCCGCTGAAATCGGAATGGAACACAACTTGGGGCTGACCTGTGACCCTGTTGCGGGTCAGGTTCAGGTTCCTTGCATAGAACGTAACGCCATTGCATCGGTTAAAGCGATCAACGCATCGCGCATGGCATTACAGCGAACCTCTGAGCCACGTGTTTCTCTGGATAAAGTCATCGAAACGATGTATGAAACCGGTAAAGACATGAATGCTAAATACCGCGAAACCTCTCGCGGTGGTTTGGCCATTAAAGTTCAGTGTGATTAAGTAAGTTCTTAAGCCCGAGTCTCTCACTTCACCATGAGATTCTCGGGTGTCACACCTCTAATATACAAAATACTGAAGCCTCCGCTGTACGTTAATAAGAATCCCCCTGCCTTGCCCAAAACATTTCAGGCGTCATGTCGCCTAATTTCTTCTGCGGCCACTGTTGGTTGTACTGAACACTTATCTGTTGCAAATAACTATCTAAATCCATCGCGACAAGCGCAGGGATTAATTCGCTCAGCGCACACTCTAATCTTAGAGTGATATCGGTGGTATCTTCCGCCCGTAATGTCAGAGGTAAGCCCTGCTCAGCACTCCATTTCTGTAATGGATGATCGGGCGACAATTCGTTTCCGAAAAGCTTTTTATTTTCAGTCTCAATAGATTGTATAGCAGCAGGCACTTCCGTCATCAGCGACGTTAGCCAATGTACCACCAGCATAGGCGAGGCACCGGCAAAGGCGCGTGCTGCAATCCAACCACTGACCTCCTCTTGTGCCCACAAAACATGATGCTCGCCGCCATCCTCGGGTAACAGACTCACTCGCTGATAAAACAAGCGTAATTTTCCCGGCTTAATCCCCGCTTTAAGCGCTTTTTTACCACGTAGTTCTCTGGCCTCTAGCACATTCATATGCGCCAACTCGCCGCGGCGTAAATAACGATCTAAGCCCGCTCGCGAAACACTTTGCTGCATTCCCGCATTGACGAATATTAGCAATTCATCAAGCGGCATCATGAGCTTTTGTCTCAGCCAGTTGATCAGCAGACTTTGCTCTGGTCTCAATACCTTGTGCACGTTTTTAGGGGCGGTGTGCTGATCGGCCACGTCTTGCCTCTGACGCCAGCGACGTACCGTAGCGACAGAGATGCCAAGCTCCTGTGCCAATACACGGTCGCTCTTTTCGGACTGCTGAATATAGCGACGGATGCGCGGCGTAGTCGTTGCATTTGCATGTAGTTTTATTTCCATTACATCCCCCGTTGAAAACTCCACTCATGATATCCAATCATGTGAGACTTGTTTGCCATAACCGTCACATTGTGAACTAACGCAACTTTATCGTTACGCTATTCACACATAATCGCCGCATAAAGAACCTCTTCTTTCCGTTACTTCATCATAAAAACCAATTTTGCGGAGTTCACTATGAGCAACGTTTTAGGATTTCTAGAGGCAAAACTTATGCCGCTGGCAGCCAAAGCTGCGCAACAGCGTCATCTGTGCGCTATACGTGGAGCCTATGTTTCATTCATGCCGTTTATTATTGTCGGCTCGGTGCTACTGATCATTTCGTCGTTTCCAAGCCAAAGCTATCAGCAGTTTATGAGCGGCATGTTTGGCTCCACTTGGAGCAATATCGTTGAGATCCCGTTCAATGCTGTTTTCTCCACTATGTCACTGTTTATCAGTTTTCTGGTTGCCTATCGCTTAGCTGAACACTATGAAGAAGACCGTGTATCCTCTGGCATTTTGGCACTGGTGTCTTTCCTCATTCTAACGCCGTTCATCAAAGTTGAAGCACTTGGCAACCTCACCGTCGTCCCCACTGAATGGATCGGGAGCAAAGGCCTGTTTGTCGCGATGATTGGCTCCTTGCTGTGGACCGAGCTGTTTTGCTTCTTAAAGCGCAAAAAGCTGGTCATCAAAATGCCGGAAGGCGTTCCTCCTGCTGTGCAGGAATCTTTCGCCGCCTTGATCCCCGCGCTCATCGTCATTGTACTCGTACTTGCAATCCGCATTATCTTCGAGCACACCCGTTATGAAACCATTCATCAATTCATCTATCAGGTAGTCGCCACGCCGGTACGCCATTTTGGTACCTCTTACGTAGGGGCACTGCTAACCGTGCTATCGATTACTATTCTGTGGTCGGTCGGCATTAACTCCGGTTCCATGGTGAACGGCATCATTCGCCCACTTTGGATGGAAAATCAGACCGATAACATTGCCGCCATTCAGGCCGGCGTGACGCCGCCACACATTATTACCGAACAGTTTTTCGATATGATCTGGATGGGCGGCGCTGGTGCCACGCTGTCTTTGGTTATTGCTATGCTGTTCTTCGCACGCAGCAAAAGCATGCGCGAAGTGGCTCGTTTAGGGGCTGGAGCATCCGTTTTCAATATCAATGAGCCTATTCTGTTTGGCTTACCTATCATCATGAACCCGATCATGTTAATCCCTTTTAATCTGGTGCCTTTGGTGCTAGTGACGGTGCAATACATTGCCATGAAAATCGGCATGGTGGCGGTCACCACCGGCGTATTCATTCCTTGGACG
>OATP01000469.1_pt1 | contig 23681 bp, 33 predicted proteins | sample 1495041 | NCBI WGS metagenome assembly OATP01 (sample SAMEA2579972, study PRJEB22360) | human gut metagenome | biome: human gut; feature: human-associated habitat; material: faeces | place: Denmark | collected 2008/2010 | reverse complement strand
AAAACAGACACTATTGTTAGATATTTTACCTGTCTACTTGACAGGGGGCATATCAGAATCAGTGTTTTACTTATCTATATTGTCCCCTGCCGGAATCGAACCAGCAACTACTCCTTAGGAGGGAGTTGTTATATCCATTGAACTAAGGGGACAGATAAAAAAGAAGCGAGATCACTCCCGCCTCCTTGTTCGTCTTAACGACGGATTTCTTTAATACGAGCTGCTTTACCTTGCAATGCACGAAGGTAGTACAATTTCGCACGACGTACTTTACCGTAACGTACAACTTCGATCTTTTCTACACGTGGAGTGTGTACTGGAAATGTACGTTCAACACCTACACCGTTAGAGATTTTACGAACAGTGTACATTTCAGTATGTCCTTGACCTTTACGAGCGATCACAACGCCTTCAAAGATCTGGATACGTTCGCGAGTTCCTTCGACAACTTTCGCGTGAACACGAACAGTGTCACCAGGACGGAATGCAGGGATATCAGTACGAAGTTGACCTTCAGTCAAACTTTGGATTAATGGATTCATTATTTTCTCCTATCTTCGTCAATCTTGAGGGACCTCCCTCAGCGGATAAACTGTATTTTTGTGCTTCCATTACGCACAAAAACTATCATATCAGATATTTTCAGGTTTGTAAAGCTATTTCCCTACTTTTTTGCAACTTTTTGGCCGGAGTATATGCTCCACTCCTTGGGTAGGCAATAGGCGATGGCGCAGGCAATGACAAAGAATGGTAGATTGCCATAGCCGAAGACCTCCCCTCCGATCAAGATCGGTGCGAGCAAGGTCGTGGTCGCACTACCAAAGACACTGGCATAACCGATAGCAGCCACGACCAAGACGGGTAATCCCAGCAGAGGAGCGAGAAAGACGCCAAGTGTCGCTCCGATCGCAAAGAGCGGTGTCACTTCTCCTCCTTGGTATCCAGCAGAGATGGTCACCACGGTAAAGAGGAGCTTGAGTATCCAGTCATAACTCTGCGCATTGCCTTGGTGAAAGGCCACATCAATCAGATTGGTTCCTAGTCCACTATAAGAACCGACCTTGGTCAGTTGAAGCGTCAAGAGGACCAAGCTGAGACCAGCCCCAATGACAGCGATTCGAATATAAGGATTAGGCAGTACTTTCGCTACTGTTTTTTTCAACCAAGAAAGGCTAACTGCAAAGAGCTTCCCAGCAAGGCCAAACGCCAAGCCAAGAATGACTACTTTGATCAAGTTCTCTGGTGTCCATCTCAGCGTTTCTCTTAGTGGCACAGCAAATTTCTCTAAGCCCAGGGCATGAGAGGTGAAGCTCGCTACGATCGAGGCGATAAGCGCTGGATAGAGAGCAATCAGTTGCAACTCTCCAACGGTCAGGACTTCAAGGGCAAAGAATGTCGCAGCCAGCGGCGTCTGAAAGAGCCCCGCAAAACCGGCTGCCATCCCGGTCATGAGAAAAATACGCGAAGCATCGGCTATTTTGATATGACGGGCAAAACGGTGCGAAAGGGTGGCTCCGATCTGGACCGCTACGCCTTCCCGTCCGACCGAACCACCAAAGAGGTGGCTCATCCAGGTCGTCAGCATGATCAAAGGCACTAAAACCAAGGGGATTTCCTCCTCACGTGCATGCCCGACATCAAAGATCAATCCCATCCCTTTTGAAGCCTTCCCACCAAAACGTTTATAAAGATAAACGATGACAAACCCTGCTAAAGCCAAGAAAAGAATCAAGGGCCAATGCTGGCTTCGGAAATCTCCGATCAGAAGCAATCCCCGACCAAAGATCATATCAATCGCACCGACCAAGAGACCGATGATCAGGGCCATCCCTGTTAGGACCAAATACTGTTGTGTTTTTTCTTGAAGCGATTGATTAATCACGCGCCTTCACCTCCTCTTGGAAGTCTCTCGAACGCGCCATCAAATCACGAAACTGGGCTTGGATGGTCGAGCGATACTGCTCATCACCCACGAGAGAAGCCACCTTCTCTAGCACCTTATTTTCTCTACCTTGATCCAGCACAGGTAGACCCTTTGCCTTTTTATAGGCCACGACCTCGCTGACACAGGCCATCCGTCTTTCCAGCAAGGCTACGAGCTCTTGATCGATCTGGTCAATTTCCTTACGAATCTGATCTAACTTCATGTGTTCCCTCTTTATTTTTGGATACAAATCGAGGCTGTAATCCATCGATCCAGCCTCTTTATCATTAATTTGCTTTGGCTACGAGTTCTTCTGCAAAGGCTTCTAATTTTTCAATATCTTCGTCTTCTGCAGACAAATCAACTTTGACATTTTCAGAACCTTTTTCAGCCCCCGTCGCAGCAAAGCAACGGTCGAAATCATCTACTGCTTTACAAAATTCATCGTAGAAGGTATCCCCTGATCCTACAACACCGTAAAGTTTGCCTTTAAGATCAAGGCCAGCCAAATCTTCGTAGAAATCTTGGATCTCATCTGGAAGCTCTCCATCGCCGTAAGTATAGGTCGCAACCACTGCAATATCGGCTTCAAGGAAGTCTTCCGCATCCACAGTTGTACACTCATCCACGTCTACTTCTACACCAAGATCACGGAATTTGTCCGCTACGATATCAGCAATTTCTTCAGTATTTCCAGTCATACTAGCAAAAACAATTTTCGCTACAGTCATAATTTCCTCCCAAAATCTATTTCCCGTATTATACCATTTTTTCAGGTATTTTGTACAGAACCTTTCCTGAGAAGGTGAAAGAATAGGTTCATTTCAAGAAATTGGACCGATAGAACCTAATCGCCCTCGTTTTCTTTTTGAATTTCTTTAATAGTTTCAATTTCTCCATCTAGCTTTTTATTAAAATCGGTCTCGTTTTTGAACGGATATGAATATAACTGCCAAGTATACCATTTAAGTCCTTCTTGCCCTTTGTAATACCACTCTATTTTTGTTGGTAAAAACTCTTTGTTGTAGGTAATTCGGACTTTGGAAAATTGATTCTTCTCACGATATTTATACTGCAATTCAAATTCTGGTGGATACTTCTCCTTTAGAAATTTTTTATTAACCAAAGATTCTGGATCCCTTTCAATCTGAAAATGATGCTTTTCAATCTCCTCGGGCGTAACCTTTAAATTCAATAATATGGATGATATTCCACCATTTAGTGCACGTTTATAAAATTCTTTAGTCGTATATACTCCACTTTTACCATATAATTTATTATTTTTAATTACAGTGCTATAAGACACAAATAGATTCTCTGCTTGCAGATCAAATCCTGCTCCTGCATTGTTACCTTGATCTAAATCATCCTGATTTTGAATAAAAACAAATCGCTGTTTCTGTAAGATAGCATAAGCATCCTTTGGTTGTTTTTGAATAAGGTTGACTATTTGGACACTAAAAACAGCCGCTATTATTATGACTACCACGATTAAGAGAAGATGGTTCTTTGATAGAGCTTTTAACTTTAATGAATTATCTAATACTTTCATATCACTCAATAGACTAATCTTCTTCTTTTTCGCTTTCGATATTTTTGATAAGCTGGATTTGCTCATATAATTTCTTATCAAAATCAGCTTTATTTTTAAATGGGTATGAATACGTACGCCAAGTGTACCATTTCAGACCTTCTTCACCCTTATAGTACCACTCGATTTTGGTTGGTAAGAATTCTTTGTTGTATGTGATACGGACCTTAGTGAATTGACTATCCTTAATAGAATATCTACCTTCAAATTCTGGCGGATGTTTTTCATCTAATAATTTTTTATTGATGAATGAATCAGTTGAACGAGTGATTTGATAGTTGGAATCTTTTATATCTTTAACACTAATTTGCTTATTTAAAAGTGCTGAAGTGAGCTCAATATCCAACGCTCTTTTATAATACTCAACGGCACTATATTCCTGACTACCACCATACAATTTATTATTTTTTATTGCAGCTCCATGGTAATAAAAAAATTCTTGTTCCTTTAAATCAAAACCAGCACTGATTGATACTTTTTTATCATCATCTGAAATACTTTGAGTCTGAATAAAACGTTTATTTAGTAATATTGAATGAGCATTACTTATGCTCTTTGATGTACTCTGCGCTACGAGTATACTTATTATACCCGCGATCGCTAGGCTTAATGCCACTAGCATAACTTTTATATTTATTATACTCTTCCACTTTTTCTTCTTCTGACATTCCTTTTGTATTTCGTTGCCATGTTTCATAATCTTGGTTCCCTTTCCTTACAATATCCACAAATTGACCTTTATGTCCAGTCTTTTCATCCTTTTTATCAAAATCATCTTCATAACGGAATAACTCTTTAGCTCCAACTCGAGTGGCTGGCTCTGGCGTACCATTCACATCAAGCATTCCATGTTTACCTTCGTAAAACTTAGTAACATCTGAATTTTGACCTTTTGAAGGCCCATAGTTAAAGGATTCTGTATTGGCAATTTCCCTTAATTCATCTTTTGAATAATTGTCTGGATTGGAATCATAACGACCATTTGCTAGTTTGTGCTTGTCATAAGCATCCCATTGGCTCTCAAACTCACCGGTGTCTATATTCACAATAAATTCCACCATCCGGGCATTGTTCAAATCTTCTCCCCCAGCTGTATTCCCCTGAGGGACTTGAACCTTCATATTATAGGGGCGTTTGAAGCCAACTTTTGGATCAAAGCGGTTATGGAAGTTCGCACCGGTTGTGTAATCAAATTTAATCTTGTTTTCTTTACCATATGCTAAGAGTTTCTCGTAATCATTTGCGCCTTCGTAATGACTGCGAATATAGTAAATTGCTTGACGATCCAAATAATAGCGGAAGAAATGGACTTGCTGTCTAAGTGAATCTTTTTTGTAATTAAGATGTTTATCACCGAATGTTTTACAACATCCCGTCTGAAATACATGTTGAAATCACCGTGTGGTGGTAGATTCTCTGAAATCTTATGCGTTTTGCTTGTCAAATGCATAAACTGCTTTTTGTCCGTTTCTGCCCCCAATTGCTTAAGAACCAGTTTTACTTTTGCTTTTGAATCAAGTTTACTACTAGCATACATCTCTGTATAGATATCGGATCCAATCTCCTTGGTTTCCGCATATAAAGCATCTCTCCTTGCATTTAACTCGCTACCTGTCTTGATATCTGCTGTCCTTTTTGAAACGCCTTTGACATAACCTTTGATAGCATCCTTATCCCAGCCATCTATTTCTTTAAGGTTCACTGATTGTTCACGTAAACCCGTAAGAAATTGGTTATATTCGAACGCTGATACATCCTTTGGTTTCGTTGGCAAATATTCATTTTCAAACTCTTTATTCTTAATCGTTTCATTTACGAGATCAGACCAGGATAAATCCTTTGGAATAGAATACATTCCCGTATTTGGATCCCACGCTACGTTAATTTGATTGACAGCTATTTGAATAGCTTGGGCTAAAACATCAATTTCCCAGAAGATGCTTGGTGACGTTGCATTAAATGCTCTTAGTTTGTTTAATTTTTCTTGTAGTTTATTTCTAGCAGCTTTTACAATACCATCTAATACGTTTAAGCCTTGAAGTCGCTGTAATCTCTGCAACCGTTGAAAATCTCCAGCGCTAGTCGATTGACTAGCTGCGATTTCATTAATCTCTGCATGAAAGATAGCAATCATTCGATCACACTGTTCAATATCAGAAACCAACTTTTCTTCCTGTAAGTCCTCATCAGCCACCTCAGAGCGGTAGGATTTTGGGAGCTTTTTCACACTTTCTTGTGTCGCATCCGCTAAAGCTATCCCGGCCTCTTTCAATGGCTGGACAACACTTGTCACAAAGGTTCTAAAAGAGTCGTAAGCTTGTCCAGACAAGCGTGAGGCTGAGTTTTCTATTTGGGTTAATGATATTTCTAGTGCTTCATAGGCTTTCAATTGCTGCACAATCATCGTCCCTGTGCTGGTGGCCTGACTATCCAAACTACCTCGATAAACTTCGATTCCCATCGTCACTCTCCTTTTCAAAGTTTAGTTTTTTTCGTTCGTGATAAATATCATTTAAATCATCTTCGATTTTTCTTTTTTGGATAGCTAAATCATCCAATTCTTCCAAATAACTTGTTGAAATTTTTCTTGATTCATGAAGGACTTCCTCCTGAAGGTGGTCAAAAAAATTTCTAGAGGATGGATAAGATTCAAATGTATTCCATAAAAAACGGTGTGCATCATAGCTATATGCTTCAAAGCGGTTCAAATCCTCTTCCAACTTTCTTGTTTCTTTCATAATAGCCATTTCTTTCTGGAAAAGTTGGTCTTCTTTTTTTCTTAATTCTGACAGTTGTTGATCGTAATTCATTTTGCTGCTCTTTCAACCTATTGTATGCTCGCAGCAGTCGCTTCATCCACTACTGTAAATCCAGTTGAAACACTTTGCAGATTGGTCCCGATGGATTCAATTGCTGCTGCAATTTCACCTGCTTTAGTTCTAGCCGTATCAATGGCTTGGTGGGCAGCATCATTACCAGATAGTTTGGTTTGTTCGTCCTTTGTAGCTGGCGTAACTGCTGTAAGTGCATCGCCACTACGTTTTAAGGAGGCAGCTAACTCTTGTGCTGCCTCAGCATTACTTTTAATTTCAATCATCTTAGTTCCTCCCATACTTAATCTATTCGTCCATTCTACCAAAATATTGAACATCTGTAAAACCGCTTCCATAGCTCCTAATTAGTGATAAACGCTTGCTGGATGTGCCTTTTTTATGTTAAAATTGACAGAGAAAATGAGGTAATGTATGAACGTAATGAATGATATTCTTGAAAAGATTCAAGCTTATGACACGATTATTATCCACCGTCACCAGAATCCGGATCCGGATGCAATTGGGAGCCAAGTGGGCTTGCGGGATCTCCTGCGTGCGCACTTTCCTCAAAAGCGGGTCTTGGCGACTGGCTATGATGAACCGACCTTGACTTGGCTTGCTAAGATGGATGAGGTCAAGGATGAGGATTATGAGGGGGCTTTGGTGATCGTTTGTGATACAGCCAATACTCCCCGCATCGATGACAAGTGCTATACGACGGGTGATTTCCTGATCAAGATCGACCACCATCCAAATGATGATGCTTATGGTGATCTGCTCTGGGTCGATACCGACTCTAGCTCTACCAGCGAGTTGATTGCACTTTTTGCTAAGGAATTGGATCTCGAACTTCCTGTAAGTGCTGCGCGTCTTCTCTATGCTGGGATTGTCGGCGATACTGGCCGCTTCCTTTACCCGGCCACTTCGACGCGAACCTTTGAGCTTGCTGCCTTCCTTCGAAGCATTCCCTTTGATTTTACAGCACTTGCTCGTCAGATGGATACGATCAATCTCAAGACCGCTAAGCTTCAAGGCTATGTCTATGACCATCTCGAGATCGATGAATATGGCGCTGCGCGTGTGACTTTGACACAAGAGCTCTTGAAGAAATTCGATCTACGTGATTCCGAGACTGCTGCGATTGTCGGAGCTCCTGGGCGTATCGATACCGTGTCTGTTTGGGCTATTTTTGTCGAGCAGACCGACGGTCACTTCCGTGTCCGGATGCGTAGCAAACGCAAAGTGATTAACGAAATTGCCAAACGCCATAACGGTGGTGGCCATCCACTAGCGAGCGGTGCCAACTCCTACTCCCTAGAAGAAAATGACCAAATCTACCAAGAGCTACAAGAAGCGGCTCGCACAAATGAAGGCTGAGAACGGTTTCTCAGCCTTTTTATCTTGGTCATGGGGTTTTCATTTGTAATTTCTTGTGGTAAAATAAAGCTAACAAATTTTAAGGAGACTGATTATGGAAAAAAATCGTTTGTTTATCATTATCTCATCTGCAGTGGCGATTATTAGTACTTTCTTGCCATGGGTAAGCCTAAATGCTGGTGTCTTGGGTTCATATAGCGAGAATGGCCTTCGCGGAACAGGTTTGTTTATCATTATTATTGCTGCGATTGCCATCGTTCTTGCATCTTTAAACGACATCAAAACCTCTATGCAAAAATAATTTGCAATTGGTGTTATTGCTTTAGGCGGTATCTCAACGCTTCTCGTATTAATCGGTTATTTTGGAATTAACAAATACCTAGTAAATATCGCTGGCTATGGCGTTTCAATCGGATTTGGTTTGATCCTTACTTTGATCGCCTCTGTCGCTATCATTGTCGCTGGTCTCTTGGCTATGTCTGGTGGTAAAATCACTAAAGGAACCTTCGAAGAGCTTGCTGAATCAGGTAAAGGATTTGCCCAATCAGTTGGTCGCGTGACCACTTCTACTGTAAAAACTGCTGTGAACGAAATCAAAAAAGAAACACACGACCATACAGAAGGACAAGCTGATCAACCAGTTGAAGCACCAAAAGATCCAAACCAATCTGAACAATAACCAAAAATTGATCGCTCCGGCCTAGCAGAGTGATCTTTTTTATGAATAAATTTGATAAAATCAGGGAAAAGACTTGTCAAGATCCTTGAAATTTGGTACACTAGCTAAGTAACAATCTATGGCTCGGAAAGAGACCATGGCAGAAAGGAAATATTGCAAAATGAAAAAAGATATCCATCCAGAATATCGCCCTGTTGTCTTCATGGACACTACTACTGGTTACAAGTTCCTCAGTGGTTCAACTAAGTACTCTAGCGAGACTGTTGAATTCGAAGGTGAAACTTACCCATTGATCCGTGTTGAAATTTCATCTGACTCACACCCATTCTACACTGGACGTCAAAAGTTCACTCAAGCAGATGGACGTGTGGATCGTTTCAACAAAAAATACGGTCTCAAATAAGAAACCAACAAAAACCACTACCCTCTTGGGAGTGGTTTTTTTGATTTTAAACCGCTTATTTAGCTTATATGAGAAGTCGAATTCTGTTTCTATGATTTTCGTTTAGCCACTAGCCAAGAGGCTAGCAGGATTTCAATAATAACTAGAAGGATAATCTGAGGAAGAGAACTCTGAACCAGCATAAGGACAGCTAGACTATCAATCAGCATGTGAGCGAGGATACAAGGAACAGCACCTTTCGAGTACTCCTTGAGCGCTCCAAATAGGAAGGTATTCCCTAAAATCATCAAGTAAAAGATGAGATAGTTAGACGAACCTGCTGTGATCCATGGGAGTTGATAAATAGGGATATGCCAGAGGAACCAGACAAGGGAAAGGACCATCATTTTAGTCATAAAATGTTTACTAAAGGAAAGATGCTCTTGCAAAAACCAACGCCAACCGACTTCTTCTAGCCCCCCGTATAAAAAGGTCCAAGGGAAATAGAGGAAAAAGGCCAAGAGGGAGTTCCCAGTATAGCGAACATTCATGATCAAGAATGAGATCCCATAATAGATGACTGGGATGAAGAGAGCTAGGAACCAGGACAGGAGACTTTCTTTTTGAAGAAAGACCTTTTTGAAAAATTCTCCCAGGGATTTAGTTTCACCTAAGACGATGGAAAAGCAAAGAGCCGTTATCATGGGAATCAAGTTCATTAGGATAAACAGGAGTGAGGCCCCGATACTACTCCTATCTGGGAAAAACCAAAGGATAACTTTCCCTACTATTAATGTAGCAAGAAGGGCAGTCAGTGCATACCAGATAGCGACTGATTGTTTTGAAATAAATTTGCTCATGTTTCCTCCTTTACAGTTACATACTTCTTTCTTGCAATCATAATTGCTAAACTAATAATTAGAAATTTACTGACTATAGATAGCCATACCTCTTCATTCACTAGAATCTGACTCTTGAAATAAATTTCTATTTCATCTCAACCCATTTTTCATTGTCCATGATAAAGGGCTTTGCTAGACCTTCACCGGTGTAATCTTGGTATTTGGTCTCCAAGTATTTGTAGACATCTTCCTTGGTCGCAAATTTGATGGCTTGGTATGGCTCTTCAAAGGTTAGCTTTTCAACAAAGAGATAGCCGTCCTTTGCAGGAACCAAGACACCGACGTGCCCGACAAAAAGGGTATTTCCGTCTAGGTTATCATGAACGATGACAGAAAGCATGCGGGCATTTTCATTGAACTTGAAGTGAGAAAAATACTCTTCCATCTTCTTGGCATGGACTTTGACATCCGTTGTCGCCTCTGTCGGAACCCGTGAATACAGAATGTTAAAAGCTTCCTTGTCTGCTTCGTCGAAGACTTTGCCTTTGTCAATGGCATCATTGTCCACGAACAAGAGTTCACTATCCGCTTTCATCTTAGGAATCTCGATGCGATTTTTCAGCAAGGTATAACTATTGATCCGGCAGTTGGTCCCGACGAAATCGCCCTTCTGCTTGGTCCACAAGTCACTGATCTTCTCGACATTGTAGTCTGTTTTCTTGAACTTGCTGAAATCACCCGTCAAGCCAACAGAGCCAACAATGCTATCATAGTCCGTTACTAGACCAAGAAACTTATCTACACTTTCCTGATCCAAATAAGCAGACAAGAGAGTCCGCACTTCTTCGACACTAGCCTTGCTGTTAAGGTTGCTGTAGGTGCCCTTGTAGCGCTCCTTGTCTGAACTAGATTTCTGCACAGTGGAACTTTCCTGCTTTTCCTTGGATTGCTTTTGGCTGGTCCCACAAGCCGCTAAAGCAAAGATCGCCAAGGCACAGCTAGTAAGGAGCATGATTTTTTTAGATAGTTTCATAAAATGGTTCCTTCTAATGATTTGTTGTAAGAATCATTTATTTTAAAGTTTCTTAAGTTCATTATAACAAGAAACAGATTGAAACAAAAAGAAAAACTTTCTACTTTGATACTGAAATTAAGATGATAGTTGACAATGCTAGCGTTATAAACATTTTCTAAACTTCTTTGTAATTACCGTAATTATTTGATATAATACTCCTAAGGAGGTAGGCAAATGGTAGTAAAAACAAGAAAACAAGGGAATTCAATCACTATTACGATTCCAAGCGAATTTAATATCCCAAGTGGTGTTAAATATGAAGCAAAATTATTGCCAAGTGGTGAAATTATTTTTACTCCTGAAGAGTCCAACGATCAAGTATCCTATGTATCTGACAAAGATTTTGAAGTGAACTTAGATGAAATTTTTGATGAATACGATGATATTTTCAAGGCTTTGGTGGAAAAATGACAGTCTATCTTACAGAAAAGCAAATTGAAAAAATTAATGCATTTGCTATTCAACGTTATTCTCCCAGTGAACAAATCAAAATCGTTAGTCCTTCAGCATTAAATATGATTGTCAACTTACCAGAACAATTTGTGTTTGGAAAACCCCTATACCCAACTATTTTTGATAAGGCAACAATTTTATTCGTTCAATTAATAAAAAAGCATGTTTTTGCTAATGCAAATAAACGCACAGCCTTTTATGTTTTGGTGAAATTTTTACAATTAAATGGTTATCGTTTTTCTGTCACAATTGAAGAGGCTTTTGAAATCTGTGTTAAAATAGCCGTGGAGTCATTAACTGATGAAAAGTTAGCAAGCTACTCGAAATGGGTCTCTGAACATTCATATAAATGCAATTTCAATCAATAAAATTACTAGACTGATTTGATCCAGCATAAAAAATAAGAAAAAAGACAATATTAGATTTCTGGAATACAGAGCACTGATATTGTCTTTTTTTATAGAATGTTGATTTGTAAATATAAAATAAACACGTTCCTTTTAAAAGTCTTATTTAATCTTATGTTTGTTCATCTTTTCTTCAAAGATTTCCATTTCTGTCCTAGCTATTTTGGAAGCAGTAGACTCTTTTAAGGGCTTCAGAACTACACTAGAACGATTGTTTAATTCAACCAATCTATTTTGGCATGTTCTATTGCATACTCAGCTTCTTCTTGAGTAAATTTTCTATATTCAACAAGTATTTCTAATAACCTTTCTTTCGAAATGTTGCCACCGTTTGAAGAAGATTCTGCTTCTTTCACAGCGTTCTCCTTCCAATCGAAATGAACATGTTCTATGGCATAATCAGCCTCTTCTTGAGTAAATTTGTCAATATTTATAAGTTGCTCAACCAATTTATTTTTCGAATAATGAAACTCTTGATATGATTTTGCTCTTAAAAGTGCTTGCTCTTTCCAGTCTACATTAAGCTTATTTAAAGCGTACTGAGTAGCATCCTCTGAATACCTGTCGTACTTAGTAAGATAAATTATAATTTGCTGCTGCGATAAATGCTTTTTTGACCAGGATTTAGCTTTTTCATATGCATATGTATAATCTGGATCTAGTAAAGTTGGAGGAAAAAGTCTTTTCATAAACATATTCATTAATGATTCTAAATCATCCTTATTTCCATCGCTTGAAGAAGAGTATTTTTTATAATCATAATTCTGAGTACTAGAACTTGAAGAAGAGAATTGTTTTTCAGAATTAGTTACTATTTTTCCCGAATATGAACTTTTCCATTCATTATAACTTCTTTCATAACTATATACCATAAAAGCTATCCATCCTACAAACAATCCAAAAACTGTAAAAATAAATATCAAAAACTTTTTCATAATGACTACCTTTACTTGTTTTTCTCCAATGGAATCTTTCATTCCTCTTGAATTACCTTCATTAGTATTATATCATGAAATATTCTTCATTTTTATTTACTAGTATAAAAGTCTTTATACTGGCAAACAAAAAAGTGACTGCAATATTTCAACTGCAATCACTCGTTCAATGTGAGATAAAAAATAATAAAGGATTATTTAATCTTGTGTTTGTTCATCTTTTCTTCAAAGATGGCTGTCATAATCTTGCGGAGCTCTTCTCCTTCTTTTTCAGGAAGTTCTCCTTGACGTTTTGCCACAGCATAGAGTTCAGGGTATTGCTTGGCTACACGCTCAACTGTCTTGGTCGTCGCATGCCCTCTGACAAAGAATGGAATACGTTTAATCCATTCTTGCGGGACTAAAGCGAGCAACTTCTTCGCTGCTTCTTTATCAGAAATCTCAGCTGTACTCAATCCTTGCTTGATTTGTTCTTGTTCTTTTTCTGTAAAATCTTTTAATTCCATAGTAAATTCCTCATTTGTTTATCTAAGTACACATTATACACCTATGTAGAGGAAAGTACAATTAAAGGATTTCGGAAAATAGCACACAAATGCGTCCATTAGACATTGATTTATCCATTCATCTCTTCCTTATATATAACAAATCCATTTGGTTGAATGATCAAGCGATCATCAGAAATGCTCCCAAGACTCATCAGATCTGCCTGTCCTTTTTCTAAGACAACGTCTTTCTTCGACTGGTTAAAGTAGGCTTTGAGCATGTTACCTTCATGCTGCCATTCTACTGCTACTACATCTGGCTCTACTTCTTCTAGACTCACTTTACCATACTGAATCATGCCCGCTACTTCTTTTCGGAGCTGGATCAAGTCCTTCATAAAGTTCAGCATGTCATTATCAGCTGCCACGCGCTCCCATGGCATGACACGGCGGCAATCAGGGTCTGGCCCGCCAATAAGGGCTAGCTCCGTTCCATAGTAGATACAAGGCGTACCTCGTTGCAGATAAAGGAAGACGAGAGCAGACTTAACGGACTGAAGATTGCCTTTGGCCGTCGTCAAAATGCGCTCTGTATCATGGGAGTCCAAGAGGTTGAACATCACCTCAGAGATCTGTTGCCTGTAGTACATAGACTGGCTATTGATCTCCCAAATGAAGCGTTGCGTCTCCTTATGCCCCCGCAGGAAATAATCCTTGATACTTTCAGAAAGGGGATAGTTCATCACGGCATGGAACTCATCGCCCTTGAGCCAAGGTTGGGACGAATGCCAGATTTCTCCAAGGATATAGAGGTCTGGTTTCTTGGCTAAGACCGCCTTACGGAAATCTCGCCAGAATTGATGGTCGATCTCATTGGCCACATCCAGTCGCCAAGCATCAATATCAAACTCTTCAATCCAGTAAGTCGCCACCTGCAAGAGATAAGCCTTCACCTCAGGATTAGACGTATTGAGCTTAGGCATATAGCCTGCAAAAGCAAAAGTATGGTAAGACAAGTCGCGACTATTCCACAGATTTTCTGAGGAGACAGGGAACTCTTTGATATGGAACCAGTCCTTGTAAATCGAATCCTCCCCGTATTTGACCACATCCTGCCATTGGGGTGAATCATAACCAATATGGTTAAAGACGGCATCCAGCATAATCTTCATCCCACGCGCATGGGCCTCTTTCACTAGCTGGCGGAAGGTGTCCTTATCACCAAAATGTCGATCAATTTCAAAATAGTCAACGGTATCGTATTTGTGGTTGCTCGGCGATTCAAAAATCGGGCAAAGATAGAGCCCTGTAATTCCTAACTCCTGCAAGTAGTCCAGATGATCGATGATCCCTTGCAAATCACCACCAAAGAAATCCAATACTTGAGGAGCAATAGAGGCATCCCAAGGACGAACACCTTCTGGTGAAATGGCTGGATTCCCATTGGCAAATCGCTCAGGAAAGATCTGGTACCAAACCGTCTGCGCCACCCAGTCCGGTACAGCACACCCATCAATCTCATGGATAAAAGGAAGCTTAAAACCGTTCATGACAAAGTCCAGGTTCTCCTTGTTGTAGGCTGCTACACCTCGGTCTCCATACAAAATCTTCTCTCCCGCTGTGTCCTCTAATTCAAAGAGGTACTGGATCCGGGCATGGCGGACAGATACCGGCACTTGCCAATAATCAAAGAGGTCGTCTGTCGTCACCTTGTCCATTTCCTTAGTTGCCTCATAAAGATCCTCTATAAAAATAAAGGGATCCCCATAGTGCAAGACAATCCGTTTGATATCTTCTTTCTTGGTCCGGATGCGAATGTGAAGCTGGCCGTCCTTATAAAGATAGGCGTACTCCGATTCAGGCCGGTGATAAATCGCTGTTAATTCCATCTGTCCTCGTCTCCTACTATACTTTCTTTTCTCATCATTCATCAGTTTATGCAAACGATTCCATACACTGTTTCTAGTATACTACTTTATAAAAACGTTCGCAAGATCTTGAGAGAATTTTAGACCTCTAACTTTTTAAGATTGTAATGCAACACAAAAAGCCCAACATTTGGGCTTAAATATCTTTGTGGAAGCAATGACTTTACATTATAAGCATCACTTTATACTGTTTCCTACTAAAATATACTACAGATCTATATTTCTGTTAATAGTTTATTGAACAGTTGTTCGAGTTTACTAGTATCTCCATAAACTGTTCCATCCATATATAAGTGATAGATATCATCATCTAAACCAATTGAAATTTCACATTCATAGCCTTTCATCAAAGCTAAAGAACGGATAACTTCTCGTTGAGTACGACCGTTTCCTTCTCTAAATGGGTGAAAATAATTTAGATTATCTAATATCTCGGCTAAACTTTTACAAATCTCAATTTTATTATTTGCGTTAAGTAGATAGTTTGAAATCAATGTATTTAAATATTTTTCTGCCATACCAAAAGACTGAACTGGCATAAAAGCATTTCCACTTTTAGAGATATTTACTTGACGGTATTGACCTGCCCAAGTATACATCCCTTCAAAAAGAAACTTGTGAATCTTTAAAATATCTGAAACAGTATTTACTTCAATTGGATTAATAAACAGTTTTAAACTTTGGCTTGCTACTAAACGATATTCTAATTCTCGTGCTTTATTATCATTTTTCTCATTAAATTTATTTATGAGAACAGATGAATGGGGATAGGTGTATAAATTATCAGGGTCTATATAATCATACCCATCATATATTTTTCTGACCATTATCCAACTCCTAATGCAACTGCCTCTTCTCTCAGTCGCTCCACGTCTTCTACCGTGGGATGCCATCCTTCAATCATATTGGTGCTCAGAGCAAACCAGACGCTCTTAAAAACCTTTTTGTTGTCAAAAATCACACCCATAATCATCATTTTTTCTTTATCTACATCTAAGGTCATATTCTACCTCCGTCCTATTATTATAGCATATTTTCAATCATTTTAGTTCTCCTATTTGGAACTTATCCTACACAAAAAGCCCAGCGATCGGGCTTTTTCATCAGCAGAATAACTGATCCTTATTCCTTACTTGTATGCCGCTTTCCAAGGCTTATCGCTTGCTCTTCTGACATCTGAACTACCTTAGAAAAATTAGTATTGCGAGGCTTACTGTCCAAAGAATACCAATAAACTTCCGCACTCCCATTTCTGGCCACATAAACAACTGGAGCTAGTTGAGGAGTTGGTGCTGCAGGCTCGACAGGTTGGACTGGCTGAACTGGCTCTACTGCTTGACTCGGTTGAGGTGCTTGACTTGGTTGCGTCTCTACAGAAGGACTGGCTGGTTGTGGTTGACTGCTTGGTTCTGTCGGCACTAAGGATGGAGTCGCGGTTCCCTTCAGATAATCAATAGTTGCATTCTTAGAATAGTTATCTAAGGTAACGGTGGTAATCCCATAAGCATCTACTGACTCTTTGGAACTATTTAAATTGATTGGTAGAAGGTTGCCATCTCGATCAATCCCGACATATTGTAAGGTCACCTGCCGAGGAATCAATTCATCTCCCGTGTAGACAGGTGTCACCTTGTAGTCTAACCAGTAATTTGGGTGGGTGGCCAGCCAGCTATCGAGCCTTTTCTCGTAGTAGAGCATGCCTTCCACATTGCTATCCGCTGTCCCTTTATAATTCCCCGTATTGGTCCAAGCAGTTAGAGGAACCAGATTTTTCCCTTCATTGGTCAGACCGCTAAACTGATAGCCAATCAAATGCCCTCTATGGAACAACCAGGCCTTCTTTCCCTTGTTTCCATAAGCGATCTTATAATTATGCCAGCCAACCGGATTATAGCTGAGACGTGGTTCTCTTTTTTTCTTTGGCTCATCCTTGTCCTGCAGCTGAATATGAGCGGACGTCGCACGACCTAAATGATCAAACTCACCTAGAACAAGCTGTTTGTTACCAGTAAAAGGCAGTAGATGAAGACTTTGGTAATCGAGTCCAGTTTGCTGGGCTTGAACCCCTTGAACAACGACCAAGGACATAAAAACCGAGACGATCCCAACAATGACATTTTTCAAAAACCGTTTTGTAAGCATGATTGAAACTCCCGTATTACTATCTAGTATTATTATAGCAAAAAAAACAGTTACAAATAAATAGCTTTTAGAAATTATTTTATGCTATTTTTTATTACTACCAGACTATCTGGGATTTCAAAATATTATTTTAAATTCTATTATTTGAATGTATGGTAAAATAACTAAAATAATGCTAAAAATCAACGTTAAAACGATAAATGCCACGCAAAGTAGCAAAAAAAATGAGAATGCAACTTCTACTTGCTTGTGCTGTAATCATCGTTTATTCTATACTAAAATCAGTCATATTGCTACTTTATGACAAATTACATCATAAAATATAGAGGAGGTCATACAACATGACATTTGCTGATAAATTAAAATCCATACGTAAACAAGTAGGGATGTCACAAGAACTTTTAGCTGAAAAAATCGGTGTATCAAGACAAGCTGTAACAAAGTGGGAAACTGGTGCTGGAATTCCAGATATCGAAAATATGATATCCATCTCAAACCTATTTAACATCTCTATCGATGAGCTAATCTGTAATGAAAGAACTACTCTTAAGACGAGCGAATATCTTTTTGAGAGTATCACAGAGTATGATATCGATAAGATCAAGAGCTATGATATGAAATTTGGAGGCGCAGAAAAGTTTGTATTGTCTGGATACAAGGGAGAAAAAATTCGAGTTCGTCTGGTATCTAACCTTCTTCCTACACTTCAAAATGATTTTAAAGTAAAAATTGATGATAGTAGAAAAAGAATTGACGTAGATGTAAAACGTTATAATGGTGTAACAGAGGCAACGGCTAAAGAAACTGTCAGTATCTTTGTGCAAATCCCAACTCCTTATATTAGTCACATTGAATGTGCGGTTCGTGCAGAGTCTGTAGAAATTCACTCCCTAGAATGTGACAATATCGAACTTGACGTTAAGACATCTCGTATTGCCCTAGAAGATATTTCAGGTAAAGTAAAAATAAACTGTAATCTTGATATGGAAGTATTATGTCATTCATTAAACGGTGAAGTTAACATTAACCAGATTTCAGCAACATCTAGAATGCGTATCCCTGAAAATAGCCTATTTACAGCTATTACCAAAGGGATTGGTACAAACATTTATTATGAAAAAAATGGACAAAAAACTAAACCATTCGATTCACCCGATTCAGATAATATCATTGAATTAAATGGTATTAAGAGTGAACTGGTTATCTATACAGCTGAAGAAAGAGGATAACTAAATGAACGTAAATTATTTAAAAAGATACATCATCAGTTCTTATGTCCTTGTTTGGGCACTCATTATTTTTGTAGCAGCTCCTGCAAGTTTAGTATTTAAGGTTCCACCTGTTATCATGTGGATTGTACGAAATATCGTCGCATGGTCTCCATCATACCTGCTTTTATTTGGATGGAAATATTTTAGGACTGATGAGAAAAGAACAACTTTCCTTAAGCGGTGTTTCTCTGCTAAAGTGTCGTTACTCCCACTTCTATCTTCATTTGGTCTGACATTTGGGCTCAGTGTATTATCACTCTTCCTCTACTCACTTATGACCCAAAAAACAATGTTCTCCTACATCAATCTAGGAACCGTATCATTGCCACTTAGTATATTCTTATCATTTACATCAGGTCCGACTGGTGAAGAATTAGGTTGGCGTGGTTATATGAGAGAAGAATTTAATAAAAAGTATCATTTTTTAAAATCCTCTATCTACCAAGGCCTAGTTTGGTGTTTCTGGCATACACTTCTGTGGGTTGTAGATTCAAAATTTACGGACTGGCGTGCCATTCCTTATATTATTGCTAATATAGTTGTGATTACATCTATTACTATTTGTATGAATATTATTCTGGAAAAATATAATAATCTGATTTATTCTATTTTCATGCATTTTGGCTTTAATATCGTTTATGTATTTTTGGATGCCGATATCGGATTTTTTATCATTTTGACCTTGCTATACCTACTCATCACACCGATTGCAATTCATATACGAAATAAAACTGTGGAGAGATTATAGTGGGAAAATCCCTCCATTAACCGTACAAAATTTCGACTTCGAAGGTCCTCCTACAACTGTCTGTTTAACTTGTTTCAAACATGAATCAGCGAGATCGATTGTAAAATCATATAAAAAGAACACCAACAAAAATCATCTGTTGGTGTTCTCTTCATTTTTAGATTTCGGAAAAAACTCTTGTCCATGTATCAGTAGGTACCCTTTAACTCTATTTTTCATGAGCATTGTTTTGTAAACAGTAGATTACAGTCTTAATATATATGGAGATATACAACTGTTCTATATCAACTTATATTCATACCAATTTTCATCTACTTTCTGAAATCCCAAAGCCAAAAACATTCTTTGACTTTGAGTATTAAAAGGATAAATTTGTGCAGTTACCTTAACCATTTCTTTCTCTTTAGCCAGCTGTATCATTTCAGAAATACATCGTCTTCCTATCTGTAAATTTTGATACTCTTTGCTGACCACTATAGAAAGTTCCGAGTTATCTTGAAGTGTCACATCCCCAACTAACACTCCCTCATATTGGATATAATAGCAAGATCCGTGTGAAGTTAGGTAATCATACATTTTATGAAGTTTTGTTAGATCGTAAATCTGATCAGTATTATCTACTTGTTTGCAAACCTCACTATCTTGATACCAAAGAAGGGAAATGTCATCATTCCTATAATAAGGAATAAGTACTATCTGATCATCTACTATTCTATTCATCATGACTTTTTCTTTCCTCATAAATGGTTTCTATTTCCATTTAGCTCTATCTTATCAGAAAAATAACCGGTCTTATCTCTAATGGACCTACTCCCGGATCACTTTGATTTTTCTTCTATTTGCAATGAAATTACTCAAGAAACTAATCATGGTAATCAGCCCAATGACAAGAGGGAAAATAAAAGTGAAATACATTTCAAAGCTTATCTTATTTTCTTGTAGCAATCCTGTTCTCCAAAGACCAATCGCAACAAAAATAGCTAGTCCCATCACAATCAAGGTTTGAAGGAAAGTTCTTTTTAGCATCTTTTTCTTTGCCTCTCCTACTTCATCTTCTGAAACCTCATAGATGTCGAGTTCCAAACGATGAATCACTTGCTCTTGTTGGTACAGGGAGTAGCAAAATACTAAAAACGTGATCACACTGACATAATCCGTATTAAACATGAAACTGAGCAGGAATCCAAGGATAATTCCCGACATAAAGAGCATGTACATGTTGTTCCCAAAAGTACTCAATTCTTTTTCCTTGTATTCGTCAAGCTCACCTGTAATATCGTAGAAAGCTTTCACACATTTCAATTGCCAGTTTTTATTCATCATCATCGATCCTCCAAAATAAAGAATTCAAATCCGTCCCAAGCTCTTTTGCTAGATTGATACAGATATCTAGGGAAGGGTTATACTTCCCATTCTCAATCATATTAATCGTTTGCCTGGAAACTCCAATACTTTTTGCCAAAGCCAATTGAGAAAGTCCAAGATTGACTCTGTATTCTTTCACACGGTTCACTTGGCACCTCCTAAATGTAAATGTGTCAAATATATTTGATACATTTATTTTACAATACTAGTTGCCGGATGTCAACTATATTTGACATCATTTCCTAAAACTATTTTCTCAACTTTAAAAGCATTAAAAAACGATAGACGTCTGTAGCTATCGTTGTGATTTCTTTTATATACTATCTAGAGGTTTCTTCCGATACTTCAATATTCCCCATCACCCAATTGGACATCTTTTTGCCTTTGTCTTTATAAGGGTTAGGAGGAAACAAGGTGAAAGGGGGGATGCTGGCATCTGGGAAGAATAGTTCTACGCTTATCGTTTGCTCGCGATTATGATTGACGTAGGCTGTAAAATAGATATGGTAATGTCCACTCACATCACCACCATTATCATACTCTCCTCTAGCAGTATTTGGCAATAAGGTAACAGATTCTATGTCCTGCTTTTCCCGGGCTAAGTTTGCGATGATCTCACGCTTAATAGCAGTCTCATGATTTCTGACGAAATTCCCATCATCACTATATCCAGGATGCTCACTAAGAGAATAGAAAACAAGGACCATCAGAAAGGGTAGAGAAATTAAAAAAATGATTAGCTTATTTGATTTTAACATGGAGGTTCCTCAATCTACTTATAAAAAATCTTGACCAAATCCTGCTTTGCACTGAGGATACGAGCAACATACACTGTATGCTTCTCCATATAATAAAATGCGAGATAGTTCTCTATTGGCATATAACGATAGGGTTTTCCATCATTCGTCATCTCACCATAGCCCCGGCTTGATACCAGAGGACAGGCTTCTGGAAACAGTTCTAGGGTCTCAAGAGCACTTAATAGCAAATCAACTTTTCCATCTGCAGCTTGCTGGCTATAAAAATTCACAAGAATATAGTCGTGAATGTCACGCAAGTCCTGCTTAGCCTGATCTGCAAGAAAGACCTGATAGCGCTTCAACTTAGTCAAGACCAAATTCCTTTCTCACATCGGCTACAGAAGTAACTTTTCCTTGAGCGATTTCCTGGTGCCCCACTAAAATCTCCTTCTTTAAGTCCTCAAAGGCTACTTGATACTGTTTGTCCTGCAAATCACTTGAAACAAATTCTTCTGGATCCACAGTCCCGTTGGCAATTTTTCGAAGTGCTGCATTTAGGACATCTGACACCGAAATTTTTTGATCTGCAAGTACCTCTTTTGTTTTTTGGTAAAACATCGCATCTGCCCGAAAATTCACTGCTTTCGTGTTTGCCATTTCTACCTCTCCTTTGTACATACAATTTGTATGTACATACTACCATAAGATAGAGAAGGGAATCAAGTAAAAAATGGATTCTTCTTTCACTAAATCTAATTGAGAGATACCGAGAGTTAATCTATATTCTTTCTCTGGGGTCATCTGATACCTATTAGAATCAACAATTTAAGTAGATTCCACATCTTAATTTAACAACTCCAAGTAATTGTAGTCAATTATATTAGTTATATTTTATTAATTTCTTTATAGTATATTCCTATTTCTCTAGCCAAGAGAACGCTTGATTTAGCATTTCTTTTGCTTGTCCAACTATACACGGTCCATGAGAAATAATAATATTCTTAGGTTCCCATTTCTTTATTTTATGATAACTCTTCAATGCTTGTTTTTTACCAAATAAAAAAGTCATTCTTAAATCTCTTGGTGTTTTACCATTTGGATAGTGATTATCACCTATTTTTAACAGTAGCTTTTCAAAAATCGATAAATTTTCTGTTTCTATGTTTTCAATAAGATCCGTTAAAACTAGAGTTGAACTTTCAGTATGGAAAAAAACAACCTCTTTCACGTAAAAACTTCCCTCAAATGTTGTAAAACAAATTTCTTCGTTCCAATTGGCCTTGCTTAATTCCTGACCATAATCTAAATTCATTCCCGATTTTCTGGCACGCTTTTGAACACCACTAGCTAGCCAGACTTTTGCGTCAGGAAATAGTTGATGCCACTCATTTATATAACTATAATGTAAGAAATTTGGAGCAATAAGGTGTTTTACCTCACCTAATTGCTTGATTTCAAAAAGTAAATTGTCATTAGGCTTAGTCGGTGAATGCACCCAAAGACCACCATTCTGTAGACGGATAACTGTCATTCTAGTTGAAAAAGGCACTTTGAAGAATTTGAAATCCATCAGTACTTCTTCCCCATCCACAACCCATAGATTATCTGCTATCTTTTTTAAGGAATTGAGCGGACTATATTTTTTGACTTCCATGAAACTCTGCTTTCTAAATTAATAAAGTATAATCAATCGTTATTCTCCAAAAATGGTACCACCAAATCAATCCACTCTTGAGGCAGGTAAGCTGATAAATAGCCATGGTTATAGCCCTTTGCTTCATACAGGATCGTGTTGGGATGTAGCTGATGAAATAATTTCGCTGATGCTTTCACACAGTTCAATTCTTTTTCACCGTAGATATACAGAACCTGGGCCTTACTAGCAGAAATCGTGTCCTTGAGCCTGTATCGCCCCATATAGGTTTTGTAAATGGTCACCAATGTTTTGATAGGTGTCCTTGGCAGATCCTCTAGATAATAAGCTTTTATTTCCTCTGGATAAGCCAGTTTAGGATAGATTTTGTCCATCATGCTTAATTGAAGTTTACAAGAGAATTTATTGAACATCAGTTTACCAAATAAGGACACTAGAAAGATGCTGATTTTAGCTAACCTTGGTTGAGGAATACAGAGGCTTCCGTCTATGATGGCCTTCTCAGCTATCTCGCTGTCTAAGGACAAAAGCTCCATAGCAATTTGACCACCAAGTGAAACACCACCAATCGCAAACACCTTTCCACCACAGTTGGCTTTGATATAGTCTAGGATCTCCAAAGCAGAATCTTCAGTAGAAACATAATCGAGTTGATATTCTTCACCGTGGCCATTCAAAGTGGGTAGAATAACACGGTATTCTTTTGATAAGATCCGTGCTTGACGAAGATAATTCCACCAAGAACTGCCACCGCCATGTATCAGCAAGATAGGAGGCAAATTCCTATCACCAAATTCATGGAATTTCATGTTTAGACTCCTTACTTTAGGACTTTCACTTGCTAAATCCTTGTTTAATCAGCTCGTAGAA
>OATP01000458.1_pt1 | contig 23972 bp, 18 predicted proteins | sample 1495041 | NCBI WGS metagenome assembly OATP01 (sample SAMEA2579972, study PRJEB22360) | human gut metagenome | biome: human gut; feature: human-associated habitat; material: faeces | place: Denmark | collected 2008/2010 | reverse complement strand
GCAGAATCGCTGGGGATGGCTGCCGCGCGCAAAAACCGGCGGCCGCCGTGCTTTTGGGCGAGCTCTCTATTGGCACGCCCCGCGAGGCGGGCACGAGGGTGGCGGCTGAGCTTTTGGACTGTCCACTCGTAATGGTTCCCGGCGCGCACAACGGCCTGCGCGATCGCCCGGCGGCGGCTGCCCAGACTGTCCGTGGCATCCTAGGGCTCTAGCGCCCGCAATAGCCAAAACAGGCTTCACCCGCAAACGTTTCGGCCGTGTTAACAAATGTGCTCAAAACCTCACGTCTGCGGCTTCAATCGCGCCGTCTACCAACTCATAAAAATGTAACGACATTCACGTGCTTACCTGCATCGACAAGGTGCTACTCTGGTAGCATTTGGAACCCACCGCTACCAAGCGAAACTATCGAAAGGGCCCCATATGCTCAATAATCACGAGGTTAATCTAACCGATGAGGAGGCTGCCGCCGAGGTCGCCCGCGTCGCGAAGACCTACCCCGTGGTGCGTTTGCTGTCGGCCAATCAGATTAAGAGCGAGCGCAACTGTCTGCTCGCCGGCGATCGCTGTCCTTGTCTGCGCCAGTCGAGTCTTGAGGCCTTGGCAGATTCGGGTGAGGTGTCGGAGCAACTGCTCAACGATGGTGTTGAGTACCGCGCCCGTCTGCGCCCTCTAAAGGTCGAGGGCGAGCCTCATGTCTTGCTGATGGTGCGTCCGATTGATGAGCAAGAGGCCACAGAAGAGGACCTCGTCTACACCGACGTGCTGACGGGCGTGCGCAATCGCCGATATTACGAGGAAAAGCTCCGTAGCGCCCGCATGAAGGCCGGTGTGGCGGTGATCGACCTTGATGATTTTAGGGTCTTCAACGATACATGCGGCCATCATGCCGGCGACCTTGCACTCGGTGCTGTGGCGACAGCCATACGCAGCGAAATTCGTTCGACTGACGAGCTTGTGCGCTATGGCTGCGACAAGTTTGTGGTCGTCATGCCCAATATTCCCTCCGATGACTTCGCCCGTCGCCTGCATCAGGTATCCGAAGCCGTTCATTCCGCGATTATTCCGGGCCATGAGTACGTGAGCTTGACGGCATGTGTTGGTGGCGTTCGCATTCATGGCGAGACGGTCGATGAGGGCGTTGGCCGTGCTGTCCAGTTACTGAGCCGCGCTAAGGCAAAAGCCGGTACGGTCGTGACCGATGCCGATTCCATCGAGGCCTTCCAAAGCGAAAAGCCTTTGGTGCTTATTATCGATGACTCCGAGATGAACCGAGCCATTCTCAACGAGATGCTCAAGGATGAGTATTGCATCCTCGAGGCCGACAACGGTCGTGCGGCGCTCGACATGGTCAACCGCTATGGCGATGAGTTGTCGCTCGTGCTGCTGGATATTGTCATGCCGGGCATAAGCGGCTTTGAGGTGCTGGCCGATCTGTCGCGCCGATCGGGTATCGACAATCTGCCTGTCATCATGATTTCGAGCGAAGATTCCGATGATATGGTTCTGCGCGCGTACGAGTTGGGCGCCTCGGACTATATCAACCGCCCGTTTGACTCCCGTGTCGTGCGCCGCCGTGTAAGCAACACCATCCGCCTGTACGCCAAGCAGCGTCGCCTGACAAACCTACTGTCCCAGCAGTACAACGAGCGCGTCAAGAACAGCCGCATGCTCATCGACATCATGGCCGGCGTCATGGAGCTTCGCAACGGCGAGAGCGGCAGGCACGTTACGAATATCGAGAAGCTGACCGAGCTGCTGCTGGGCTGTCTGGTCCAGCGTAGCGACACCATCTCCCTTGACAATGAGGAACGCTCCACGATCGCCCTGGCTTCGGCACTGCACGATATCGGCAAGATGTCGATTGACGATGCGATTCTCAACAAACCCGGGCGCCTTACGCCCGAGGAGTTCGAGATTATGAAGACGCATACCACGATCGGCGCCGACATGCTGCTCGAGGTGCAAGACCGTATTGCCGAGACATTGGCACGCCCCGCCGACGTCGTCGCGTTTCCCACGATTTAGTTCGACCAAAGGAGTTAAACCATGATTTCCATGCGTGAGGCGTATGAGAAGATTGGCGCCAATTATGATGACGCGTGCGCTCGGCTGATGGGCGAGGAAATGCTTGCCCGCTTTGCCCTCAAGTTTTTGGATGACGAGAGCATGGACAAGCTGGAGGCCGCCATGGCGGCGGGAGACGCCGAAGGTGCGTTTATGGCAGCGCACACGCTCAAGGGCGTGAGCCAGAACCTGGGATTCGATAATCTGTACGAGCCGGCGGTCGTGGTGACCGAGGCGCTGCGCGGTGCCGATGCCGTTGACGGCGCTCGCGAGGGAATGCATGCGTTGCAGCAGCAATATGCGGCAACGATGTCGGCTCTGCGCGAAGCGGCTGAGTAAGAGGTTGCGAACCTTGGGCTGCGTGCCGGCCACATATAGGTAAAAGGGCGCCCCGCCGGACCATGTGGCCGGCGGGGCGCCCTTTTGTGTTGTGCTGTCCGTGAACTAACGAGCTTGCTTGACCTTTGCCGCTGCCTCGACAAACGACTTCCACAGGTTAAAGTCGGTCTCGAGCGTCTTCCACGTGTACTCAGGGTGCCATTGCACGCCTAGACAGAATGGCTGGCCTTCGACCTCGATGCACTCGGGAACGCCGTCGGTTGCCTTGGCGACCAAGCGCGTGCTTTTACCCAGACGATCGACGCAGCAGTGGTGTGCGGAGTTGGTCTGGATCAGCCTGTGCCCGCCAACCGCGCGCTCCAGCAGCGAGCCCGGCACGACCTCGACGGGGTGCACGGGATCGTTGAGCACGTGGGTATGGCGCCACTGCGTGCGGCCCTCGCGAGCGCCCAGGCTCGGCACGTCCATGCACAGGGTGCCGCCGGTGGCGACATTGAGCAACTGCGTGCCGCGGCAGGTGGTAAAGAGCGGCTTTTTGGCACGGAGCACCTCGCCGACCAGCTTAAACTCAAAGCTATCGCGAATCTCGCAGCAGAGGGTGGGATCGTAGGGTCGATCATCGCCCCAACGTTTGGGATTGACATCGGGGCCGCCGGGAATGGCGATGCCGTCAGCGATATCGACGTAATGACGGATGACCTCAATGTCCTCGGTGATGGACATCTGCAGCGGCAGGCCGCCAGCGGCAAGGATGGCATCGACAAAGACACTTGCGATTTCCTCGTTGGGGGAGAGCATCTCGGTTAAAAACGGCTCTGCCTCTTCCCAGCGCGGCGCGACGAGGATGAGCGGACGGTCGGCGGGGGCGACGTCGACATGCGGGGTGTAGGACGATGAAGTGCGAGTTCCGATCATAGGTGTAGCTTTCGAGTTTGGATGGGCATGGCTGGCGGGTGGGCGGTCTGGTTAGTGGCCCTTGATGGAGTTGAGGAAGTCCTGGGCGCGCTTGGTCTGGGGGTGGTCGAAGAACTCGTCGGGCGTGCCGGTTTCCACGATCTGGCCATCGGCCATAAAGACGACGCGATCGGCCACGCGGCGGGCGAAGTTCATCTCGTGCGTAATGACGATCATCGTCATGCCCTGCTGGGCCAGGCGAACCATGACCTCGAGCACCTCATTGATCATTTCGGGGTCAAGGGCGCTCGTGGGCTCGTCAAATAGCATGGCCTTGGGCTGCATGGCGAGTGAACGGGCAATGGCAACACGCTGTTGCTGGCCGCCCGAGAGCTGTGCGGGCACCTTATCGGCCTGCTCGGCAACGCCCACGCGGCTCAGCAGGTCCATGGCGCGCTCACGAGCCTCCTCCTTGGACACGCCCAGCACGTCGACCGGTCCCAGCATGACGTTCTGCAGTACGGTCATATGTGCAAACAGGTTGAACTGCTGAAATACCATGCCCAGCTCGGCACGCATGCGGGCAAGATCCTTGCCTTCTTGCGGCAGGGGCTCGCCCTCGATGAGGATCTCGCCCGAGTCGATGGTTTCCAGGCGGTTGATGGTGCGGCACATGGTCGACTTGCCCGAGCCCGAGGGACCGATCACCACGACGACCTCGCCGCGGTCGACCGAGAGATTGATGTCGTTGAGGACGTGCAGATCGCCGTAGTGCTTATCGACGTGCCTGAGCTCGATCAGCGGCTGATTGCCGGTGGAAGAGGTGCTCTGTGCCATGGTGCTCGGCTCCTTATGACTCGAAATGGTAAAGCGTTAGCGGATGATGGTCGCGCCGGTCTTGTGCGAAACGTAGACAGCGGCCTTGTTGATGGCAACGTTGATGAGGATGTAGATGACCGCGATTACCAGGTAGACCGACACGAGAGCGTCGTAGTTGGTAATGAGCACGCGGGCATTTTGCATGAGGTCGGGGTAGCTCACCACATAGGCGACGGTGGTGTCTTTGACTACGACCACAAGCTGCGAAATCAAGGACGGAATGATAAACCGAATCGCCTGCGGCAACACGATTTTAAAGGTGATTTTAGCCTTGGAGAGACCGAGTGCCTGGGCCGCCTCGACCTGCCCGCGCGGTACGGCGTTGACGCCGGCGCGGAAAATCTCGGCCAGCACGCCGGCGGCAGCGAGCGCGACGGGAAGCGTGAGCATCCAAAACGACGGCAGCGCGATCTTGTACTGGGGCAGCACCAAAAAGAAGAAATAGATGAACAGCAGGCTCGGCACGCCGCGGAAGAAATCGGTGAGCACGCGGCAGACCAGCTGCAGCGGCTTAATGTCGCTCGTGCGGCCGAGCATAAGGGCCAGGCCCAGCACCAGCGCGATGGCGCCAGCGGTGAGTGCGACTTTAACGGTGCCCTCAAAGCCGGCAAGCAGGAACTTCCAGGTGGTGAGGTGCGTAAAGAAATACCAATAGTGGACCGAAAGCTGGCCGGTCACATAAAAGCGCTGCAGTACCAGGACGGCGAGTGCGGCGACGGCGACGAGTGAGATGGCGGTGCCGACGCGAATCTTGGCGCGCATCTTGGGGCCGGGCGCCTCGTAGAGCGCATCGCGCATGGTAAGTGCAGGGGAGGAGTGCTTACTCATCGGAGGATCCTCACCTTCTTATCGATGTAGTTGCCAATGTGGCTCACCACAAAGGCCGTGCCCAGGTAGCCGAGCGCCGAGATAAAGAACGCGGCGACGCCGCCAAGTGAGCGGGTATTGATGTAGCTCACCACGCCGGTGAGCTCCTGCGGTTTAAGTGGCACCTGACTGCCGAGCGCGGTGGTGAGCATGACAGCGATAAAGAGGTTGGTCATGGGCAGCACGCTCGAGCGAAGTGCCTGTGGAATCACGATCTTGGCGAGGATGCGGTTAAAGCTCATGCCGAGCGAACGTGCGGCTTCGACCTGGCCGACGCCGACGGTGTTGATGCCGCTCATAAAGTTTTCGGAACCAAAGGCCGAGCCCAAAAGGAACGTGGCGACGATAACGCAGGTGCGGTAGGGCAGGACGACCTTGAGCGGCGGCAGCGCATAGACGACGATAATGAGCAGCGCGATGCCAGGGATGTTACGGAAGACCTGGACATACAGGTCGCCAAAGACGCGCAGCGGCTTGAGCGGCGACACGCGCATCACGGTGACGGCGACGGCCAGCACCATGGCGATGACAAACGACTCAAGCGTCATGCCCCAGGTTGCTAGCAGCGCGTCGATATAGTTCTGGCCATAGAGCGACCAGAGCTCGGAGAGACTCATGCGGACCTCCTGCCGATAAGGAAAGGGGCTCCCGTGTGTACGGAAGCCCCGACAACTCAGTGAGGAAACAGTTTACCGCAATAAAGCGCATCATGCGTTTCCGTATGGTTTCGTTGCGGCCGTTACCAGGCTCGCTGCCTAGGCGCCGATCTCGGGCAGCTCGGGAACATTGGTGTCGCCTGTACGGTCGCCGATGCAGATCTGCCACAGCTCAGTCCAGGTGCCGTCGTCCTCGATCTTCTTAAGGAAGTCGTTGACAAAGGCGACGCCGTCGGAATCGAGCGGCAGGCCGATGCCATAGGGCTCCTTGCTGCCGAAGGGCTTGCCGGCGATCTTGTACTTGCCGGGCTCGCGGACCAGGGCGCTCTGCTGCATGTTGTTATCGATGACGTAGGCGTCAACGCGGCCCTGCTGGAGTGCCTGGCGGGCCTCCTCGTCGGTCTTGAACTCCTGCTGGCTGGCCTTGGGGGCGAACTCCTCTAGGATGGCGGGGCCGTTGGAGCCGGACTGGACGGCGACGTTCTTGTCGGCCAGGTCGTCGACACTCTTGATGTCGTCGTTGTCGGCGAGCACCAGGATAGCCTGCTGGGTGTAGTAGTAGGGGCCGGCGAAGGAGACGAGCTTCTTGCGCTCATCGGTAATGGTGTAGGTGGCGAAGACGGCGTCGACCTGGCCGTTCTGCAGGACGGACTCGCGCGTGTCGGAGGTCACCTGGGTGATCTCGACCTTGTTCTCGCCCAGGATGTAGTTGGACAGAAGCTGCGCGATGCCGGCATCGAAGCCACGGGTCTTGCCGTCCTTCTCGTTGAGGAGGGAGAAGAGCGTGGAGGTCTGAACGCTGCCGATCTTAAAGACGCCGGCGTCCTTAACGGCCGTGGCCCAGGTGCTGGCGGCGATGGCATCGTCATCGGCCTTGGGGCCGTTGTCGACGAGCTTGTCGAATGCCTTAGCGTCGAGCGTGGTGGAAGCCTCGGTATCCTCGGAGCTCTTGGAAGAGCCGGCGGCGGAACCCTTGTCAGCCTCGGCGCTGGTGTCGGAGCAGCCGGCAAGACCAAGGCCGGCGACGGTTGCGAAGGTGGCGGCAACGAAGCCGCGGCGGTCGAGAACGACCTGCTGGGAGAGGTTCTTGCTCATAGTAGAACACCTTTCTCAATAAAATCCCTAGCGGTTGAGTAGAGTTATACCCTATCGCGCTCAAATGGGTCAACACGAAATAACTCAGAAACATACTGACCTTATGGGTTATTCTACCTACCAAAAAAGGACAGGCACCTTTGTGGTGGTTCTTGCAGATGTGGTGGCCTGTCTCGCTGCTTTGTCTCGATCTGTAACATCTGCAGCCATTTTTGCCGAGTAACTGTTACAGATTGAGATTTTCTCTTCAGGGGGATTCGAATGTCTCAATCTGTAACATCTGGACGGACAAAAGGTCTCTAACTGTTACAGATTGAGACAAAGGTCAGAGACTAAGACGTCTTGTCTCAATCTGTAACAGTTAGACGGGAATTCGGGCCCTAGATGTTACAGATTGAGATAATCGCGTCGCGAAAATAAAAACCTCCGCAGGGATGCTTTCCTTTGCGGAGGTTTTTCTACTCGTTCAGCAGACGTACCGCTTCGGCGGCCATGTTCTCGACCGTCATGCCGTTCTGCGCGAGCAACTCGTTGGGGTCGTAGCGGTCGGGAAAGCCCTTGGCGATGCCAAAGGTGCGTGTGCGTACGGGCGTGCAGGCCAGGTAACACGCCACGCGCTCGCCCCAGCCGCCGTCCAAGATGCCGTCCTCGAGGGTGACGACAACGCGATGCTCGGCGGCAAGACTGTCGAGGAACTCGCGGTCGAGCTCGGTTGCAAAGCGCGGGTTGACGAGCGTGGCCTCGATGCCGTACTCGGCAGCCAAGCGGTTTGCCACGCGCTCGCCCAGCTCAAAGAAATCGCCGAGCGCGAGCACTGCTACGTCGCGACCCTGGCGCACCGCGTTGTAGCGAACGGTGCTGTAGTCGGTGTCTTCGGCAGGCGTAAGGTCGGGACGGCTTACCAAGCCAATGCCCGGTACGCGAATCGCCACGGGATGCTCGCGGTGGTCGAGCGACCAGCTCAGCATGGACAGATATTCCTCCATGCAGGCCGGCGCTAGGTAGCGCATGTTGGGAAGAGCGCCCAGCATGGAAATATCAAAGAACGAAAGGTGCGTCTCGGATGTGGTGCCAAAGATCGACGCGCCAAACACCAAGATGGTTGCGGGGGCATCGTTGAGGCACAGGTCGTGCCAGAGCTCGTCGTAGGCGCGCTGCAAAAACGTGCCGTACACACCAAAGACTGGCTTGGCGCCCGAGCGTGCAAGCGCGGTGGCAAAGGTCACAGCGTGCTCCTCGGCAATGCCCACGTCGACAAACTGTTTGCCGGCGGCAGCGCGAAGCTCGGGCGTAAAACCCATGATGTAGGGCGTGGCGGCCGTGATGCCCACGACCTGCGGATCGCGCTCGATGGCGGCGCTGAGCGCCTCGCCCGTAATGTCGGCATAGGTGCGCGGCGCAGGCTCGCTCGGATGGCCCGGGCAGAGCTTGCGGCCAGTTGCCATGTCAAACGGACCCACGTGGTGCCAGCGTTCCGGGTCGTTCTGGGCCGGCTCAAAGCCCTTGCCCTTGGCGGTGGAGACGTGCAGCACGATGGGGTGATCGATATCGCGCAGCTCCTGCAGCGCGTCGACGAGGGCCAACACATCGTTACCGGCGTCCAGATAGCGGTAGTCGAGCCCCATCGCGCGGAAAATGTTGCGCTCACAGGCGCCGTTGCTGGCGCGCAGCTCGGCCAGATTGCGATACAGGCCGCCATGGTTCTCGGCAATGGACTGGTCGTTATCGTTAACGATGATGATCAGGTTGCTATCGAGTTCGGCGGCATTGTTAAAGCCCTCAAACGCCAGGCCGCCCGAAAGCGAGCCATCGCCAATAACAGTAATGACGTTATACGTGTCGCCCGCCAGGTCGCGCGCGTGGGCAAGGCCACAGCCCAAGCTCACCGACGTGGAGGTATGGCCCATGGCGAACAAGTCGTGCTCGGACTCGTCGGGATTGGCAAAGCCAGAAGCCTCACCATAACGCTCCGGATCGATATAAGTGTACGCGCGCCCCGTCAGCGCCTTGTGGGCGTAGGTCTGGTGCGAAACGTCAAAGACAATCTTGTCGATGGGGGAGTTAAACACGCGATGAAGCGCAACCGTAAGCTCAACGACGCCCAGGTTGGGGGCAACGTGCCCGCCGACGGCGGCGGAGCTTTCGAGGATTGCCTGGCGAATCTCGCCGCAGAGCTGCGGGAGCTCGGCGCGATTGAGAGCCTTGACGTCCTCGGGCGTTGTCGTTTGCGTAAGCAGCATCGTTGTGGGTTACTCCATGCGAATCGCGCGCCGGCGCTCCCTCGGCCGGCACAATTGCACAAAACAGTCTCGCACATTTTGGCGTTTGATATGTGACGGCGGCGCGGTAATTCGCCAACTGGCGGGGCAAAACGTTTTGTCCGATGCCATACTGATAGATTCGATGATGATTTATTCAATGCGTGCAGGCCGTGGCTTGCCGCCGTGAGCCGCTGGAAGGAGGCAGCATGTCCGGTGCCGTTCGTGCCGAGAAAATCGCGCACGAGGTCGACTATGCCGCCCGCCAGCTCGCCCAGGCGGGCCGTCTGGACCTGACGCGCGAGTTTATCCAGCATGGCGATGTGACGGTCTATGCACATGTGACCTCGGTGGCGCGGGCAAGTCTGTCCTTTGCCGAGCGCCTGGGCCGCGTCGGTGTCTCGGTCGACCGCGCCTCGTTGCTGCGCGGGGCCCTGCTGCACGATTACTTTCTCTATGACTGGCACGATCCCGACCCAAGCCATCGGCTGCATGGCTTTCGCCACCCGTTTTTTGCCCTGGCACGTGCGGAGGAAGATTTTGAGCTGACGCCGCGCGAACGGAATATTATCGTGCGGCATATGTTTCCGCTGGTGCCAGTGCCGCCGACGTGTCGTGAAGCTTGGATTGTATGCCTGGCAGATAAATGGTGCGCTCTGCGCGAGACGGTTGCCGGCCGCCTGCCGCGCAAGGACGAGGCGGACGATGGCATGAGTGGCGAATCGAGCGAAAAGAGGAGAGGGTAGACGGTGGAAACCGCGATCGACATGGCATTTGACGGCGCGACGCTTGCCGCCTGTCCGCTCTCGGCACTGGTACTCTCGTTTGCCTTCTACGGTTTTTGCGGTTGGGCATGGGAATCGACAGTCTGCGCCATGCTCAACCACGGACGCTTTGCCAACAGCGGCTTTTTGCTGGGACCGTGTTGCCCCATCTATGGCGCGGGCGGCATTGCCTGCTGGCTGCTGTTGCGCGGAATTCCGGATGCCTCGAGCCAGTTTGTCGCGGCAGCGCTCGTATGCAGCGTGATTGAGTACAGCGTAGGCGTGCTGCTGGAAAAAACAACGGGCGCTCGCTTTTGGGACTATTCGCACCTGCCGTTTAACCTGCACGGACGCATCTGTCTGTACTGGGCATGCGCGTTTGGCTTGGGTGCGTTGTGCATTTGCCGTTTAGTGGAGCCGGCATTGCTGGAGCTGCTTGGCTATCTGCCGGTGCTGATTGTGCGGCTGTCCGCCTTTATCGTCGCGGTCGCGATGATGGTCGACGCAGTGTGCTCGTTGGCGAGCTGGCGGCGTCTGTCCGATCAGCTGGAGCGCGTCCGGGCCGACCTTGCCGACCGCATCAATGAGTCGCTCGCCGATGCGTCCGACTCCATGCTCGAACGTATTCCCGATTCGGCGATCGACTCGGTGGCACAGACGCATATCCGCAGCCGCGCCGTTAACGCGTGGCTGGCGGAGCTGGGCGACGCGACGCTCGATGCCCTGCGCGAGAAGGCTTCGATGCCGACGTTTATCTCGGATGGTGCTCGCGGCTTGGCGCTCGCTGCCCGCCGCGTGGCCGATGCCGCGCCGAGCATGCCGCGTCCGTCGCTCAGTCGTCGCCTTGCCGGCAAGCGCATGAGCCGTCCGGTACCGAGTGTGTCACTCAGTCGTCGTGACCTGCGCTTTTTCAATGCCTTCCCGCGTCTGCGCATCAATCGCTACGAAGGTGTCATTCGAGCAACTAATCTCCGCGACCGCGCCCACGAGCTGTTTCGGCGCTAGCCGGGACGGGTGCGCTCACGGCTCCCTTGCTCGCGTATTTCCCGTCCGTTTCGCGTCCGTTGCCGCGCCGTTTCCAAGATTGCGGCACCGTTGGAGACGGCAAGATCTGGGTCGAGCCGGTCGAAGAGGTTATCCGCATCCGTACCGGCGAACACGGCCCCGCCGCGGTGTAGGACAATCTTTCGCCTGACGGGCGTGCCTCTCTTGGGGCGCGCCCGTTCTCGTCTACAATATCGTGCAGACGAAGGAGAGGCATGCCCATGATCAAGATGTTTGCGAGTGACTTAGACGGAACGCTGTTGAATGCCCTGCACGAGGCAGACGGGACCATTCGCCGTGCCATTCGCGAGCTGACCGAGGCTGGCCTGCATGTGGTTCCCGCGACCGGACGCTCGACGCTGCCGATCGGCGAGCATGGCTTTACAGGTCTGGCACTCGACGCCTGCTGCTCCAACGGATCCATCGTGCGTGACAGCCATGGCGAGGTGCTCAAGACCTGGACCATCGACCCGCAGGTTACCGAGGAGCTGCTCAAGGCGTTCCCGGACATTTGCTTCGACTGCTCCACGCCCGACGGCATGTTCTCGAGCGGTTCGTTCGAGATGCACCAGGCGGGTTTTAAGAAGGACAGCCCTATCAAGCGCATCGTGATGCGCGGCATGCGCGCGCGTGGCGGGTATCACGAGGAGCAGTATTTCGATCAGTCGATCGGCGACATCCTGCGCCACGATGTGTGTAAGATCAACTGCCGTGTGACCTCGCCCGAGCTGGAGCGCGATCTTAAGGCATATTTGGCCGAGCGATCGGACCGTGTGGTCAACGCGCCGTTCGATCCGGTGATGTTTGAGATCACGGATGTGGCGTGCAACAAGGGCGAGAGCGTGGCCTGGCTGGCGGGCTACTACGGTATTGCCGAGGACGAGGTCGCGGTTTACGGCGACGGCGGCAACGACATCGCCATGCTCAAGCGCTTCCGCCACAGCTACGCGACCAAAAACGGCAGCGATGCAGCTAAGGCCGCCGCGAGCGCGACTATCGGCAGTTGCATGGTCCACGCCGTCCCCAAACACATGCTCGCCACCATGCACAAGCAAAACTCCCGCGCCGTCATCGAATAATGTGACAAAGGACTGCCCCTTCGTCACATCCAAAATATTGCCTTTACGTGTTGATGCACACGGTGTGCAATAATACTCGCACTGTGCAATAGCGCACAGGCTGAGTAACAAGGAGGACGCTTGTCCCAGCTCGAGAAATGCGATCGCCGGTCCCTTCGCTCGCAGCGTGCCCTTCGCCAAGCGCTTGCCAGCGAGCTTGCCGAAAGCGGCGACCTTTCGCGCATTAACGTCGCGTCGCTCACCGAGCGTGCCGGCCTTACGCGCCGCACGTTCTATTCGCACTACCGCGATATCCCCGACTTTATCAATCAAATCGAGGACGGCTTGCTGGCCGAGATCCGTGAGCGCATTGAGCTCATCACCGCAGCTCAGCTGCCTGATCTCTATCACAACATCGATGATCTTGAGCCGGCACCCGGTTCGGTTGAGCTGCTGCGCTATCTTGCGGCCAATCGCGACCTTATCGGGGCCCTGCTGGGCCCGGGCGGCGACCAGGCCTTCATTAAAAGGATTATCGATACCGCGCGTGAGGCGGTAGTGCCGCGTGCGCAGACGGGCATTTTGGGCCTGGCGCTGGGCACGTTCTTTGACTACTACGTCACCTACGTCGTGAGTGCCGAGGTCGGCCTGATTCAGCGCTGGTTTGAGCGTGGGCTCACCGAATCGCCCGAGGCCATGGCGCGCATTATGACGGTTATCGCCTTTGTGCGTCCCGGCGACCTATATGGCCAACCCATCGATATCAACGTGCCGGAATACGGTTTGAAGCTATTGAACCTGCAGCTCGAGGACGCGGCCGACACCGCCGCAACCGTCGAGTCCAACAACTAAGAGGAGAGACAATGAGCAAACTCGTCGAGGGCATCAAGGACCGTATGGTCGCTGCCGCGCGTGAGGCCGCGCCCGCCGTGGTGGATGCCGCGCAGAAGGCGGCGACCGCTGCTGCCGAGAAAGTTGCCGAGGCAGTCGCCGATGCCAAGAACGCGGCAGGGGAGACGTCCGTCGCTAGCGAGCCCGCCACCGCTGCCGAGCCCGTAGCCGCCGCCCACGCCCCCGAAGGTGCAATCTTCAACCCCGAGAACGCTCGTGGCAACCTGCACCTGGGCATTGACGTGGGCTCCACCACCGTTAAGCTCGCCGTGCTCAACGACGATAACCAGATCGTCTACGCCAAGTACCAGCGCCACCACACCGACGTCCGTGCCTGCGCTCGCGACCTGTTCGAGGGCGCTGCGACCGTGCTGCCGGCTGCCCAAATGACCTGCGCCATCACCGGTTCGGGCGGCCTGCTGCTGTCCCAGTGGCTCGACCTGGAGTTTGTCCAGGAGGTCATCGCCAGCAAGCGTGCCGTCGAGACCCTCATCCCGGCCACCGATGTCGCCATCGAGCTGGGCGGCGAGGACGCCAAGATCATCTACTTCGACAACGGCATCGAGCAGCGCATGAACGGCACCTGCGCCGGCGGCACGGGCGCGTTCATCGACCAGATGGCCACTCTGCTACACACCGACGCCAGCGGCCTTAACGAACTCGCGGCCAACGCCACCACCATCTATCCCATTGCCAGCCGCTGCGGCGTCTTTGCCAAGACTGACGTGCAGCCGCTGCTCAACGAAGGCGCCCGCCCCGAGGACGTCGCCGCTTCCATCTTCCAGGCCGTCGTGACCCAGACCATCTCGGGCCTGGCGTGCGGCCGTCCCATCCGCGGCAACGTCGCCTTCCTGGGCGGCCCGCTGCAGTATCTCTCCGAGCTGCGCCACCGCTTCTACCTCACGCTCAACCTGGACGGGGAGCACCGTATCGTGCCCCAAAACGCTCACCTGTTCGTGGCGAGCGGCGCCGCCATGGCGCACGAGTCCAACAAGCTCAGCACGTTCCCGCAGCTCATCGAGGCCATCGATGCCCTGGGTGACACCCAAGGTGCCGAGGTCGAGCGCCTGGACCCGCTCTTTGCCACCGACGAGGATTTTGCCGAGTTCAAAACCCGCCACGACCAGGAAGTCGTCCCCAAGGGCAAACTCGAAGGCTACACCGGCCGCGTGTTCATCGGCATCGACGCCGGTTCCACCACCATGAAGGCCGCGCTCGTGGGCGAGGACGGTCAGCTGCTGCACACCTGGTACGGCAACAACAACGGTGACATTCTGGGCACGGCCAAGGTCATCATGGCCGATTTCTACAACCACATCCCCGCCGGCTGCACTATCGGCCACGTGACTACCACGGGCTACGGCGAGGCACTGCTCATCGAGGCCCTCAAGGCCGACTCCGGCGAAATCGAGACCGTCGCTCACCTGCGCGGCGCCAAGGCGTTCCTACCCGGCGTCGAGTTCATTCTGGACATCGGCGGCCAGGACATGAAGTGCCTGCGCGTCAAGGACGGCGTTATCGAGCACATCATGCTCAACGAGGCCTGCTCGTCGGGTTGCGGTAGCTTTATCGAGAGCTTCGCCGTCTCTATGAACATGGACGTGCGCGCGTTCGCCAACGCCGCCATCCATGCCAAGGCCCCGGTCGACCTGGGCAGCCGCTGCACGGTCTTTATGAACTCGCGCGTTAAGCAGGCGCAAAAGGAAGGCGCCACGGTGGGCGACATCGCCGCCGGCCTGTCCTATTCCGTCATCAAGAATGCCCTGTTCAAGGTCATTAAGCTGCGCGACCCCAAGGAGATCGGCAGCCAGGTGATCGTCCAGGGCGGCACCTTTATGTCCGATGCCACGCTGCGCGCATTTGAGCAGCTCACCGGCGTGCATGCCGTGCGCCCCGACATCGCCGGCTGCATGGGCGCCTACGGTGCGGCCCTGCTCGCCCGCGATCGCGCCGGTGCCGACGGCACTTCGACCATTCTTTCTGCCGAGGACATCGCGCACCTCACCGTGACGCAAAAGCATGTCCGCTGCGGCCGTTGCTCTAACAACTGCCAGCTTACCGTCAACGACTTTGGCGGCGGCAGGCGCTTCATTACCGGCAACCGCTGCGAGAAGGGCGCCGGCCACAAAAAGCAAAAGACCGAGGCCCCCAACCTCTTCAAAAAGAAAAACGAGCTGCTCTTTAACCGCGAGGTGCTGAGCCCCGACGAGGCCCCGCGCGGCACCGTCGGCATCCCCCGTGCGCTCAACATGTACGAGAACTACCCCTTCTGGCACGCGTTCTTTACGCGCCTGGGCTTTAGCGTGCAGCTGTCCGACCAGTCGAGCAAGAAGACCTACCAGGCGGGCATCGAGTCCATGCCGTCCGAGAGCGTGTGCTATCCGGCCAAGATGAGCCACGGCCACGTGATGAACCTCATCGACCGCGACGTCGACTTTATCTGGATGCCGTGCGTGCGTTGGGAACGCAAGGAGGACCCGACGGCTGGCAACTGCTATAACTGCCCCATCGTCATGAGCTACCCCACGGCGCTGGCGCTCAATATCGACGAGATTCGCGAGCAGAACATCGAGTTCCTGTACCCGTTTGTGCCCTATCACGACAAGACCGAGCTCAAGCGCCGCTTGTACCAGGTGCTCGCCGTCGACCGCGTGGCCGATGCTGAGGCCGGTCGCGGTCGCGTGCGCGGTCCTAAAATCACGCGCTCCGAGGTCGATGCCGCCGTCAACGCTGCCTTTGAGGCCGATGCGCGTTTCCACGAGGACATCCAGACCATGGGCGAGGAGGCTCTTAAGTGGGTCGAGGACCACGGCGGTCACGGCATTGTGCTCGCCGGCCGTCCTTACCACAACGACCCCGAGATCAACCACGCCCTGCCCGAGCTTATCTCGAGCTTTGGCTTTGCGGTCTTTACCGAGGATTCGCTCGCGCATCTGGTAAAGCCCGAGCGTCCGATTCGCGTTGTTGACCAGTGGATGTACCACAGCCGCCTGTACGCCGTCGCCCGTTTTGTGACGATGCGCAACGACCTGGACCTGATCCAGCTCAACTCTTTCGGCTGCGGCCTGGACGCTCTGACCACCGACCAGGTGCAGGAGATTCTGGAAGCCAGCGGCAAGATCTACACCGTGCTTAAGATCGACGAGGTGTCTAACCTGGGTGCCGCGCGCATCCGCATCCGCTCGCTCATGGCAGCGCTTAAGGACCAGGAGGCCGAGCGCCTGGCCGATGCCACGGCCGCGGGCGAGGCCTACGAGCAGGGCGATGCCGCGCCGGTGGCGCCCTCCACGGATGCCCCCGCGTTCGCGAGCCGCAAGTACACGTTTGAGGCGCAGCGTGAGAGCGCATCGACCGCGTGGCCCAAGGTGCCCTTTACCGAGCAGATGCGCGAGGAGGGCTATACCATCCTGTGCCCGCAGATGGCGCCGATCCACTTTGACCTGGTCAAAGAGGTGTTCCGCGGTGCTGGCTACAACTTGGAGCTGCTGCCCTCGACTGACCACGATGCCGTCGAGGCCGGCCTGCGCTATGTGAACAATGACATTTGCTACCCGTCGATCCTGGTGACGGGCCAGATTATGGAGGCCATCGAGAGCGGCCGGTACGACCTGTCCAAGACGGCTGTGGTTATCAGCCAGACCGGCGGCGGCTGCCGCGCCACCAACTACATCGCGCTCATCCGCAAGGCACTGCGCGAGAGCGGCCACCCCGAGATCCCGGTGATTTCGCTTTCGGCCGTGGCGCTCGGCGAGGACAACCCCGGCTTTAAGGTTACGCCGGCGCTGCTCAAGCAGGCGGTCTACGCGGTGCTCTTTGGCGATGTGATGATGCAGATGCTCTACCGCTGCCGCCCGTACGAGGCAACGCCCGGTGCCGCCAACGCGCTCTACGAGGAGTACATGGCGCGCGCCCGCAAGCTGGCGCCTAAGTTCAACAGGCACAACTACACCAAGCTTGCGCGTGAGGCCATACGCGCGTTCGACACCATGCCGCTCGTGGGCGAGGGCACCAAGCCGCGCGTGGGCGTGGTCGGCGAGATTCTGGTCAAGTTCCATCCCACGGCCAACAACCACGTGGTCGACGTGATCGAGCGCGAGGGCTGCGAGGCCGTGGTACCGGGCCTGCTCGACTTCTTCCTGTACTCCATGAGCAACGCCGAGCTGCAGAAGGACGAGCTGGGAAGCTCTGCTACCACGCGTGCAGGCATGCAGGCGCTCATCAAGCTCGTGGACTGGATGCGTACGCCGGTGGAGGAGATGCTCGAAAAGTCCCGCCGCTTTGAGGCGCCCGAGCGCATCGGCACCATGGCCGACAAGGCCCGTACGGTGCTTTCGGTGTGCAACAACATGGGCGAGGGGTGGCTGCTCACGGCCGAGATGCTCGACCTGATCGACCACGGCGCACCCAACATCATCTGCACGCAGCCCTTCGCGTGCCTGCCCAACCACGTGGTGGGCAAGGCCGTGATTAAGGAGCTGCGCCGCCAGCATCCCGAGAGCAACATCGTTGCGGTGGACTACGACCCCGGTGCATCCGAGGTCAACCAGCTCAACCGTATTAAGCTCATGATCAGTGTGGCAAAGGAGAATATGCGCGCCGGCAAGGGCTTTAAGCTCGAGAAGGTGGCGCCGCTCGCGATGGACGAGGTCACCGGCCAGATGCGTGCCCATGACGGCTGCGTGAGCTGCGGCTCGGTCGATGAGAGCGCCGTGGCGTCGGTCGCTGAGCGCCTGGGACGCGGCATTAAGAAGTAGCTGGCCTGCTTTGGGCTAGATATGAGGCAAACGGGTGGTAGTCGTACCGGCTACCACCCGTTTTTGCTGGACATATGTTGCGTAAACAACCCGGCTATTACCCCTTGCGAACTTAGATTTCGGAAGTATGCGGCAAAATCTGAATAGGCCGAGCATACCGGATATGTACAAGCTCTGTACCTGCGGTTTTATTGGCGGAAAACCGGGGTGTGCTCAAGGGTTCCGGAATTTGCCGCATACTTCCGCAAACGACGTCTCGGTGGCACAAAAAATCGCCCTCGGAACCCTGAGATAATGAACATATGTAGCCGTTCGCCGCAAATTACCGTCCGTTTATAGAACCCACCCCCAGCGTGCTGTCCCCTTACGGTTGAATAAATACACATCTATGGAATTACGTAAGAGAGGACTGTTCCTATGAGCTACAAGACCGTTTGCGTTGCCGGCGGCGGCGTGCTGGGAAGCCAGATTGCCTTTCAGGCAGCCTACTGCGGCTTTGATGTAACGATTTGGCTGCGCAGCGAGGGCAGCATCGGCCGTACCCAGCCCAAGATCGATCATGTGCGCGAGGAGTACATCGCTGCTATCGAGGGCATGACGGACGGCACGGGCGAGTGGTGCGCCGGTATCGCCGATAGCGGCAAGCCCTTCGACAAGGAGGCGGCACTCGCCGCCGTCGAGCGTGCCTACTCCACGCTCAAGCTGGAGCTCGACCTCGCCGAGGCCGTGGCCGACGCCGACCTGGTTATCGAATCTATGGCCGAGGACACCCAGGCAAAGATCGACTTCTACAAGAAGCTCGCCCCGGTTCTGCCGCAAAAGACCGTCATCGTGACGAACTCCTCTACGCTGCTGCCGAGCACCTTTGCCAAGTACACTGGTCGCCCCGAGAAGTACCTGTCGCTGCACTTTGCCAACTCCATCTGGAAGAACAACATGACCGAGGTCATGGCCCAGGACCAGACCGACAAGCGCTATTTCGACGAGCTCGTCGACTTCGCCAACGACATTCGCATGCTGGCACTTCCCGTCAACAAGGAAAAGAACGGTTACCTGCTCAACTCTATGCTGGTGCCGTGGCTGCTCTCGGGCCTTGACCTGTATGTCTCGGGCGTCAGCGACCCCAAGAGTATCGACCTCGCATGGACGCGCGGCACTGGCGCTCCCAAAGGTCCCGCGTGTTCGACACGGTGGGCATCCAGACGGCCTACAACATCGTTATGCAGTATCAGAAGGTCCCGGGCCTGGTGAGCCCGCTGCTCAAAAAGATGATGATGCCCTACAACTTTAAGGCTATGGCGTCCGTCCTCAAGAAAATGCTCGACGAAGGCAAGCTGGGCGAAAGCTCGGGCGAGGGCTTCTTCAAGTACTAAAAAATGACCTCTCGGGGACGGAGGAAAACGGATCATTTTCGTCCGCCAACAGTGAGAAGATGGATCCAGAAATAGAAAGGAGTGGCAATGGGCCGGTTCGGGCTTTGAGGACAAGTTACTGCAGGCCCAGGGCGATTTTTCGCTCAATGCGGGCCAGCACAGCGTGACGTATCTGCCGAGTTCTGACATGGCAACGACTGGTCGCTACCAGGTGCTGCTGTACGACAACAACTTTGGTGCGGCTGAGAGCTATCCCAAGTTCGACTGGGGCCAGCTGGGCGCCGCGGTGGTGACCGACTACAACAAGGGCACGCATTCGTTTGGGCGCATCTTTACAGTGGACGAGACGGCGCGCACCTACGAACTTGAGGACCAGATCGCCGTGCTGTTTTCGGGCTATGTGAGCAGCGCGCAGCGCGTCGGCAATTCGAATAGTATGCTCGTGGCTTCGGGCCAGGCCAAGACCTTTACCGAGTACGATCGCTATGGACTGCCCATCGCCACCTACGAGATGGAAGCCGAGAAGTACATCTATCGCGTGTACAAGTACGAGCTGTAGAGCCGCGCTTAGGTTTGACCAATGGAGTATGAAACCACGCCGTTCGCCGATGCCCCCTCCGCGAGTGGCAGCCATATGGTTTGATGTTAGAAACATATAGTTGTCGTCAGCCTGCTGGCGACATTCCCCCTGATATCGGAGGTTCCAGGTATGTTTCGCGCTCCGTTAAACAACTATCGATTGGGCTAACATGGGCCGCCGTGCTATTTCGATAACCCTTGCAGTGATCTGCCTGGCTGTGCTCCTGGGCGCTACAGGGCTGTTTGCTATAAGCCGAGAAACGTCCTATATGCAGGAATGCGCTTCCGAAGGGTTTGCCATTGATGGTTACTATCGGGATGACAAAACGAGTCGGGAAACCCTGGCTTTTCTTGAGGAGGACAACTGTCGATGGCAGCTGGTCGATCAAGACGGAATCTGCACAGACGGGCAGTTTAAGCGTACGGATGACCCCAACATCCTGATATTAAAGAAGGAAAACGGCGAAGAATTCGGCACGGTTCACGTTGCGTATATATCGCGCCGACGCAATCAGGGGCAGATTTACCTAATTAGAAATACTGAGGTGACCCGATTTTATCTTGTGAGCACCGATCCGGCGTTTACGGTGGAGTCTGGCGATGTCGATGCGGACGTCTGATTCACGGCAATAAAACAGCGAGCGGGGCGCGGGTATGAACTGCACCCCGCTATTTGCTCGTGTCCGTATTGCGTCTGCGCCTCGTCATAACTTGCGTCTGTGTGAGCATTCATCCCGCGCCGGCATCACTTCACATCGAACTCCACGCGATCGAGCTCGGGCACATTGAGGTCGATGAGCTTGCGGGCGATGTGACGGTCGTGTGCCCCAAGCGTCTCGCCTGTCGTCACATGGGCGACAATCTCGCGCTCGACGATGCCTTCCTCATCGCCTTCGGTGGCCGAGGTTTCGACGGCGACGGTGTAATCCTTAAAGCCTGGCAGCACCGCGGCAAGCTCGCGCGTGGTTTCGGTGACGCCGTAGCCGTCCTGCACGCCGGACTGCGCCGAGCCAATAGACCCCGCCGTCATGACGATGCAGGGGATGGCAAAGACTACCGTGCCCACAATGATGCGGCGGCGCACCTTGCGTGATAGCTCGTCGACCTCGGCATCTTCCTCGGCAGTCACAATGCCGTCGCCGTTGAGGTCGCGCTCGAGCGGCACGCGCAAAAGAAGCAGAACGGCTTCGGCCGCGAGTGCGATAAAGACCACGTTGATGCCAAACTCGTAAAGCGCCGAGAGAAACAGTGACCCGCTTGCGATGGCGATGCCATAGCCCGCCGCGCACAGGGGCGGCATGAGCGCGGTCGCCACAGCCACCCCGGCGATGAGCGTGGCGGGTTCCTGGTCGCGCGAGTTGCCCAGGCCACCCGCAAAGCCGCCCGCGAGCGCGACGGCAAGGTCCCACACAGTCGGTGTCGAATTGTCGATGATGGCGGCCGTGGTGGTGCCAAGGGGCGAGAGCTTAAAGTACAACGTGGACGTGGCCAGGCAAAAGGCCATCTGCAGAGCCAAGCTCGCGACGGCCTCAAGGGTAATCTCGCGGTCGAGCGTGGCGATGCCGTATGCCATGGCAAGGACCGAGCCCATGAGCGGGCAGATGAGCATGGCGCCTACAATGGCGATATCCGAGTCGATATCGAGGCCGATGCTCGCGATCAACATGGCAATGATCAAGATGCATAAGTGTGAGCCAGTCAGGCGCGCCCCGTTTACAAAGCGCTTGCGAATCACGTGATAGGGCGCGCGTCCCTCGCGAATGTTGAATGCCCGCTTTAGAAAGCGGCTTGCGTTCTCCATGGCCTCGCTGTGGGCGGGGCGGATGCCGTGGCGCCGATGATGGCGCTCGCGCAGTCGCTTGAGCTGTTGTTTATCGAGTTCCATGTCCACCTCGTTCTGGCACGTGCCGCGTATCCCGCCCGTCGTCTTTACTCTACACCGCGTTGAGCGAGGTGTCAGACAGGGTTTGTTGACCTGGAAGTCAGGCCAATCGGCATGACTAAAAACGCCGTGAGGATCATAAGAGTCAAATAGACAAAAAAGCGCGGGGCCGGATGGTCTCCGACCCCGCGCTCTGCACGGGTGCGTTGTTATTGGGTTTATCCCAGCAGGCTCAGGCCAACAGAGACAAACGCCAGGATAACGCCGACGATAGACTCGCCGCCCAGCAGGCCGCTGGCGACAACCAGGCCCTGCTCCTGGAAGGCGGCATCCTTGGCGGCCTTCTCCTCGTCCGAAAGACCGGCGGCGGCGTCGCAGTGTGCGGCCCACTTGTCGTAGGCGAGCTTAACGCAGGAGCCCAGGAAAGCCGTGAGCGACATATAGAACGGCAGGTACACGCCTAGACCGATCATCATGGCCGGAATGCCGAGCCAGTACATGACGATGCCGGCGATAAAGCCGCCCGCAAACCACGGCACGCTCGGGATGCCCGAGACCATGGTGGCGACGACACTTGCCTGCGCGGCAACGAAGCTCTTGTCGGGGCCGAAGGCATCCGGACCATAGGCGGTGACGAGCGCGACCATGACGGCTGCGGCGACCAGGGCGCCCACGATGCCGCCGATGGCCTGCCCGACCCACTGTGCGCGTGGGTTGGTGCCCAGCACGGCGCCGGCCTTGAAGTCGTTCATGACGTCGCCCGCAAGGCCGCACGCCACGGCCACGATGCCGGCGATAAAGAACAGCTTGACCTGAGCGATCTGTGCAAAGGCGGCAACGATGAGCATGACGATGAGGCCGAAGATCTCCATGGGGTCGATGCCCGTCTGGCCGCAGCTCTGTGCACTCATGATGGTGGTGACAAAGGTGAAAAGCGTGACGATGACGGCCGGGACGGGACCAAGGTCGAGCGCGATGGCGATGATCACGGCGATGGCGGCAGCGCCCAGGCCGATGATACCGGCGTCGAGTTTAAGGGAGCCCGAGATGAGCGACTGCTCGTCGGTGTCGGTGGAGCTGTCGGCGGCGAGGCCGCGGACGATACCGGCGACCTGCGGCAGGATGTCCTTGAGGACGACGGCGACGCCAAAGCCCATCATAAGGCCCATACCCAGGGACTTAACAATGCCCTGCGCGGTCATAACGTCAAACAGACCGGCAGCAGTGCCGCCGACGATGATGCCAAAATTGCCCAGCAGCGCGCCGGCAAACCAGAACGCGACCGGGGCGAAGCCCACAAGGAAGCCGACGGAGAGCAGCATGGGCGAGTTGTAGATGGCAAAGGTCACGCCGGGGATGTTGAGCGTGCACAGCATACTGGGCACAATGCCCAGAGCATCGCGCAGCACGCTGTAGATGCCGGCGATGGCCATGGAGCCAAAGAGCTGCTTGCCGGTCTTGCCGCCGGCCTCGGTCGCGCGCAGGGTCTGAGCTGCGGCGTTGCCGGTGGGGAACTCCAGCGCGGCGTCCACGATAAAGTGACGGTGGATGAGTGCCGTGGCCAGCAGGCCCAGAATAGTGCCGGCGAGTGCCACGATAAACATGTCGAGCCAGCTGATCTGGTCGGCATAGCCCAGCATCCAGGCGCCCGGGATGGTAAACGCCAGACCGCCGGCGACCATGGCGCCTGCGGACATGATGGTGTGGGTGACGTTTGCCTCGTTGAGGCTGGCGTTGCCCATGAGCTTAAGGAAGAACAGCGAAATGACGGCAGCGAAGACGATCGGCCAGGGGAGTGCGCCCATCTTGAGGGCGGTGTAGGCCGAGCTTGCCGTGATGATCACGCAGCCAAGGACGCCGATGACGACGCCGCGCAGCGTGAGTTGCCCGCGCATCGAAGCACGGTTCGAGGGATTGCTCATATAGAACTCCTTTGCGTATATCCGCTTCCCCGGGAGCGCCGCTACGGATACGGTGCGGGAAGTCGGGTTACCAAGGGCCGCCGCGTGAGCTCGCAAACGACCGCGCACCAGTATAGCCGCAAGCTAGTCATTTTGGGACGGGGCTATTTTAGCTACCCCTGTTTGCCGGAGGGATATACTGCTGGGCAGACGAAAGGAGCGCCGACGATGCTTAATGGGTGCGCATATATATTGACGGTCGACGTGGGCAACACGTCCATTCGCTTTGGCCTGTTTGCAGAGGATTCGGCCGCGGCGCAGGAATGTCCGCTTGCGACGTGCGAGATCACCACGCCGTCGAGCATCACAGCAGACGAGGCACGCATGCGTCTCGTGCAGGTCATGGCCGCACCGGCGGCCGATGCGGGCATGCCGGGTGCGCTTGTGCCCGCGGCTGCTGTGCTGAGCTGCGTGGTCCCGGCGCTCGAGCGCCCGTGGAAGGCAGCGCTTTCCCGTACCTGCACGGGGCGTGTGCTCACGGTGGGGCCGGGACTTAAGACCGGCATGCCCGTGCACTACGACGATCCGGCCGAGATCGGCCCCGACCGCATCGCCGATGCCGTGGCGGCCCGCGCCGGCTACGGCCCCCCCCCCCACCGCGCCGACAAAGG
>OATP01000454.1_pt1 | contig 24115 bp, 20 predicted proteins | sample 1495041 | NCBI WGS metagenome assembly OATP01 (sample SAMEA2579972, study PRJEB22360) | human gut metagenome | biome: human gut; feature: human-associated habitat; material: faeces | place: Denmark | collected 2008/2010 | reverse complement strand
CATATCCAGATATAGGAAGTTCGAGGGCAATAATGTTATTGAATATATCAAATTTCTTTAATAAAGAAATTGTTTTGAGAGTTGATTGCGAGCTCATTGAATTGAATAGTATGACTGTTAACTCATCTGAGGATAATTGTGCTCTAAATATTTTAGAATAGTCATTGGGGTATTTAAAATTTTGGATTGAATCCAACAGATAATATATGTTTCTATGGTATTGCCCTAAATATTGTCCATATTGCCCATATAAATAATCTCCGACATTTCTTATGAACTTATAGAGCTGTTGGTATCTTTTTTCTATACAAATCCTATTACAGATTGATGCAACAATTATACGATACATTTCATGAATTTTGCTTGACATTATTATGCCTTTTATTTCGTATATAGTATCGTAATAATATTTGGGATCCCTACTTTTTAATAATACATTTAATTCTGTAGTTGAATGAACTCCAAACTTAGTATAAATCTCCAGAAATGCTTGCTCGTCTAACTTACTGACTTGTGTTAATTCTGATGGAAATTTTTCTCCATCTTTTATAAAATGATATATTACATAAGCATAGAATAATGAACGCGCTTCATGTGCGTATGCTTTGAATGCTTCAATTCCTGTTTTCTCAATTTGGTGTTCAGTATATTTGTTGGTGTCGACTTGATGCTGATATAATCCCAACAAATTATAAAATGTTGACCTTTCATTATCAATTTGTCTATTTATTTGTGAGTCTTTTATTGTATAAAGTACTCCAATGAAAGCAAGTAATCCTGTAATTGAACCTAAATAACTGCCGAAATCAGCAAAATCATTATGATTATAGGACAGTCCGTGATGAAATCTATATACATATACTAATATTAATATTAGAGTAAATATGGCTGTTGCAATTAATGCGTATTTGATTATATCTATTTGCGGTCTTTTCATTTTATTTGATTTTATATTTTATACAGCTACAAATGTAGTGTATTCTATTTTGAAGTTAATGTTTTTTTGAGTTTTTTACTAACAATATGTTGAATTTGGATATACGAGAGTTTGATATATCCTTTATTTTTTTGTGATGATGAGAAGAATGATTGTAACCGGCAGTGAGGGGTTTATAGGAAAAGCCCTTTGCCGCGAATTGACAAAAAGAGGTGTTGAAGTCATAGGACTTGATCGAAAGTCTGGTACTGAAGCCACAAAAGTATGTGAGCTTCTGAAAAATGGGGGTATTGATTGTGTGTTCCATTTGGCGGCGCAAACTAGTGTGTTTAATGGAAACCTGGAACAGATCAGGAAGGATAACATTGATACTTTCATGCGAGTAGCTGATGCTTGCAATCAAAATCATGTGAAGTTAATATATGCCAGTTCGTCAACGGCTAATCCGGAGAATACCACTTCTATGTATGGAATAAGCAAGTATTTCGATGAACAGTATGCATCTATCTATTGTAAGGCTGCGACCGGGTGCCGGCTGCATAATGTATATGGACCTAATCCGCGAAAAAGAACTCTTCTCTGGTTCCTGATGGAAAAGGAAAACGTGTCATTATACAACTGTGGTCAGAATATCCGGTGCTTCACTTACATAGATGATGTCATTGAGGGGCTTATCTATTCGGTGGGTTGTAACCGGCAACTTATCAATATTTGTAACGTCCAACCTGTGACTACTATGTATTTTGCTTCTTTAGTAAAATACTACAAACCGCTTGAAATTGAGCTAATTAATGAAAAACGGGATTTTGACAATTTAGAGCAGTCGGTGAACCGGGATATCTATTTAGTACCTTTGTCTTACACATCTGTCGAGGACGGAGTAAAGAAGATCTTTGATGAAAGGAAAGGGAAAGATATGTCGTATTGATGACTGGGATAAGCCGGAAGCGGTGAAATATAAGAGCTGGTCTCATCAGGAACGGTTATGTGATCTGAAAGAAAAGGTATCACTTCATAAAAAGGGTGATATCTATTACATCTCCCAGTTCACCCGTTCCAAGACTGGTACCAGCTTTTCAGAAATTAAACAGTCGGAGGAACTTGCATCATTCTTTGCAGAGAGAGCGTGTGAGTTTCTCCACCGCTTCATAGTAGGGGGATATGAAGGATGGTGTATAGTCACCACACCGCGACGGAGACACAACGAGGGCTTTCATTTTTCAACCTCTATCTGTACGAAAATTGCGGGGGCGGTGAAAATACCATTCTATGAGAATGCAATCCAGTGCCTAACTAAAGATAGATTGAATCCAGAATTCTTTCTTCTTCGTCCGATAAAGGAAAAGAAAATAATAGTGTATGATGACATATTAACAACTGGCAGCACACTGCTTGCCACCTATGAGCTTTTAAAGGATAGAGAGCAGCTTCTTTTTCTCGTAGGAATAAATAACAAATGATATGGGAAAGCAAGAGAAACCATTAACATTCAAGCAAGAGAAATTCTGTAAATACTACGTTGATACAGAAGGTAATGCTAGTGAAGCATATAGGATGTCTTATGATGCGTCAAAGATGAAACCTGAAACGATTTGGAGTGCTGCTAGCAGATTGTTAGCCAATAGCAAGGTTAGTGCAAGGATAAGTGAGATTAAGCAACAGAGGGCGAAAGAGACTGAAGTAGAGAGGAAAACGGTCGAGAAGGTATTAATGGATATTGTACTCGCTGATCCCGATGATTTACATTATGTAGACCCTGTTACCGGGAAAACAAAGATGAGAAGTCCGTCCCAACTTCCAAAGCGCGCCCGTAATGCGTTGAAGAAGATTCAGAATAATAGAGGAGTGGTTAATTATGAGTTCAACGGCAAGACAGAAGCCGCCCGGATTCTTGGTGCCTGGAATGGATGGGAAGCCGATAAGAATGTCAACATCAAAGGTGGAGACGGAAATAAAGTCGGTGAACTTCGTATCGGATTTGAAGATAATGAGAATTCGGAAGAATAGAACAATTTGAACTGCAAAATCCGGTATTCATCCTACGGAGAAACCTTACTTTTAGAACAATATGGTTATAAATTATAAGAAGCTAAATCCTAACGGATTCTATCTATTGAAGTACTTGAATGATGAGACTATCCGTTTTATCATTCTCTATGGAGGTTCATCTTCCGGTAAGTCGTATAGTGTGGCACAAACAATACTGATACAGACATTACAGGATGGTGAGAACACTCTTGTCATGCGTAAGGTAGGAGCTTCTATTCTCAAAACCATTTATGAAGATTATAAGGTCGCTGCGATCGGTCTTGGCATCTCCCATTTGTTCAAATTTCAACAGAATACTATTAAATGTCTGGTAAATGGTGCGAAGATAGATTTCTCCGGTCTTGACGATCCGGAGAAGATAAAAGGTATCTCTAACTATAAGCGAGTTCAGTTAGAGGAATGGTCAGAGTTCGAGCATCCGGATTTCAAGCAGCTACGTAAGCGTTTGCGTGGTAAGAAAGGGCAGCAGATTATTTGTACCTTTAACCCGATCAGTGAAAGCCATTGGATAAAGAAAGAGTTTATTGATAAAGATAAATGGCATGATGTACCGATGACTGTTACCATTGCCGGCAAAGAGTTGCCGGAAGAACTTACCAAGGTCAAATCCGTAAGAAAGAACGCACCCAGGCAAATACTTAATCTTCGTACTAAGCAAATCGAGGAACAGGCCCCTAATACAGTTATTATCCAATCTACCTATTTGAATAATTTTTGGGTTGTTGGTAGTCCTGACGGTACGTATGGTTTCTATGATGAGCAATGTGTTGCCGACTTTGAGTATGATAGAGTTCACGATCCGGACTATTACAATGTGTACGCATTGGGAGAATGGGGTGTCATTCGTACCGGTAGTGAGTTCTTCGGTTCCTTCAATCGTGGCAAACATTCCGGTGAGCATAAGTATGTTCCGGACTTACCTATTCATATCTCTGTCGATAACAACGTGCTTCCGTATATCAGCGTATCATATTGGCAGGTCGATTTCACAACTGGTACCAAGGTTTGGCAATTCCATGAAACGTGTGCTGAAAGCCCCAACAATACAGTAAAGAAAGCTTCCAAACTTGTTGCAAAGTATCTGAAATCTATCCAATATTCTGATAGGTTATATGTACATGGTGATGCATCAACGAAAGCGGCAAACAGCATTGACGATGAGAAGCGTTCCTGGATGGACTTATTCATAGATACATTGCAGAAAGAAGGATTCGAGATTGAAGATAAGGTAGGCAACAAGAATCCGAGTGTTGCCATGACCGGTGAGTTTATCAATGCTATCTTTGATTGTACTGTTCCCGGTATAGAGATACACATTGACGAATCATGTTCGGTATCTATTGAGGACTACATGAGCGTACAGAAAGATGCTAACGGTGCCATTCTTAAAACTAAGGTCAAGAATAAAACTACCTTGCAGACTTATGAGGAGCACGGACACCTGTCTGATACGTTCCGATATGTCGTTGTGGATTTGTGTAGTGAGCAGTATATAGAGTTTAGTAACCGGCGAAAAAGAAACTTGTATGCTTGTAATGGCACTATTAATTTCTTCAATCCAGATACCGAATGTAAATACACTAAGAAGATTCTATATGTGATGCCGAATGTTAATGGGAAATTTGTCCTTATACAAGCGTTTAGATGTGGAAATAAATGGCATGTTGTTGATGTCGTATTTATGGATACTACTTCAACAGAAGATATACGTTCTTCTATTTTGTCCCATGAATCTGATTCATGTGTAATTGAATGTACAGATGCTTATTTCCCTTTTATCCGGGAACTCCGTTCTAGTACAAACAAGGAGATTCGTGTAATGAAAGAGTTTCCGGATGTAGATAAGCGTATTGCTGCAACATCTGATTATGTGAAAAATAGTATTCTTTTTTCTGCATCAAAAGTAGAATCTGATACGGAATATGTTGCCTTCATGAATAATCTGATGGACTATAATAAAGATAGTGAAACAAAAGAGGCCAGTGCTGTTTTGAGTGGGCTAGTACAGTTCGTTGTAAAATTAGGTTTGAATTGAATTGCGTTATATGTGATTGAAAATAAGGATGTTGTATTGTTGATATTATGTTTTCGTAATTTCAAGATTTTAGTGTTTTGGAAAACGGTTTTCCTTTTTACTTAGTTTTGCTCAAAAAGGAACCCAATGAATATTTTTTTTGATAATCTATTTGGAAAGAAATCTAAGACTAAAGGTGAAGTTGAAATAGTTACTTCATCTGAAAATAAGGATATAGATACTCAAAGTGGCAAGGCTGAAAAATGGTCAGTTGCATACATTGAGGACCTTACTAGTCCTATTGTAGCGGGCAGTAACTATCTAACGCTATTCAGTACGATACCTGAAGTCTTTTTCCCGATCGATTATATTGCATCGCGAATTGCAGGTGCTAATTTTCAATTGAAGAAAACTAAGGATGACAGTATAGTATGGGCGAATAAACGAATGAATGGCATACTTAGTCGTCCTAATTGTTTGATGCGTTGGAAAGAATTGATTTATCAGCACCATATTTATAAATTGTGTACAGGGAATAGCTTTATTCGTGCCGCTATGCCTGATGTCTTTTCTACAGCTGAAAAATGGAGATATTGCGATAATTATTGGGTGCTACCTTCTGATAAGACTATTGTAGAACCTGTTTACGGGAATATACCATTGTTTGGCATTGCCCAAACAGAAGATATTATTCGTAGCTATCGTTTGGAGTATGGTTGGAATGGTAGTTTGGAAATTCCTCCATACCAAATATGGCATGATAGAGACGGAAGTGCAGAGTTCTATTCAGGGGCTATGTTCTTGAAGTCCAAAAGTCGTCTTGCTTCCCAAAATAAGCCAATGTCAAATCTAATAGCTGTATATGAAGCTAGAAATGTGATTTATGTAAAGCGGGGTGGATTGGGCTTTATTGTAAGTAAGAAAACTGATGCTACCGGTTCAATAGCGTTGACTGACGATGAAAAGGAACAGCTTTTGAAGCAAAATTTTGAGAAGTATGGTGTAAGGAAGGGCCAGGTACCTTATGGTATTTCAGATGCAGACATTGACTTTGTTCGTACTAATCTTTCTATTGCAGAGTTACAGCCGTTTGAAGAGACTTTGGCTGATGCAATAAATATTGCAGGGGCATACGGCATCCCTGCCGTTCTTGTTCCGCGAAAAGACCAGTCCACATTTAGCAATCAGGCTACTGCTGAAAAGAGCGTATATTGTTCAACTGTTATTCCTATGGCCAAACAATTCTGCAAGGATTTTACAGCTTTCCTTGGTCTTGAAGGAGGGGGATATTATTTGGATTGTGATTTCTCTGATGTTGATTGTTTGCAGGAAGGATTGAAAGAATCCGAAGACGTAAAGACAAATATAAATAAACGTTGTCGTGAACAATTCTCATGTGGGCTTATAACACTCAATGACTGGCGTGCCCAAATAGGCGAAAGTATGATAGAAAATCCCTTGTTTGACAAATTGAAATTTGATATGTCAGATGAGGAACTGGATAAAGTAAATCGAGTTTTTAACACTAAAAGTGGAGATGAAAAAGATGGAAGAGAAAATCAAAAGCCTTCAGTACAAGACAAAGGCAAATGATGTTGATGAGAAGGGTATCGTTACCGTTGCGGTGAACGGTATCGGTGTGAAGGACTCACAAAATGACATATCTATGCCCGGCTCATTCAATAAGACATTGAAAGAAAATATTGGTCGGATGCGTTGGTTCCTGAATCATCGTACAGACCAGTTGTTAGGTGTTCCGTTGAGTGGTAAGGAAACAGAAGGTAATTTGGTTATGGTCGGTCAGTTAAATCTTGAAAAACAGATTGGCCGTGATACGTTAGCTGATTATAAGCTGTTTGCAGAGAATGGAAGAACCCTAGAACACTCTATCGGAGTAAAAGCCATCAAAAGGGATTCTATCGATCCTTGTAAGGTGCTTGAATGGCGTATGATGGAATATTCAACATTGACAAGTTGGGGGAGTAATCCACAGACGTTCCTTGTGAATATCAAGTCTGCTACTGCTGACCAGGTAAAGGAAGCTGTTGATTTCGTCCGGAAAGCGTTCTTGCAGCATGGATATAGTGATGAACGTTTAAAAGGATACGATATGGAATTAAGTTTATTACTGAAGAGCCTCAACGGTGGTGCCGTTGTCTCATGTCCTCATTGTGGTTATCAATTTGATTATGATGCAGAAACAGAGCATACCTTTGCCCAACAGGTATTAGATTATGCTGCTGATTATCAGAGATGGATAACACAGGACATTGTAAGGGAAGAAATGGAGAAGCTCACTCCGGAGATTAGAACCCAAGTAATTTCTCTTATTGATTCTGTCAAATCAGAAAAGAAAGAATTTACTCAAAAGGGTCTACAAGACCTTATGAATTATGTAAGATGTCCCCACTGTTGGGGAAAAGTATATCGTTCGAATGCTATTCTGCAAAACACTTCTGAAAATACCACCGGAAAAAATGAGCCGTCTGTTGACACTCAAGAAAAGAATGACGGGGAAAATGGGAACGATGAAGTAACGATTAAAGCCGCTGATAATGGCACTTTACTCGATTTCAAGAGTTTGAATAGCTGTTTCGAGAATAAATAACTTAAAATTTAAATTTTATGCCTAAAAAATTTACAGTATCAGATTTTAATCTGAAAACAGACGGTCTGCCGGCAGAACAGAAAACTTTCATGGAAAACATTGTCGGCATGATGTGTGAAGTAGTTAACAAGTCACTTGAAGGATTTGCCTCACCGGAGGAGGTAACGAAACAGTTTGGTGACATCAATAATCTATTGAAAGCCTATGATGGAGAAAAGTTCCAGCAATTGGTAAAGGACAACGAGCAACTTGTAGAACAAGTTAAAACTCTAGGTGAAAGTATCGAGAAAATGAAGCAGAAAGGTCTTTCTATGGATACTATCAACAAGTTCGATGAGAAGTTGAACGAGATGCTTGATTCTGAAAAATTCAGAGATTTCGCAGAAGGAAAAACACGCAAATCAGGAGAATTTGACGGCTTCTCCTTGAAAGATGTCGTTTCCATGACTGACAATTACACCGGTGATTTGTTGATTACTCAACAACAGAAACGTGTTGTGACTCAGGTTGCCAACAAAAAGTTGCATATGCGTGATGTATTAACGACGTTGACTGCTGATCCTGCATACCCTCAACTTGCCTATGCACAAGTATATGCTTTCAACCGCAATGCCCGTTTTGTAACAGAGAATGGGCGTTTGCCTGAATCAAGCATCAAGGTAAAAGAGATACAGACAGGAACTAAGCGCCTTGGTACTCATATCCGTATCTCAAAACGTATGTTGAAATCAAGAGTGTACATTCGTTCCTACATCTTGAACATGCTTCCTGAAGCTGTTTGGATGGCAGAAGACTGGAACATCTTGTTTGGTGACGGTAATGGTGAGAATTTGCTTGGTATTATTAATAATACTGGGGTGACTTCTGTAGAGAAGATTATCAGTACAGCCATTGTTACAGGTGCCGCCGGTGCTGTAAAAGCTATTACCGGATATAACGGTGATAAGGATGTGATTGTAGAGTTTGCAGAACCACAGGATTTGATTCTTGATGGAATGAGTATCACGTTCGCTGGTGCCGCTGTTCTTACAGAACTGAACAAAACACACGCTCTTGTGAAAATGGAAGATGGTCGTATCCTTATTCCTGGTGTCGCGTTCTCCGGTGCTGAAACGGCTACGGATAAAATGACATTCAGTGTTCATGAAGCCGGCTTTAAGAACATTGAGGAACCCAACTCTGAAGATGTAGTGAAAACAGCTTTCGCCGCAATGACATATGCCCAGTATTTTCCGAATGCTATTATTCTTAATCCAATGACTGTTAACGGTATGGAATCAGAAAAAGATACGACAGGACGTAATCTTGGTATCGTTAAAATGGTTGATGGGGTGAAATATATTGCCGGTCGTCCGATTATCGAGTATGGTGGTATTCTTCCAGGTAAGTATCTTTTAGGTGACTTTAACCAAGCCGCAAATTTGGTTGATTATACCACTTTGACACTTGAATGGGCTGAAGATGTGGAGACCAAGCTTTGCAATGAGGTTGTGCTGATGGCACAAGAAGAAGTTATCTTCCCGATTTATATGCCGTGGGCTTTCGCTTATGGGGATTTGGCCGCATTGAAGACTGCAATAACTAAAGCGTAGGATTATGGATTACATACTTAGAGGTAACGATAAGGATGTAACCAATGTGCTTAAAGAGCAACGCATTCGGATTAATAGAGGGATGATTCAACTCATCCCTATTTCCGAATGTGGTCTTGTTACAGAAGAAGATGCCCGAAAGACATTGGAATGTATGCTTGCAGAAAAAAATGAAGAGATTGGCAGGCTTACTGCATCCATTGCAGAGAAAGATAAGACAATTGTTGAACTGACAGAAGAGCGTGAAACAATGAAAGCTCGCATTGCAGAACTTGAAGTACAGGTGCCTTCTGATGAAAAGAATCTTCCGGTTGCCGATTCAAAAGATTTGCAAGAGGAAGATGCCAAGGAGGTAACTGTTACAGATGATAAAGCCGTTTCCGTAGAAGATGAAAAGAAAACCGGGAAAGGCAAGACTTCTAAATAACTATCGCTATGTTGATTGATGTTTCATATTTTATGTCAGGTCCCAGGCATATTGAGAATGTTTCGGTCGCTGAAATGCCTTCGCCCCAATCTCTTGCTGTGAATGAGGTGATAAATGGGTATATTAAGGCATTTCAGCCCGAATTTCTCCGGAATGTTGTTGGTGTGACTCTTTCCCAAGCTATCACAGATTATTTGGAGCTTATTGAACGGGAAAAGGAAGATTCTTCAGATGAAGTTGATATTTCAGAAGAGAAGGAAGCCCCCCAGTCCGGATATGCAGTATTATGCGAGAAGCTGTGTGAACCGTTCGCTGACTATGTCTTTTATCATATTCTTCGTGACGCAAACACCCAGGCTACAATAACCGGACTTGTCCGTTTGAAATGTGCTAATGAATATATAGCTCCTTTGAAGAGACAAGTAAGCACATGGAATAGCATGGTAGAGAAGAATAAACAGTTTGTTGAATGGGCTATGTCGAATGATTGTCCTTTCGATGTGAAAATAACCAAGAATCTTTTGACCCCAATTAATGCTTTCAATTTATGATAGATTTAGATATAACAGAACTGTTTGAGGAGATTGTAAAGGAACTTCCAGAAGGGCTTGAAATTCTCTATCCAAATGGGAAAGGGGGAACTAAAGTTATGAAGTCACCAAGGTTGAATTACATCTTCGGTAGCAGTCAATATATCAAAGATATTTTAGATGAATACAGTAAGTCTTCTGCCCAGTCTGAAAGGAAGTTTCCATTAGTTGCACTATTCACTCCAATTAGTGAGGATAGAGGTGATGCGGATTATTTTTCAAAAGCAAAGGTTTCGTTAATTATAGCATGTTCTTCTTGTAAAGAGTGGAGCAATGAGATGCGCAGAACCACATCTTTTAAAAATATCCTTCGGCCAATCTATAAACGTTTATTGGAAGTATTATATGAAGATTCTCGGTTCGACTGCGACTATGACGAAAAAGTGAAACATAGTTATTCAGAAAACTATTCATATGGCAGATACGGAGCCTATACAGATTCCGGTGAGGCTGTGAGCGAGCCGATTGATGCCATAAATATACGCTCGATGGAAATAAAAATTAATAATCTTAATTGTAGAAGAAAATGAGAAAGATTAGAACGTGTAAGGGTTCCCGGATGAACACTGGTAGTTCTGCTTGTAGCATTGACTGGAAAAAGGTCAAAGGTGCTATCTTGACAGAACATGGTGTCAAACTCCCTGCTGATATAACAGGTGAGAAGTTGCTCGAATTGTGCCATGCAGACCGTCCCGGGCGTATTTACCCTATTTTGCCATTCCTGGAGTATGCCAAGAATGGTGGAGAGCCTCAAGTTAATCCTGTAGGGTACGGTGCAAGTGAATACAACGGGCTTAGCGCTCAAACAGACACCTTCACTTTGAAGAAATTTGATGAGGTTTTGAATGCCCAGCTTCTGAAATGTGCCAATAAAGGATGGGACGTTTACTTTTGGAATCAGGATAATATGTTGATCGGTTATAATGATGACACTGATATCCTTGCCGGTATTCCGATGTCTACTGTTTACCCGACCGTGACACAGTACCCGACCAGTAGTGCTAAGTCTGCGATGACTGTTAGTTTTTCACATGAAGATGTGGAAGACAGCCAATTGCACTTTGACTACGTACAGTTAGACTTCAATCCCAAGAATTTCGTTAAAGGCTTGGTTGATGTTGTGTTTCAAAAGTTGGAGGCCGAAAATACTTACAAAATAGTTGAAGTTGTTGGTGGTTATGACCGTACAGAAGAATTTGGCAGTCTTATTGCTGATGGTGCTGCTGAAGTTATGAATAACGTAACTTCTGCTACATATTCGGATGGTATCATTACCATTGTTCCTAAAGCCGGGGCGGTTCCTTCGTTGAAAGCTCCTTCTGTATTGTATGAAAAAGGAATCAGAGGTATCGAGCAGGTGTCATGAAGGTAGATAATGTTACGTTCGTCGAGGTTGCTGTGAAGGGCATGACGAAGGAAGAGTTTATTAATGCGCACATTAAAGTCGTGTGGCAGGAACTGAAGGAAGCTGACCGCAAGAAGAAGCTCTCGGAAGTGTACGATGCGATAACTAAGTAACCGACGGGCTGGGGTGTGATTACAGCCCGGCCCGTTATATTTTTACTGTATGGCAGATTTTGATGAATTACATAGAGTTATTCATTCCATTGCATCCGGGTTTGAAGAGGAATGTATTAGGTGTATGGAAGAACATAAGAATGTGCTCGTTGATTGCATTCAGGAGCAATTATATTCCGGTCTGGACGGTACTGAACATCTATTGAATCCTGATTATGATACTGACACCTATTTTAACGAGCCCGGTCCCTGGCAGAACCGTGCGGAACAATATAAACGATGGAAGGAGAGGATAACTCCACCTCTTAGAAGTGAGATGCTTTATTTGCCACCGCGTCCGGTTGAGGTACCTAACCTCTTTATTACTGGTACTTTCTATGATAGCATAACTGCCGATAGAATTGATTCCGGGCTTCGATTCTCAACGAAAGGATTTACGGACGGTAGTTCTATTGAGAAGAAATACGGTGAGCAGATTTTAGGCATTGGTGATACAGCTAAAGAGTACTTTAATATTATGTATCTCCGTCCCTGGATGGAACGTTTCTTTTCAGAATGTGGATATCGGTAGAAAATGGCTTGTAGTTGCGAAATAAAAAAGATGCAGAGTGAACTGGAACGTATCAGTGATCTTGCAAAGAAAGCAGCTGTCTTGGATGGTTGCATGTATGTCGTTTATCAGAAAGAAGATGGTACCTATGCTTTTGATAAACTAGGAGTTGAGATAAAAGGAAAGATTGTTGAATATAGACATTACCTGTAATTATGGCAGATTTAAAATTAAAAGATTTCGTTGATGAGAACGATTTGCAGAAATTGGTGGAGCTTGATAATACTATTGAGCGTGTGAGGGCTGATTATGTTAATGCGGCCAAAGAATTAGCAAAAGGTTTGAAACTAAATGTAGAAGGCGTTGCTGATCTTGAAAAGTTGAGTAATCTTTATAATACTCAAGCAAAAACGGCTGGTTCTGCATCTGCTGAATTAACCGAGGCTCTTAGAAAACAGTCTGAAATAACTCAAACTGTCAGTAAGAAGATAGAGGAAAAGCTAAATGTAGAGAAATTATCTGCTGCTGAATTGAAGAAACTAACCAAGGCAAACTCGGATAATGCTGCGTCCTTGGAAAAGGTTGCTAAAGCGGAAGCTAACTTGACAAAAGCGCAGAATGCCGGTAATACTACTCGTAAGAAAGCTGTTTTATCTGAAGAAGAACGTTTAAAACTTATCAGAACTGCTATTACCTTGACTAATCAGGAAGTACATAGCCGTTCACAAGCAAAGGAAATGAATAAGCAGCTGCAAAAGGCTGTTGATGTTTTGAAAGATACGGATGAAAACTATATTCGTACACTTGCCCGTCTTAATTCTACTATTGGAATCAACACTGATTACATAAAGCGAAATTCCGATCGATATAGTCAACAGAAAATGACAATTGGTGCATACCGGGAAGAAGTGAAGGCTGCATGGGTTGAGATACAGAACGGTAATAAGTCCATGCAGAATATGGGTATTATTGCCCGGAATGCAGGAAGGATGCTTAAAACGGAGATGGCTCCTGGGCTAAGCCAAGTTAGTGCAGGATTGAAAGGATGGGCTGCTGGATATATTGGTGCACAAGCTGTTGTTGGAGGGATTGTTAAGATGTTTACGCAACTGCGTGAAGGTGTTGGTTCCATTGTTGAATTTGAATTTGCTAATAGCAAACTTGCAGCGATTTTAGGTACGACGGCTGACAATATTAAAGAATTAACCACTGATGCGCGTCAATTAGGAGCAACAACGAAATATACAGCTGCACAAGCTACTGAACTACAGATAGAATTAGCCAAATTAGGTTTTACACGTCGTGAAATATTAGATTCGACAGGTGCCATCTTACGATTCGCACAAGCAACTGGAGCTGAACTTTCGGATGCAGCCGCATTGTCTGGTGCTGCATTGAGAATGTTTAATGCTAGCACTAAAGAAACAGAACGTTATGTATCTGCTATGGCTGTTGCTACATCAAAGAGTGCCTTATCTTTTTCTTACCTAGCTACTGCCTTGCCTATTGTTGGTCCGGTTGCAAAGGCATTCAATTTCCAAATAGAAGATACTTTGGCATTGTTAGGAAAGCTTGCAGATGCAGGTTTTGATGCTTCAATGTCTGCAACAGCCACTCGTAATATTTTGTTGAATTTGGCTGATGGCAATGGCAAATTAGCTAAAGCACTTGGAGAACCTGTAAAAACATTGCCTGAGTTGGTTGTTGGCTTAAAGAAACTGAAAGAACAAGGTGTAGATTTGAATACAACTTTAGAATTAACAGATAAACGGAGTGTCGCCGCTTTCAATGCTTTTCTTACAGCTTCTGATAAAATTGTTCCATTGAGGGACCAAATTACAGGCGTGGATAAAGAACTAGCAGATATGGCAGATACCATGAGTAACAATGTTAAAGGTTCTATTGCGGGACTTTCTTCTGCGTGGGAAGCATTTATGTTATCCTTCTATGATTCCAAGGGTATAATGAAGGATGTCCTGGATTTTATGGCAAGAGGGTTGAGGAATGTTGCTACACAGTTGAAGGGGTATTCTGAATTACAAGATGAAGCAGACAATAAGGCTGTTGCCTTTGCACAGAAAGAGATGATGAAATCTGATATTTTGGAGAAGAATGCTAGAAATATGCAGAGATTGTATAAAGAATATATAAATTCAGGAATGTCTGCTGATGAGGCGGCTAAAAAGGCTAAAGAAGATTATATTGAAACATTGAAGTCTCGTTTGGAATATGAAAATAGTGATTATCAATTAGCTATAGATAATCGTAAGAAATTGGAAGGAGAATTGAAAGACAGGGGATTCTTTACAATTCTGACCTCATGGAGACGCACAAATAATGTCATTAAAGATGAGATCGATGTTGCAACTAAAGCTGCTGCAGGTAAGAAGGCTATTTCATCAATAACAGAATCTCTTATTGAACAACTTGATACCATTGATTTGAAAGAGAATGGTGGTACAAAGGGGAATTCAGTAAAGGTACTTACTGATAAAGAAAAACGTGAACAGGAAAAAGCTCTCAAAGAGAAACTGAAAATTCATGAAACTTATCAGGAGTCTGAACTAGCTCTTATGGATGAGGGACTGGAGAAAGAACTTGCTAAAATTGGTGTTGCTTACTCGAAGAAGATTGCTGCCGTCAAGGGTAATAGCAAAGAGGAAATTGCTACACGTCAGAATTTAGCTAAGGAAATGCAGGAAAAGCTGGATGAGTTTACTATTAAGTATAATTCTGATCGTGAGAAGAAGGATGTTGAGAACGCTCTTGCTGTTGTAAAAAAGGGGTCCCAGGAAGAACTTGATTTGAAATTGCACCAGTTGGAATTGCAACGTGAAGCAGAAATTGATGCAGCAGAGAAAACAGGTGAAGATGTTTTTCTCATTGACGACAAATATGCAAAAAAGAAACAAGAACTTTACGAAAGACATGCATCCGATCAGGTGCAATTAATAGCAGAGAATGCAGCGCATGAGCAGGAAATCCGGGATGCTGCATATGTTATGGATACGCTTGCTCTTAAAAAACAGTTAGCTTCTAAGGAAATAACCCAGCAAGAGTATGCAGAACTTGAGTATCAGTTAAAATTAGATTATGTACGTAAAACAACCGAAGCTGCAATTGATGCGTTGGAGTTGGAACTTCGAAACGAAAATTTGAGTGCAGAGGATAGGGCTAAGATCGCAGAGCAGTTACAGAAATTGAAAGCGGACCTTTCCCAGCAAGAAGCAGAAACGGAAATAGATGCTATCAATAAAGTTACTAAAGCGGATGAGAAAGCACAGAAAGAACGTCAGAGGAATCTGAAAAAATGGCTTCAAACTGCATCTCAAGCAGTGGGTGCTATTGGTGATCTAGTCTCTACTATTTATGATGGTCAGATTCAGAAAATAGAAGAAGAGCAGGAAGCTAATGATGAGAAATATGATAAGGATGTAGAACGAATACAGAATCTAGCTGATTCGGGAGCAATCTCCGAAGAAGAAGCAGAAGCTCGTAAGCGTGCGGCCAAGGAAAGAACTGAAGCTAAGAATGCTGAACTTGAAAAACAAAAACAAGAAATGGCACGTAAACAAGCCATTTGGGAAAAGGCGACTAGTGTCGCTCAAGCTGGAATAGCCACTGCACTGGCAATAACTGAAGCTTTACCGAATATTCCTTTATCTATTGTTATTGGTGCCATGGGAGCAATTCAGGTTGCAACTATTCTTGCAACTCCTATTCCTTCCTATGCAGACGGTACTCAAGGTAATGATAGGCATCCCGGCGGTACCGCTTTAGTTGGTGATGCCGGTAAACATGAAGTTATCATGTATTCTGGAAAAGCATGGATTACTCCTGATACTCCAACTTTAGTTGATATTCCTAAAGGTGCGCAAGTCTTTCCTGATGTTGATAAGGTAGATATCTCTAATTTTGATATACCGGATTGGGACTTTCCCACATTTTCACCGACATATTTTGCATCTTCTTCCGGTGACACCATTGTTTTCAATGATTATTCCCGATTAGAAAAAAGGGTTGATAGAACAAATTTCCTTTTGATGAAGAGTCTAAAAATGCAACGCCAAGATGCTTCTAACCGTGAATTTGAACTGTATAAGTTATCTAAACTGAAATAACTATGATTGAAAGATTAAATCAGATAACATTGAGTGATTTCATTGAACTTTCATGCGGAAACTATGCTTGTTTGCTTTCGGACTGCAAATCTATGTCCGAAAGCACGCTTAAAGAAATAGCGTCTAAATTACTTGTCGAATACAGAAGTATTGTTAACCCTTCAAATATGAAGGCTATGGTAATGGACAAAGAGGATATGCTGAAAGAACGTGCCAAACTATTGAGTCTTCGTATTTGTCAGGCTCTTGTTTCTCTTGGCTTTTATGATGATGTTCGTCAGGTATTGGGTCAACTAAATGTAGATACCCGAAATATGAGTGATGAGCAAGTTATATCGAAGCTTGATTATTTACTTCATTCTGCAATTTTTGAGCAAAAACGGAATGAGGAGAGACGCAGTGAGGAACATAAAGGAAGTAAGGCTACTCCTGAACAAATTCGTTCTTCTTTTGATGCAGAGATTGCTTTTCTAATGACATTCTTTAAAATGAGTATTGATTCCCGCGTAATTAATGCTGCTGTTTATGCGAATATCGTTCATCAAGCTGATGTTGAAATATCGATCAGAAAAAGAAGTACATGATAATATTGGTACTACATATATGCTGTAATTCGATTAATTTTTAATTAAAGCGAATTATTTCATACAGTCGTTTGTACATCTCCTTTAGAATCACAAACGACTTTTTTATGAATAGAAAAAACAGCATCCATTGTATAAATAGGCATTTATACAATGTTTTATTGTCAGAATTACGTACATTAGAGACGAAGTGTAATCGGATAACAGCAGAAGTGTCCGAGGTAAAAAAAATGATTGCCTTATTGCCCCCCGATATAGGCACTCTTATTAGTTCAATCGAGCGTTCTGCTAAGGAAATGCACGAACAAAGTATCATGCACCGGAAATATGTGGAAAGGTGCATTAATGGCGAACCGAAGATACACCTAATAAGGAGGGCTGACAATGGACTTTGAAAAGGAATTATCAGAAATATATCCTTGGATATTAAAGGTGGCAAGAAAATTCTGCTGTTCCATGCAAGATGCTGAAGACTTAGCCGGTGATACAGTTTATAAGCTACTTGTGAATCGTGATAAATTTGATTGTTCTAAACCACTTCAACCGTGGTGCCTTATTATAATGAGGAATACTTATATAATAAGATACAATAGAAATTCCCTTATACATTTTACAGGGCTTGATATGGTAGACGGAAGTGCCATTTCTAACTGTACAGCTCATTCAATACTGTTTGATGATTTGGTTTCCACAATACAACGGTGTGCTAAAAAATCCCGTTGTATTGATAGTGTGATGTATTATGCTAGTGGGTATTCATATGATGAGATAAGTGAAATCCTAAACATTCCTGTTGGAACTGTAAGAAGTCGTATTTCTTCTGCTCGGAAGTTTATACTCCAAGAGATTTCTTATTAGTGAGTTAAATAAGTATGTCAAAAGTGACATCATATTGTCTCAAAAAAAGGATAGAAATACCATTCTTTTTGGTAGCTTTGTGTATTGATTTTGTATATTTAATATTGATATTTTATTTGTTTAATTTTAGAATTTAATGCACATGAAAGAAGGAACTATTATTCAAGCAATTGGAATTAATGATTGGGAAAATCAAACAGGTGGAGATTTCACAAATATTCCGTATGAGGATAGTATTATAAAGATTTCAATAGCTCCTCCCAAACATTTTACAATCCAAATTTATGAAAACAAAAAACTCATTCATAAATTTGTTTCACAGCCTATATCTTTTAAAAACAATGGTATGGTATTTATGGTTATTAAATGGGATGAAGTATCAGGGATTACATTTAGATTGGAGGATAAACAAATAGCTGATAGTAGCAAGCAAAATGCAATCGAAATTACACCTGTAAATCTTAATGTAAAACAGGCTTGGGTTTATAAAGAACCTAATATTAAAGATAAATGTTCTAAATGGATTGAATGGAGGAAAGAAAATTTCCCTAATCCACAAAGTGAAATTGAAAAAGATGAAATTTTAAAAGACAAAGAAGAACAAGTAGAAGAACTTCGGGACAAAATAATGGCGTTAATAGACCTCTATTATTCTGTATTTATATCCAATAAAAGATATCTACTATCATGTATATATTCTTTATTAAGAGCATTGTTGTTTTGGCCGAAAACATCCAATAAAAGAAAGATATATAAACCATTACTTATAAGAATAGCTGGTTTTGAAAATTTACCTCTTCCTGTTTATGCAATACCAAGTAAACTTGGAATAGAAAAATCTGACGAGCTTGTTCCCCATGTTATGTTTGAAAATCAAATAGCAAGTATTGATTTCAAAGATGATAGATTTGATATTATGGATATACAGGAATGGCTCGAACAACCTATAATTGTAGATACTGAAAAAGATGTATATAAAGTAAAAGACCTATTATTTGATTCTGCTAATAGTTGGGGAGCACATAGTGATGAAAGTGTTCCTTTCTTCTTAAACAGGGTAAAACGAATAGAAGTTTTGTCAGATGAATTTTTACTCAATATTATAAAGAATGTAACAGAGGTTACAATTGAATCAGGAAAGTTCGTTCTTAACAAGATAGAAAGGAAGTAAATTATGTATATCAATTCTATATTTCCCCAATAATGCAATTATGCTTAGAGAAACAATATTCGAAGCTTTAAAAAAAGAGGTGTAACACTAGTGGAACTTGCTAATCATTTATGGAGAACATAGAAAAGTCCTTTTTATATCTTGGTATAGATATTGTTTTGAAAAACAAATAGTTATATCATATTTTAGCAAAGCGTGATTTTCAAGAATTTAGCCAATCGGGAAACTGGTTGGCTTTTTCTATATATTTGCTCGTGAACGTTCAAAAGGAGTTAAAATGCTTTGTAAATATGTACTTACCGTTGATAGTATTTCCTATGATATTCCCAAATCTTGTATTCAGAATTGGGATGAAATAAAGTTTTCCCGTAAACGCTCCGGACTTGAAGGAATAACTAGAACCTTTACTTCAAAATTCCAGTTTGTGGGAGAAGCCTATGATCTCATATTGGAGGAGTATTTGAGCAAATACCTGGCTTCTAATGCTAGTATCACTGTTTATACTATAACTAATTCTCATACTTATGAAGAATTCTTCAGTTGCCGACTGGATTTCGGTTCATTGACCTATGATGGAAATGCTGTTTCTATTAATTCGATAGATGATAGTGTCGCTAATATCATAAAGGCTAACAAAGGAACGCAGTACGAATATTCGGTAGATGAGATAAAAGATGTATATCAGCTTTATTATGATTCTGTAAGTATGAATTATAGTCAACCGCATACATTAGGTGGTAATACTGTAGAAAATGATGCTTCTTTGCAATATATTGTAATTGACAAAGGAATATATGTAGAAGCTATAACATATTCGCTTCCCTTATATATTTCTGGTGGTGAACTTCCGTCACGGGATTCACCTCTTGAGTTTTATGATGCACCACAGGAATCGAAAGATGATCCAAATGTATTTGTTAAAGCCTTGTCCGACATTGATATAGTATTGAATTTTAGTTTTGAATACTATATCAGTTATAGTGATGCGTATACAACTAAAGCTGAAATTGTTCTAGGTGGGCGTTACGAAGATGGTCGTTTAGTCGAGTTGAAAAGATGGGGGTATAATAAGGGGGATGTTACTCCAAGTAATCTGAATGAATCCATCAAGATTCATCTGACTAAAGGGCAGGCTTTATTTTTTGATTTGAAGGTAACATTTAACAGAGTTAATGCTTCTACTGGCAATATTTATTTTCGTAATTTCAAATTTGAGACACGCTTTACTTCTCGAGCTAACCCTATCTATGTGGATGCAATAAGACCTATTGATGTGTTAAACCGATTGCTTAAAAGCATGAATGGTGGAAATGAAGGTATCTATGGTGAAATAGCTTCAGGTGTTGATGAAAGGTTAGATAATTGCGTGATATTAGCTGCTGAAAGTATTCGTGGAATCCCCCAAGCTAAGCTATATACTTCTTATACAAAGTTTAAAAACTGGATGGAAACAGTTTTTGGCTTTGTGCCTGTGATCAATGGTGTCACTGTTTTTTTTAAACACCGGGACAAATTGTTTAGTGATAACAATGTAAAGGATTTAAATAGCAGCTTTTCTAGTTTTGAGTATAAGGTTGATTCATCAAGAATATATTCTTTGGTTAGGGTAGGATATGATAAACAGGACTATGAAAGTATGAATGGTCGTGACGAATTCCGATTTACTACTGAATATACTACTGGCATTGATATAACTGATAATGTATTAGAGTTGATTAGCCCTTACCGTGCTGATGTTTATGGAATTGAATTCTTATCGCAAAAGAGAGGCCAAGATACAACGGATAGTGAAAGTGACAATGATGTGTTTTTTGTTTGTGCCAGTACTACATTACATGATAATGGCGGAGTACAAACATATAAAGAGTATAGGCTTATAAGGAGCGGTTGGGAAATAAGTGGTGTACTTGATCCTGAAACGATGTTTAATACCATGTATTGGCAAGGAGGCATATTGCAAGCAAATGCCGGCTATATTGGTATGTTCACTAAAAAACTATCTTATTCTTCTTCTGACGGTAATAGTGATGTTGTTGTCAATGGTATAGGAATGAAAGATGATTTTAACGTTGAAAGTGGTATTATAACTTGTGGAGATGTTTCATTCACAACTTATAATGAAGATATTCCACCAACAGATGATGAAACGATTAAAATCTTAAAAGATGATCTAGTTTACGAGGGCTACATCAAAGAGGTGAGTAGTACAGTTGAGAGAAACGAGGGAGTGAAGTATGATTTATTTGTCCGTTCAATAACAAAAGCCTAGAAATATGATTATAAGCCCGTTTACCCCACTGTTTTTTTCTCCGTCTACCGATAAATTTGGAGCGAAGAGTAAATATGTGCAATTATTCGCACGTACAGACAGGATTTTTGTTGAATTGATTTTGACAGCCAAAGAGCAGGAGCCTATAGTTTACATTAATAATCTTTTAAGTAATATATCTACACCTGTATCATTAAGCTCATGGAAGATGAATGATGATAAGATTCTTTATTTCTATAACATTTCATTGCTTCCATGTGGATACTATACTGTAACAGTTAATGGGAATACGAGTGAGATTTTTAAAGTTACGGACGATGAATGTGAGTTATCAGAAACCAGCCTTATTCAGTATTCAATGAAAGATAATAAGCAGCGTCTTGATGCTGTTTGGTGGATAGATGGGATGCAATACTTTTTTGATTTTCGCGTTCCTGGTGGTTTCAAAGATAACGGATGGACGTTCGGTGTGGATAATGAGCAGTTCGTGACCTCTGATGAGGATATTGTTGAGCTATTCAGCCACGAATATACAACAGTATTATTCACGCTTGGAAATGGGATGGGATGCCCTGTGTGGTTTGCTGAATTATTGAATCGTGTCTTATGCTGTAATTACGTCTACTTTGATGGTGTTCGATATACCAGAAAGGAAAGTAATGTTCCGGAACTTAACCAGCAAATAGAGGGATTGAAGAGTTTTGTGTTCAATCAAATGTTACAGAAGGTAAGAACGATGAATCCAGTTTTGGAATGGAATAACCAGCTTGCTATGAGGTGTGTACAAAGCGGTGCTTATAGGATAGCAGATGATGAAGGAATGCGTAGTATCAAGTATGGTTCAGAAAGTGAGGTTGCAGAGGTCGGAGCATATATCAATATGACTAAGGCTATTCCTAATACTGGAGTTTCTATTAATAGTGATACTATGGTTACTGTCAACAGTATTCATCACCCAGGTGTTGATGAAAATTCATATTGGGATTTGATTGCAATCAAGACGACTGACATAGATAACAAGTATATTGGTAGAAGAGGTTACGGTAAACTTACAGTTAATGGACTGGATAGACTAAAGAACGATTTGGACAACGGTTCGATAAATTTGCGTGCTGTACTATATAAAGGAGATTCGTATACTAACCTCATTGAAGGGAGTGTAATCAGTAGGGATGGTGTATGTGTCTTGAAAGGTATTAACGGTGGAGATATTGGTGCTCTGAAGGAGTTCCAACTTTATCTTGATAATGTCTATGATTGCGACATAGATAATCTTGGTATGACCATTGAGCTTGTATGGGTATATGAAAATGATTAAAAAAGAGAATTATGACAGAAACAGAAAAACAACAGATTATTAGCCTTGTGTTACAAGCGTTGAAGACAAACAGTCTTACAATAGAGCAACTGACTGATACAACAGAGCTATCCAAAGATATGTACGTTGAAGTTAGTGGCGGTCGGAAAATATCTATTGATTTACTTTCAAGTACCATTGCTAAAATGGTGAATGGTGATTTTGATGCATTAGTGGAGAATGTCAATAAGATTGCAAAAGATTTATCGGATGGAGACGCCGAGTTATTGAAACGTATAACAGGAGTGTCTGATAAATCCAATCCTTTGACTGACCCATTTAAAAGTATTGGCTCTTTTACTACTATTGGTAGCTTTAAAGATAAATTAAAAACAATGTATTCCGGGGATTCTTCTATTGGGAATTATCGGTGTATTTTGTCTGTTGATTCGTCTAAGATTCCTGTAAATATACAAATTGAACGGTTGGAGCTTAATAAGGTTTGTCAATCATTCACTTCGTGTATACAACTGGCTACCATGTCAGACAATGCTGAAGGTGTATATTTAGGTATAGTTTGTACAATCTCACGAATAGGTATTGTTTCCAATGAGAGTGTTACATGGGGCAAATGGACCTCTGTAATAAATGACTTTGAGGAAAGGATAGGAAAAGCGAACGGTATCGCTCCTTTGAACGAAGAAAGTAAAGTTCCTTCTGAATGTCTGCCTGAACCGTTGTCTCTTGGGGAAGGTGAAGAAGAAGCTTTCCCCGGCAACCGTGGAAAGTCTTTGGAAGATACAATGAAAAATATCCCTTCCGATATAATCAAACCGGGTTCTTTCTCCGTCCTGTCTGACGCTTCCTATCTCAATGTGTATTTTAAGAAAGTGTCCAAAACAACCGGTAAAGAAACGGATGACAGCTTCCGTCTGCCTTCCGCTACCCTTGAACAAGCCGGCCTTTTGTCCGCCGAGGATAAGCAAGCCCTTGAGGATATGAAGAGCGGCACGCCCGCTGACGATGTAACACACCCCATCGTCATTGTTGATGAGATCCGCCCAGTGAAAGACGGCTACTATACCCTTGAAACCGCTATTGCCGCCATTGTCTCCTATCAACAGGAATCTGGCGTCAAATATGAGCGAACGGGTCTCATCATTACTTACAAAACAGGCGAGTATGAAATGGAAACCCGGCAGTTCCAGGGTGCTGTGTCCGATTTTGCGACCCCTTCTCTTTGGAAACCCTTCGGGAATGGTGGTGGCGGTTCCGTTTTTGAAACTTCCGATGAACCGGCGGAAGGGGGAAAGGACGCCTTTTCAACTGGTGGCGCCTATGCCTATGTTCCGGCCAACCTCGACGTAAACGTGGAAACAGAAGGCATTGTAAAACTTCAGATGAAGAACGCTGCCGGTGAAACCCTTGGCGATGAAGTGCAGTTCGCTATCGGCACGGGTGGCGGCGGTCAAACTGGTGGTACCATTGTTGCCATTGCTTTCCAGTCGACACCTGTCTATGGTTCTTACG
>OATP01000451.1_pt1 | contig 24439 bp, 12 predicted proteins | sample 1495041 | NCBI WGS metagenome assembly OATP01 (sample SAMEA2579972, study PRJEB22360) | human gut metagenome | biome: human gut; feature: human-associated habitat; material: faeces | place: Denmark | collected 2008/2010 | reverse complement strand
AACGCCCGACCGGTGGTGTCTGACGAACGGAGTGAGGAGTTCCGCCGGTCAGTGAGTTCTTCGAATAAGCGAGAGAAAAACAAAAGATTTTGTTTTTCCGAGCAGGAGAAGAACCGATGAAATCAACGAAAGCCTTAACGGACCGTTCCAGGCGAACCGGTCCTCCGGCATAAAACCCGGAATCGGAATAGAAAGAAAAAAATTAAACCTACATTTTTAAATCTGCTGTAAAGATGTATATAAATACTATAAAATAATCCCCGTGAGTTCATATAAAAACGTAACTTACGAGGATTATTCCAACTTATAAACTACTCATTCAGGATTTCATCCATTCCGGTTTTTTCCCGTCTTTCAGGTAATAATCATAAAATTCCATCACCCGGCGACTGTAATCCAGGCGGTTTTCCCATTTTTTCAAGTGATGTCCTTCACCTTTGTAGTTGAACAACCAGACAGGTTTATCCAAACGCCGGAGAGCCATGAAGAATTCTATACCTTGTTCCCACATGACAGAACCATCCTTATCATTGTGCATAATCAAAACAGGAGTCTGTACCTGAGGAAGAAAAAACAGGGGAGAATTCCGGATAAACTCTGCCGGCTTATCCCATAAAGTTCCTCCAATCCGGCTCTGAGTTTGTTCATATTGAAACATCCGACTTTTCCCGGATTCCCAACGGATTCCCCCATAGGCACTCGTCATATTCACCACCGGCGCACCAGAGACAGCTGCTTTAAACATATTTGTCCTGGTTACCAAAAAAGCAATCTGATAGCCTCCCCAACTATGTCCATTCAAGGCTATCCGGTCTTTGTCGATAAAATCATACCGATCAATCAAACTCTTTACGCCGCTAACGACAGCATCATACGAACTGGCCCCCGGTTCACCTTTCCGAAATACTACATCCGGGATAAAAACCAGATATCCGTTACTCACACAATAGGACCAGTTAATGACAGTTGCTATCGGTGAAGGAATATTATACCGATTTAGATTATCACTCCGTTTCTCATAAAAATAGACTAACATCGGATACTTCTGGGAAGGATCAAAATTCTCCGGTTTACACAAAATTCCTTGCAGGGAATCTTTAGCGAAACTTTCCCATTCCACTAATTCCGAAGTACCCCAAAGATAGGATTGCTGTATACTATCAGACACCGATAGTTTTTCAATCCCTGTGAAGAGACTGTCGGATTTATATACCTCAGGATACTCGGTGAAACTTTGTCTTCTCCAGATGCAATGTGACCGATCTTCCGAAAACTTCAAATTTTTATACAGATGGTCACTAAACACCAACTGAATACAATCCCCGGTAGAAGTCAACACATAATAACCCGATTTTTTAGTTCTATGCTGAAAAGCTTCCAGATATAAATTGGCCTTCAAATCTATATACCTTTCATCATCTTTTCGCTTTATATAGCGGAACCGGATACCGGCTTTCCGTCCCATTCCCTTAGTCAGGCAACAGGGAGCATCATGCCCGGCAGCATCGATCGCCCACAGATCCGTTTTACTATGGATCAATACCGTATGCCCCTTATCGGTCCAGCCAGCAAGTCCGAAATTTGTCACATGCATAGGGATATCCTGTTCATCATTATAAAAGATATCGTCTATTTCTGCCGTCAGATTTTTTTTCGTCAAAGTCTTGGTATCCATACTATACCAACAGCTGTCCGCAATTTCAAACCACACGACATATTTTTTATCTACCGATATGGTCGGCAGATAAAAGCTTTTCCGAAGAATAAGTTGTTTGTTTCCTGTCTTTATATCCACCAGATAAGAATCATACTGAGAGGCCGGTTTGTATACCTCTTCTCTTAGGTAGTTCAGATTATTAAAACCGAGCGTCAGATCTTCAACTTCTCCCTGAGGAAACTGAAAATAAGGCATATCCTCATCAGACAACACAACGACCCGTTTCTTCTTCAGGTCATACTGACAAAACTTCGATTTCCGAATCTGATCCGGATGCAGACGGTTCATCGTAGGAATATATGGAGCATCCCATTTCCACATCGACAAATCCGATTTCACTTTCTGCCTGGTAGTATCCCCGACGTCACTTACAGAATTTTTGATTTTAAAATATAACCGATCCCCTGATTCGGAAAATTGCAAAGCCCCTTCAGTCAAGCTTCCGAAACTTTCCGGTAAAAGAGCTGAACCCGGAATAATCGAGTCACAAGGCTTAAACTTCGGAAGTTCGAAGATAACGACCGACTTTATCGTATCTTTCTTTGAAATGGTCCGTTTTAAAACCGCCAGTTTATCCAATTTAGGATTAAAACAAGCAGCAGTAAAGTCAAAATTGCCATCATATACCGGATCCAATCGTCTCAGTTGTTTATTATTTAAATCATACACAGAAACAAATAAACTGGAATCCTTTTTCTGACTCAATAGAAGATAAGCTCCATCTCCGGCATATTTGTAAGAAACAACATTTGTAAACCGAACAGAATCACCGGCAGACAGAGAAAATAAGGTCAGGTCAGTAAGCGGATATTTAATCCCTGTATTCAAGACCGTGGTATCAGTCACCTTTCTGGTCAGATGTAACATGGCCTCTCTTCCCGGAATGAAATAGGCAGAAGTCACCTCCGGAATAAAAGCAGTGTCTTTTGTCTCCAAATTCATCCAATAATTGAGTTTCGATGACTTATTGTCCTTATCGTACAACTCATAACAGGCAAATTTGGAGTCAGGGCTAAATTTCAGATTTCTGCCCCTGACGATCGTATCCGTTGCAGACTCCCCATGTATCACGATTCTCCTACATCCCATCTTATTTCTCTGTTCATAGGCTACCCATCGTCCATCAGGAGAAATACACTCCGACTGCAAGTATAACCACTCTTCATACGCCCGTTCATCGAGCGCTTTTTTTTCCTGTCCGGACAAAGCAGAAGCCGAACAGATCATCCATAATACCCAAAATATAACCATATATTATTTACCTATTAACTCCATTAAACTTCAAAAGTCTTTACCCGTAATCCGATTATCTGGGATACACAGGAATAGATGGATTAGCAGAGATAACAGCCGGTGGCAGAGGTAAAACATAACGTTCATCATTTGCCGGTAAAGAATATCTGTATTCCCCGACGGTATGCAAAATATCTTTCTTAAACGGTTCTTCCCGGTTTAATCTTTTCAAATCTACCAGTCTTAGGGAGCCTCCCTGAAGGGCAAACTCCCGTCTGCGTTCGTCCAAAGTCAATCTCAACGCTTCCTGAACAGTAGTTCTGGGTAAAGGCACATTTCCAACTATTCTTTTATCCCGGATGCGATCCAGTATCGTCAGGCATTGTTCCATTTCGTCCGATCTGGCATAACATTCTGCCAGAATCAGAAAAAATTCTGTACTATTCATACCCAGGTTTGGCTGAGTATAAGCGACCCACATACTCTTACCCGGAAACTGATATGTATTATTATACAATTTAAAGGTCTCATCGGCATAGTTGAGTACTCTGCGCTGATCTACAGCACCTGCCGGCAAATCACGCCGATACAATGCTTTCAAATCTTCACTGGCATACACATTCCGTGACAAAGAAAGAAAATCCGTTCCATACCGGGCATAAATAGCTTCGGGATTATCTTCCGGTAAAGGATAAACTTCTCCGGTCTCTTCATTCCATATCCGTCCCATCCCATTCGCTTTCGGATTGATACTATACGCTGTCAGATCTATCAATTGCAGCTGATCTTGATCTACCTTCAAAGCAGCGGTCAAAGCATCGCCGTATTTTCCCATATAAAGGTATAGTTTCGCAGTAAACGCATACAAGAATTGTTTAGAAGCCCTGAAAGGAGTCGCAGCCTCATCGGGAATATAAGGTAAAGCCTCCTTCAAATCCTTAAAAATCTGATCGTATACAGCTTGTACACTATTTCTTTTATATACTTTATTAATATCTTCAGATAGTATAACCGGTACTCCCAAATCACTATTTGCCGTAACCGAATCATAATGTTTAGCATATACATTCACCAAAGATAAATATTCGAACGCCCTGCATACCTTCGCCTCAGCAATCAAAGCCTGCTTCTCTTTTTCGGTAGCATCCTGACAGGTACCCACATTATTGATCACCACATTGAAAGTATAGATCCTTTTATATGCTTTCTCATAAAAAGCATCGGAAGCTCCGCCACTGAAAATCGGGCCATGGGCAAAAGCATACAAATTCTGTGAAGCTTCCTGAGCCTGTTCAAACTGTCCAAAGGGCACCGAATTATCTCCTAGTAAAATATCGTCTGTTATATAAGATACAAATCCAGCATCTGCATACATCATATCTTTATGATTCAATAAACGGAGATAATCATCATAGTATTCGGGAATCTGAATCCCTTTCGGTTTGATATCCAAAAAACGGTCACATGAAACGGATATCCCCACCAAAAGTAAAAACATCATTAATTTTATAGTGTTCATCATCATAGATTTTAAAAATTAAAAATGAAGTGCCAATCCGAAAGTATAGTTAACAGGCTCTTTTTCCCCTCTCGAGGGCGACAAAGTAATACCTGTCCAGGCTTCAGGATCCAATCCCTGATCATTAGCAACCCATTTCCAGACATTTTGCACCTGAAAAGTCATATTCATCTCTTTAATGAAAGTATTTTTAATCCATTTCGCCGGCAACTGATACGCCAGAATGATTTCATTCAATTTGATATAGTCCGCTTTTTGAATATGTTTATCAGCAGCTTTCCATAAATTCTGAATATTTGCATTAGCCGATTGTTTAAAAGCAGGAGTCGTTTCCGGGTTATTTTCATCTCCCGGTTTTCTCCAGAAATTGGCAGACAGTTTGTCCATATTAGTTGAATAACCGGTTCCGACTAAATACTGGCCGAATACACCCCGCATGACATGCCCACCATAATAAGTGAACAATAACGACAAGGAAATCCCTTTATACTGTAAGCTATTCGATAAAGAAGCGGCATAGGGAGGCGTTGTAACTCCCGAATATACCAGATCCTCTGTTTTCAGGTCAGCAAAAGATTTTACTATATTCCCGTCCTTATCATAAGCCTGAGGCTGGCCCTGCTCATCCAATCCTGCCCATCTGACACTATACAAACTATTCATCGGCCGGCCTTCCCGAATCTGGCCACCATTTACATAATAAATGGCATCATTTCTGGTATTTTCAATACGGGTAAGTTTATTTTTATTATAACTAAAATTCAACATAGACTTCCAGACAAAATCTTTAACGGCAATATTAACCGTATTCAAATGAATTTCTACCCCCCGGTTATACATATCTCCATAATTCACCATCAGTGAATTCCATCCATATGTAGGATCTCCTGTCTTATTATACAACAAGTCCGTTGTATTTTTATTATAAAATTCTATACTCCCTCCTAGTCTGGATTGCAACAAATCAAAGTCGACACCAATATTGACTACAGCTGTTTTCTCCCACCTTAAACCGGAATTAGGCGGATAAGTGACATAGGATGAATAGTCGTTAATCCATCCGTTTACCCCACCGTCCGACACCGTCAAAAAAGGCCCGCTCATTTTGGCCACATTTCCGTTTATTCCATAAGTAGCCCTGAACGCAAGTCTATCGATCCAAGACACCTGCTCAGGGCCTAACAACCGATATTGTGCCCCCACAGACCATAACGGACGATATTGATATTTGGGATCGGTTCCGAACAAGTTCGACTGATCGATGCGCATACTGGCCGTAAGTGATAACTTATCGTCAAAAGTATAGGAAGCATTCCCATAAAAAGAGACATACCTATTTTCTACAAAATGAAAGCCCTGCCCCTGTGAGTTATAAGTAAATTGCCCACCTAAAGCTTCTGTACCGGTCAGGGTCTTTCCCAATAATTTTTCATCCAACACTTTATACGAAAGACTATGGTCATCATATCCGACTTTATAGGTTTTTGTCGACGAATTCTTCACCGCCCTTCTTTCTGCACCGGCAATTACGGATATACTATGCTTATCCTTATACACCTTATTAAAATTCAACTGTCCTCTTAAAGTATAGGAATCCCGATCACCCCTATTTTCTATAATCTGTCCACCCACAGGAATATTCTGAACAATTTCGTTATCGATGATCTGCGTAGCATTATTCACCATATTTCTGACAAACCACGAATCTTTATCATACAGATTTTTGGTATAAACAAAACCAAAATCCTGCTGATATCTCAAATCTAAAGTCAGCCCTTCGATGATTTTCAAATTCAAGTTCAAATTCAAATTTAAATAAGAATCTTTTGATTCATATCTTTGCTTATGCAATTCTTCCAAAGGATAATAGCTTTCGTCCAATAAGCCTAACCCATTCAACCGATCCAATTCTCCCTGAGATTTAGCCTGATACCAAGGTAGTTGGTTTCCCTCCTCGTCTTTCAATAAGAGATAAGACGCCTTGCTACTTCCTGTCAGCACACTCATTCCGGAAAATCCGTTATCGTAATCGGCCCGTTTTAAACTACCCAATACCCCCAAATCCGCTTTCAACCAATCAAAAAAATGAAACGTATTTTTCAGGTTAAAACCGATCCTTTCATCACTTTGTGCTTTCTCATAAGGCAGATTTTTCATATAATTGAAAGAAAGAGCATAATTATATTTTTTCACTCCACCATACACCGATAAATTATGCTGATGGACAATGGCAGGTACCCGCAAAAACTCATCTATCACCTGTTGGCGACGATCTCTCTCCCTGTATACATTCAACTGTTTTTCCAATTCTTCTTCGCTAATCAGGTTTTCCTTTCGATCAAACAAAAGATCCCTGACTTCGTTTACGTAATATCCGGCAGGACGGGTCCCCGGATTCAGATTAAAAAGTTCTTGCTGAAAATCGACAAACTCCGAACTACTCATCAGGTTATAATAATCTGTATCCGGCAGCGGAGTCAGTTTTATCGAACCGTTATAAGACACACGGGTAGGAGCATCCGCTCCACTACGAGTGGTGATAACAATAACTCCATTGGCAGACCTCGCCCCATAAATTGAAGCGGCGCTAGCATCTTTCAACAAGGTAACATTCACAATATCAGAAGGATTTATCGCTTCAAGACTACCTTCATACGGAACACCGTCTACTACATATAATGGAGTTTCATTTCCTGAAATCGTAGAAGTTCCTCGAATCTGAAGTTTTCCTTTATAGGAAGTCAGTCCGGCAACCATTCCCTCCAAACGATTCATAATGCCGGTTTGCAGTTTATGCTGGATATCTTTTTGATTGATAACAGTAAACGAACCAGCAGCTCTTTCCCGCGAAATAGTCTGATACCCGGTAACGATCACCTCGTCCAATTCTGTAAGTTCTTCTTTCAAACGTATAACTAACTCCGATTCATCGTCAATTTGTACTTCCAGGGTCTCCATCCCCAAAAAAGAAAATACCAGTATTCCCCCTACTGCTTCCTCGATTTCAAAACGTCCATCGACATCAGTGGTGACTGCTGCCGGAGTAGTTTTCGACCGAATCACCACACCGGGTAAAGGTGAACCGTCAGACTCACTATATACGACTCCTCTTACCCAATTTTTCTCTTCTTCTTGTGGTGATTTGGTTTTAAACGAAGACGGAGAAATAATAATCTGCTCGCCTATGATCTGAAAACTCAATTTCAGTCCGGACAAGAGCTGATGTAGAACTTCTTTCAAATCGGCTTTTACATCGATAGAAACTTTTCTGTTTACATCCACCAACGAATTATTGTAAACGAAGGTATAATCGGTTTGCCGTTGTATCTCATTAAAAACCGATTTCAAGGGTTGATCTTTCATATGAAGTTCAACCTGCAACACTCGTTGCTCACTTCCTGAAAACATTTTTCCTCTGGGTATAGCCTGTAAATCACCCATACAACAAAGTAGTATAAAACCGACTAACAGTCCAGTCAACTGTCTGAGAGGGATTCTGTTCATAATAAATACATTTTAAATTACATTCACTATACAGTCCATCCAGTCCCCTCCCCTGAAAAAAAATGAAATATTTTACAATTTTAATCTAACAAGCGTATCATTGATTTGATAATCAATATCGGACGATATTTTCAATACATTCAAAACCCGGTCCAAAGATTCCGATTTAAAAGTCGCTGTAAAACGATAAGCCAATAATTCTTTATTTTCAACCTCTATCTGCACCCCATACCATCTTTCCAATCTTTTAACGACCTCAGACATGAGGGTATTATCAAAAATCAGCAAACCCTCTTTCCAGGCAATACTGTTATATATGACCGGACACCCTTTTTCCGGGATAGCTTCGGATAAGTCATAAATGGTGACTTCTTCATTCTGTTGGACTTTGATCACCCGCTTGTTGTTCGGATCGAGGATATCCAACTTGCCGGATACCAAAAGGAGTTTTATATTATCATCGTTAGCATAAGTAGTCAGATTGAATTCTGTTCCGACAACCTGCACTACCACATTATTTTTACAAGTAATATACATCGGCCACCGGGGATTCGACTTGACTTTAAAATAAGCTTCTCCTTCCAAACGGATCTTCCGATTCAAAGTATCGAACTGTGCAGGAAAACTAACCCGGGAATCACTGTTCAGCCACACTTCACTTCCGTCAGGCAAAGTAACAAAACCTTTAACGCCAGTATTCACCTTATATTCGACTAAAGCTTCTTGTTGAGTAAACAACCCGGTATCAGGCATAGTTGCAATTATCTTTTCGTATTCAGTATCTTGGTTCAACAACTGCAATACATTATATAATACCAAAGGAAAGAAAAGTATAGCAGCTACCCTGGTAATCACTCCCCACACAGTGACTTTACGCTTATTTCCCCTTGGTGCCACCCGTTCCTCATAGGTCGAGTCCATAGACAAAGTATATGGAAGATTTTTCAATGCAGCCCGGGTCTTTAACCGGATATACTCCCGTTTATTCTCTTCGCTTTCTACAATCCATTCTACAACTTCCTTTCTTTCTGTCCCGGAAGCTATTCCATCGATATATTTTTCCAATAATTTCCTATCCATCATTTATAAACCTTTAAACTTTTCAGACAGCTATTTTAATCTGTTATCTGTCATCAGCCCGTTTATTATTTTCCATTTATTTTAATAAGCTACATGATATACATTCCCCCAAGCTTTTTCCCCTGAAAAAATAGAGTTATTTTACCAAAATAGAAAAAAATACATATAATCTTTCAATCTCTTTTTAAACACTTGTAAAGCTATTCTAATGCGATATTCCACTATTTTTTTGGTAATTCCTTTTTTTTGAGCAATTTCCTCATAACTCAAACCACATTCCCGGCTTAATATAAAACTTTCAGCTACTTTTTCAGGTAATTCGAGGTACACTTTTCTGATCAACTCCTTTAATTCCAAAGCTTGAATATCCTGCACCAAATCCGGATCATTCATTGCTTCAATTGCAATTGCCAACTCGTTCTTCTCCCATTCAGTCCGGGTTTGATTAATTTTCAATGCCATTTCATTTAAAGCCCTGTTTCTGGCAATGGTAAAAATATATGCCCGTATATTCCCTGCAGCATCTATCTGTTCTCTTTTTTGCCACAATGCAATAAAAGATTCCTGAGCAACATCTTGCGCAAGCAAACTATTCCTCAGATACCGATTTAGAAAGGTTACGACATTATTATATTCTGCCCGAAAGAAAAGTTCGAATGCCGCTTCATCCCCCTCCTTTATGGATTTCGCTAACAAAGCATTTTGCTTCATAACACCACGAATTTTTGACCCTCACAGACAAAAGTATACTTTTTCTTTGAACAAGAAACATTTATCTATACCAAAACTTAGTAGCATTACCCGGAACCTCTGTCCGGATGCCCTCAAACACCGATCGACTTTATTGTCGATGGGGCCACGTCTACGTTTAACTTTTGTTTTTCATAGACTTGGGGAAATTGTTACTTTTACCGAAAATTATATGATTACTTCTATCCTGGCCATGGTATCCAGGAAGGGCAGACAGAAAAAAACGAATATCATATATTGATTACTAATCCCCCATCCGGTTAAAACGGTAAGAGAAGGAAAGCATATAATAATCCTGCGTACTGGTCGAACTATCCATCCGGGTGTACAAATCGGTTACGGAATAGTGCACCTGGCTCCGGTCACGGAAGATATCGTTGGCCCGGAATACCAATTCGGCCTGTTTCTTTTTACCGAATTTCTTACCCAATTCAAGGTTCAGACGATTATTCGACTGGATGGTCACTGTCCCTGTTTTGTTCCAATAATAAGTATAAAAATAGTCTCCTCCCACAAAAAAACCTTTCCAGAAAAGCCACCTGCAATTGGCCATTACCGTCTCTTCGAGATTCTGAGCTTTACCGGTGGATGAATTCCGGGAATGGGAATAGCTTGTAGCATGCCGGCAATAAAAGTCGAAATTCTCCGATAAGTCGGTATTGACGCCGATACTGATTTGTCCCCGATGCATCTGAGTGACATTCTGCTGATCATCGTAAATCGAGGGTTGATGCGAATAACTGTAATCTCCCCCGAAATCCAAATGGATTTTTTTCACCGGCATCGAATAATTGGTATGTACATTCATACTCCACATCCCATTCAAATTCACCGGCATGGTCAACGAACCTCCCTTCGACACCAAATATCCATCGATCAAGGTGTCTTTACCGATAAATTTTACATTGGAAGAGATCTGATTGATCGTCTGCTGTACATCGAAATTAGCCCAGAAAAACCGGGAATTCATCGGTTCCGAACTGGTATACCTCATCGAAAGATGATGCGAATAAGACTTTTTCAATCCAGGATTTCCCTTAGATACTTGTAAGGGATTGCTGACATTCAATACATCCTGCAATTGCACGGCCGACGGAGAAGAAGTATTTCCATTGTAGTTGACACTGACATTCCGTTTTTCACTCATCCGGTAGGATAGCTCTGCCCGGGGTGAAATATCGAGATAGTTGGATCCGACCAAAGAATCGGGCTTCCCGATAAACCTGTTCCGGTTTTCCATCTGCATCAGACGCAACGAACCACCCCCGTTCAGCGTAACTTTCTCTTTATGATAATTATAATTTACCCCGAAATTCTGACTGACTTGTTTATTGATCGATTTATTCGTTAAGGCCGTATCTATCCCGATCAGCTCTTCGAATACGGCATCCCGGTAAGCCAGGCTATGCCGGTCCGACTGATCTTTACTCGTCAGGAAATGATAATTGAAGCTAATACGCGCAAACTTCGTCAAAGGCTCGGAATAAGACAATCCGGTACCCATTGAATAGTTTATCCGTTCATTATCGTTTTTCTGAAAACGCAAACTATCTCCCCGCTCGGTTATTTTCTCGTGTATATGCTGATAATCGCCGGAATTCGATTCATTATACCCTCCACTGAATTGAAACGTCAAGGTACGTCCTGTCTTTTTAAAAGCATGCATCCACGAGAAATTACCTCCTGCCCGTTTACTATCGTTTTTATTGATGGCTTTCGTTTCTGTTCGATTTAAGGTATCCCCGTTTTCCATACTGCTATTCCAGGACAAACTCTCCTGATTTCCCCGGGAAATAGTAAAATCGGGATTGAACCGGATCCGGTTCTTGTCATTGATCTTGTAATCCAGACTAAAATTAACTCCATGACTTTGATTATCCGAGTTCGAATGACTCTCATTATCGTACACGCGGCTTTCATAATTCCCGGTAGGCAAATATTCCTGACGGGAAAGGGAAGCAGAATTATTTACGTTCGCGTTCCAACGGTAATTTCCGCTCACCTGCAGTTTCTTATTGATCTGTGACGAATAATTACCCCAAAGTCCATGGTTCTTATTTTTGTTCCCTTCATCCCGGTAACGGGCATCCGGCAAGTCGTTCAAGGCCATCCGGCCGGCATTTCCGCTAAAAGTAATCTTTCGTTTCCGGTCGAATAAATTCAACGATACAGAAGCAGAATAGGATTTATCTTTCACCTTTTCCAGCCCATAAGCCAGTTCGCCGCGTCCGAACACCTTCATCTGGTTGGGATTCCGGGTTTCGATATTCAATGTACGTGATTTACTCCCATCGTCATAACCCGAGAATTTAGCCTCCTCACTTTTATCATCGTACATTTTTATACGGGCAACGAGTTTAGCCGGAAGATTCTTCAAAGCTGCAGCAGGATCATTGATCGCATATTCCATCCCATCGATGGTGATTTTTTTCACTTCCTGCCCCTGGGCCATAATTTTCCCGTCTACAATCTCGAAACCCGGCAATTTCTTCAACAGTTTTTCCAGATCGGCATCTTCAGCCAAGTGGACAGCCGCCGCATTGAACTGTAAGGTATCTCCTTTCTGCACAGTGAGCGGAGGCCGTGCCGATACCACCACTTCGTCGAGAATAAGTGCTTTCAGGGAAATGTACCCGACAGCAGTATGTCCTTCCAACACAACTTTTTGTTCCAACGGCCGGAAACCGACAAAAGAGACTTTCAGCCACTGTTCGCCAGCCGGTAATTTCCCGACATCGAATTTTCCCAGCGAATCTGTAACAGCTACCAAAATTCGCTTTATCCCTAAAAAAATATGAGCGCCAGGGAGAGGCTTCCCATCCTCTCCGCTGACCACTCTGCCCGATAAACGGCAAGAGACCGAATCCGACAATACCTGAGCCTTTAAACTGCCTCCCAAGCACAGCAGACAAAGCAACCATACTATCTTCATCGTCCTCTGTCTTTTATCGTTTTTCTGAAACAGAGGGAGGGACCGCCCGTTCGGCCACACCTCGTTTATAATTCGGACGGCTGCTCATCACAAAGTGTAAATCCGCTCCATCCTTAATATCATTATAGGTTATATACGACTTATCGTACTTCTTCCCGTTCAGATATACTTCTTTCACAAACACATTTTTAGCCGACCAATTCTTGGTAGTCATCCGAAGATGTTTACCGTTGCTCATCTTCATATCGACCGCAGCAAGCCCGGGAGAACCCAGATTATACACATTGCTGGACGGAGCTGTCGGATAGAATCCCATGGTATTGAATATATACCAGGCCGACATCTGTCCGCAATCGTCATTTCCACTGAGTGCATCCGGCTTATTCCCATAAAAGGTATCCATGATATAACGCACCTTCTCCTGGCATTTCCAGGGTTGTTTCAGGTAATTATAGAAATACAGGATCTGATGGCAAGGCTCATTACCATGCCAGTAAGCCCCTACCCGTCCCTGAATATCGTGTGCTCCGGGGATATTATCGGCCATCTGGGTAACGAACATCGAATCGAGGCGTTCCCGGAGCAAATCTTCTCCGGCTTCATTGATATACCCCTGCACATCATGAGGAACATACCAGGTGTACTGTAAGGTGAAACCTTCGGTAATATCCCCCCAGCCATTGACAGATCCCGGACCTTGATAAGCGATCGGAGCGAAAGGAGTGCGCCAGTTGCCTTTACTATCCCGGCCACGCATATATTTCGTCCCGGGATCGATCAGGTTTTTATAAGATAAAGCCCGCTTCATGAAAAATTCATAATCTTCGGTTTTTCCAAGCTTTTGAGCCACCTGAGCAATACAATAATCGTCATAGGCATATTCGAGGCTCTTGGATACCGATTCTTTCTCCTTATCGAAAGGGACCCAACCTAACTCGGTATATTCCGGCAGACAATCATAGTTGGGATTAGTCGCCGTAGTCTTCATCGCCCCGTAAGCCCGTTCATAATCGAATCCCTTCACATCTTTCATGATGGCATCGGCAATCACCGATACAGCATGATATCCGATCATACACCAGGTTTCGTTGCCATAAAACGACCAGACCGGCAACATATGTTCGACACTCTTGTCATAATGGGCCAGCATCGAGTTGACGATATCGGCATTGATATCCCGTTGCACCAGATTGAATAAGGGATGTAATGCCCGGTAAGTATCCCACAAAGAAAAGACGGTATAATTGGTAAAACCCTCTGCCTGACCGATATTTTTATCCAACTCTCTAAACTTCCCGTCTGCATCCTGAAAGATAAAGGGATGCAGGAAAGCATGATAGACCGACGTATAAAAAGTCTCCCTCTGTTCGGGCGTAGCCTCGATCTTAAATTTCGACAACTGCCCTTCCCACAGTTTTTCGCCTTCAGCTTTCAGGCTTGCAAAAGTTTTTCCTTCCAATTCCTGCATATTCAGTTTCGCCCCATCACTGCTCACTGCCGAGACAGCGGTCTTCACCGTAACCACTTCTCCCTGACGGGTCGGGAAACGCATCCAGAAACGCAGGTCTTTTCCCCAGGCTTCGAGACTACTCCGGAAACGGTTAGTATTGTATTTCACCGGAATAGTATCCTGCATAATTCCAAAATCCCGGAAAGGTTTAGAAAATACAGCCGTAAAATAAACATGCCGTTCCGGTCCCCACCCTTTTACCAATTTATAACCGACAAGGGTCGAATCGTTCTCCACCCGAAGATTGCTCCAGGGACAACTCTGCCACAAGGTATGGTTCATGTCCAGCAGGATAAAAGAACTGTCCGACTCGGGATAGGTAAACTGCAGGATTCCGCTTCTAATCCCTGAAGTCATTTCTGCTTTTACCCCATAATCCAGCAGGTCTACGCCATAATAGTCGGGACTGGCCCATTCCTGTTCATGGCTATAGCGGGAACGATAACCGGTATCCGGATTTTCATGCGTCCCCGGAGTGAAATGAATCTTTCCGGTCCCGGGCATGAACAAAAAATCGCCCAAATCGGGGATACCGGTTCCGCTTAGGTGAGTCAGGCTAAAACCCAACAGCGTTTTATGATCGTATTTACATCCGGCTACGGCATCGTAATAATCGGCATCCGTATCCGGGCTGATCTGAATACCTCCGAAAGGAATTTGTGCCCCGGGATAGGTATTTCCATACCCCGAAGTACCCACCAGCGGCCGTACATAAGAAATCAAAGGCTGTTGCTGTGCACTCACCGTCGCAAAAGCCAACAATCCGCCGACGGTAACCATAAATTGCAATACTTTTTTCATATAAAACATTTTATCCGTTTCTATTTCGTCATCGAATAGGGCTTTTGTTCTTCGGTGAACACTCTTTTCTTATTCGGCGTACTGCTCATTTCAAAAAAGAGCTCTCCACCGTTACAAATATCCTGATGAGTCAGATAAGCTTTATCGTATTCCCGTCCATTCAGTTTCACCGATTTGACATAACGGTTTTTAGCACTGACTTTCGGAGCTTTGATCACCAGATCTTTCCCATTTTCCAAATGTACGGTCATTTCCTTCAGATAAGGAGCTCCCAGTACATACTGGTCGGATCCGGGACATACGGGATAGAATCCCATAGCCGTAAAAATATACCAGGCGGACATCTGCCCGCAATCATCGTTACCACACAACCCGTCGATATTATTGCGATACATCCGATCCATAATTTCCCGCAGGCGGTATTGGGTTTTCCAAGGTTGAGAAGTCCACATATACAGATAAGGAATATGCTGGCTGGGTTCGTTACCATGCACATAATTACCCATCAAACCTTCTTTGGTAATATCCTCGGTATTTTCGTAGTATTTTGCCGGCAATTCCATGGTAAACAAAGAATCCAACCGCTCGATAAAGCGTTTGTCTCCTCCCATAAAAGCCTTCAGGCCATTCACATCCTGAGGTACATAAAAAGAGTAATTCCAGGAATTACCTTCGATAAACCCTTGGCCATGAGTATCCAGCACATCGAATTTTTCCTTCATCTGTCCGGCAGCATTCTTCGGCCGGATAAAACCCAAACGCTCGTCCACCAGATGTTTATAGGCTCCGGCCCGCTTCAGGTAAGTATCGGCCACTTCCCGGTCGCCCATTTTCTTCGCCATATGATAGATCGCCCAATCGTCATAACCATACTCCAGGGTGACCGATGCCGAACTACCGCTCTTTTCCATCGGCACATACCCCAATTCCATATACTCTTTCAATCCTTCGAGGTATGGAACGGTAGAAGTACTCACGACAGCTTCCAGGGCCAGTTTTTCATCCATCGGAATACCTTTCACGTAAGCATCGGCTATGACCGAAGCCCCATGATATCCGATCATACACCAGTTTTCATTGGCCATATGCGACCAGATAGGAAGCAAACCATGTACACTCTGCCGATAATGAGCCAGAAACGATGCCACGATATCTTTACTACGTGACGGATAGAACAAATTGAACAAAGGGTGCAGAGCCCGGTAGGTGTCCCAAACAGAAAATACCGTATAATTCGTGAACTGATCCGCCTGATGGATCTCCTGATCCAATCCCCGGTAAGAACCGTCATGATCCATATACACCGATGGATTGATCATGGTGTGATACATGGAAGAATAAATATTACAAACCTGATCATAATCCCCCTTTACATCGATCACACTCAACGCATCTTCCCATTTCTGTCCGGCCTGCGCACACAACTGCCCGAAATTTTTACCCGCAGTCTCGATCCGCAGATTATTCAATGCACCGCTGGCACTCACCGGTGAAAGTGCAACTTTCACCTCCAAAGGCGTTCCGTCCGACAAGTCGAAATCAAAATAAGCCACGACATTCCGTCCTCCGATTTCGGGAAAATTGCGGTAGATATCGAATTTCCGCCACATTCCGTTATACAGCATCGGTTTCATCTCTTTATATCCGTAACCCCGGATCGGTTTTGAGAAAGTAATCGCAAAATAGGTGTAGTTCACCCGGGCCCAACCATTTGTAATCCGGTAACCGGTCAGCAAAGTATCGTTTTCTACCCTCAGATTGGCCCAAAGCACTTTTCCGTCGTAATTATAAATACCATGTTTCAGATCGAGGAGGATATGTCCGTCTCCTTTCGGGAAAGTATATCTATGTATCCCTACCCGTTCGGTGGCTGTCAATTCTGCCTTCACCCCATAATCCTCGAGCATCACGGAATAATAACCCGGCCAGGCTTTTTCTGTGGCATGTGAAAAACGGGAACGATATCCGCTATCGGGGTTTTCAGCCGTTCCCGGGTTAAATTTAATATCTCCGGTTACCGGCATAATCAGGATATCGCCTAAATCCGAATGCCCGGTTCCGTTAAAGTGCGTATGACTAAACCCTACAATAGAACTATCCCGGTGCTGATAGCCGGCACAATACTCGTATACCCGCGGTTGATAGGTTCCGTTTATATTATGCGGAATCGTATCGGTATCCGGACTGAGCTGTACCAACCCATGAGGTACGCAGGCCCCCGGGAAAGTATGCCCCATGCCGTTCGTGCCGATCAACGGATCCACATAATCGATTTTCTTCTGACCGTTTACCGATAATCCGCATATCAATAACGCCATTGTAAGTAAGTTTCTATTCATCTATCAAAAATTATTTCAGTTTTGTTTATTATGATGTTTCAAATATTCCAAAACAAATTTGAAGGTGTTTTTTGCCGGTTCGTCTTTCGCCTGAGCATATAGTTTTTCTCCCAAAGCAATGTATCTCGCCCTATCGGCCGGCGAAGCCTCGGCTACAATCCGGTCGCAAAACTGAATATAAGGAATTTCCTTGGTCTTGAATTTCGGAAATTCAGTTTCACAAACCGAAATCAACTCTTCCACCCCCTTCTTCAAAGCCGTTTTCGCCACCGTTACATAGGCTTGCAATTCCTCGTTCGTGTTCAGCTTCAAAGCTGCAATCTCACGTCCCAAAGCGGTAAGCTGTTTTTCAGTCCATATTTTTTCTTTCTGCGAAAGGACTTTCAAAAGCTTTTCGGTATACCGTTTATCCAATTCCTGTTCCACCTTTTCCTTACCGACCGTTTTATTGAAACGCTTGTGATTTTTCAACAGCCAGGCTTCATTAGCCGAACCTTCCGGAGTCAGTTTCGGATTGCTGAAAACAAACCAATAGGCCTCTTCCACCTTCTCTTTATCACTCAGCGTATTTATCAACTCGGCAGCAACGGCCTCCATCGCCGGATCATAATACCGAATCAGCATTTTCAGGTACTTCACCATAAATACTTGTTCCCGGTTACCGCTTTCATACTTCGCTTTCAAAGAACCATAAGCTTTCTCTTCATCGAAACTCTCTTCTATACGTTCGATGATCTCGTCCACACTATACGAACCGATTACTTTATGAAGTAACCGGCCTTCTGCATCCAACACCAAAAAAGTCGGATAAGCCCGTACCTCAAACCGTTTCCCCAATTCAGGCCCCTCTCCTTTTTCCATATCATACTTTACACAGATAAACTTCGGATTGAAATAATCTCCGGCTTTTTTCTGCGGAAACACATTTTGAGTCATATTCTTACAAGGCCCACACCAGGAAGTATAACAATCCATAAACACGTACTTCTGCTCACTCTTCGCCTTGTCCAACGCTTCCCTAAAACTCAGGTGTTCAAAATTCACCCCATCCTGCGCAAAGCTAACCAAGCTTATCCATAAAAATGCAATAAAAAGGAATATTTTTTTCATACTATTTTTCATCTATACCATTATACTATGTTTCCGGTATCCGACAGTTTATCGATCCACAAACCTCAAATCCCAACCTCCAATACACCATCGGTACCGGAAACGACACGGCAGAATTTTAATTCATGTCCTCAAAAGCCCCCCACCGACGCATTTACAAAACTGCCCTCCAACTCATATTTTTCACTTTGGTCAAACCTTTCCAAACTGCCGTCGGATCTGCTTTCAACTCTACCTTATCCGGATTATTGCCCACATAATATTTCCGTAAAGTTCCTCCTTCGGCAGTATTGTAAGTAGCGATAAACAAGGCATCTTTCATCGGTTCCATCGTCAGATCGAATTTCAACATCGTAATCTGATCCGTTGTTTCCAAAGGGATGGTTTCTACCCGTTCATTCCCCTTGTCGTAATTATAAGCATATAAAACATTGTTCTTTACATAAAACAAAACCGAACGGGTCGAAGAGAAAGCATAGAAATCTGCCGTCAAAATATCCGAAGCGACATTAGAAGTTATCTCATACATACTCTTAGCCTCCATATTGTTCACATAAAACTTGTAGATATACGCATTCGTTCCATCCCCCATAAGTGCGAATGAATTTCCGTCGCATACCCACGCTTTCGCTTCATTCCAGGTATTTTCCCCATATATCAATGTACGCCCTGTACCTTTTTGATCCCAAGGGAATGCATCCGTACTTTTCTGTTCCAATGTATCAGAATAAGGATATAAATAACTCTCTGTCTTATAAAAACGATTGGTCTCTCCGGAATACCAAATAAACTTTTTAAAAGATTGAATACTATAAAAAAGATATTCACTGGCAGGAATGTATTTAGTCATATCAGTCTTCAAACAGTTCAAAGGAAAAGAATACATACCATATGCCAGGATAGATAAAGAGGTGTAAAACAACTTACCGTTACTACATACAACAGCTCTTTGACTTTCAACTTTTCCATCTATATCACTCGGCTGCGGAACGATTGTAACCGGAATCATAGGTTCATTGTAAGACTCCAGTAAAAAATTATCGAATACATTGGACTCGGAACCCTGTAAGGTTTCCCGGTCTAAATAATAAGAACCCGATTCAGTAAGTACCCAAATCTGTCTGTAATCTTCACCTTGCTTACCAGTATGCAAGAACGAAACAGGACCATGCAAAGTAGGTAATCCACTGTTTTTCAGAATATCCTTAAGAATCAGTGTATCTATACCCGCCATAGAAATCATCTGTGCATCTGCATTCCCATTTGCATCTTCTCCCATCAGTAAAATTCCCCGGGAATAAGGAGTCCCGACAGTCACCGTAAATTGCTTTTTCCACTGTACCTCTGTTACTCTATCCCGGATTTTCAAATACAAATTATAAGTTCCGGGAGCCAAAGTAACCGGATAACTGAGTACCCGATCCGTAGAAATCGTATCTTTCACATGGCTATCAGACGGAGAAAAAATCACCCACAAATATTCAAAACGATCTGTATCGGTAAGGTCTCCCTGACTCATCTCTACAAAATCTCCGACATCAATTTTTAGCGTATCAATATTCAACAATACATTGTACATGGTATTGATCTCTCCAAAGGTCACCTCGTTGATATCATGATAATCGTAATTACCTTCATCATCATAACAGGAAACTATACTTAAAAGCATAATTCCCAGCAATATATATAAAATTTGTTTCATCATATTCATTTTTATCACGGTCAAACTTACTATTCATTCGTTTCGGGATATGCCCCGTTCGCATAAACACAACCACTGACCCACATTAACCGACCATCGTTTTCCAAAATTGGTTTTTTATCGTAATAAGCTTTATTCAATATCTCCGAGAATTTCCTTGAGATCACCATTTGTTCCACCATAGTTATTTTTTGGGGATTCTGAAAATCAGCATAGGTATAGCCCAATTCCAGACATATCCGGTTCAACTTTTCGGGAGTAAAGGTGCCGAATTCCCAATCCGACCACTGTGAAGGCTTAGGCATAATATCCGTTACTAAGATTTTATGCATTGTAGCGTCGAATTGTTCAAACACAACACTCCCGCTAGTAAAACCTTCCATTTTGTCGAATTCCTTAAAAGTCAAAGAAAAATGATCATTAGCGACCAGTTTCAGTCCTAAGGTTACCGTATCGTTTTTCATTTCAGGCTGACGGTAAAACAATACCGGAATATAAGCATAGGAACGATTCGCTTCTACCGTATATTCATCTACAAGCGCCCTATAATCGATTCCTTCCCGGGCAGTCGTACTATCCGGATTGACTACGACTCTGAAAGGACGCGGATAATCTTTTTCAGGACCGGTAATCATCACTTTGATATTAACGACCATAGTATCTTCCTGAACTTTACCGAATTCAGCCAGCGTGTAAGGCATATAGGGCCAATCCTTTTCCGAGGCATAGGAATGACCACTCTGTACAGCAAAATAAATAGCTTCTTCTCCCTCGTACGACATTAAATCCCGCTCACAAGCGATACATAAGGGAAGCAATATCCAGATATATAATAATTTTCTCATAATTCATTATTTTAGTTCAATCTCATATCGGTTTCACTATCAGGAAGTGGGATCACATAATTACTCATCGACATATCGATCCACTGTTTATCGTTATCTGTCTCGAATCTTCCGTTCGGAAGCTGTTGCTCAGCCCTCCGTTTATAGAAGAAAAACATTTGTCCTTCCCCTAAAAATTCCCGCCGGCATTCTTTTGTAATCTCCTCCATCAAGGTCGGCTCGGTTGCCACCGAGCTAGGACAATTCCGGCTATTCCGTACCCGATCCAAATACCCTTTGGCGGTTACAAAGTCATCGGTATATTCAGCAGCCAACAAATAAATCTCACTCAACCGGATCAAAGGAACCATCTTATTCAATAACTCAGCCCCACTCGTTGTTATATCTTCATATTTCCGATGATAGTCGATCAGTTTTCCGGCATTGCTATAACTTGCCCAAATATTACGACGATAATCGTTTTCAGAAGCGTAAAAAGAATAGTCTTTCCCCAATTCCAAACGTTTACCCGTGAAAGTATATATCTGGTCCAGGGTCGGCAGGAACAACTTATCCTGAATCTCTGTACCCCGGTAGGAATCATATAACGAAAACATCACTTCCGAAGAAAATACCCGGTCAGGTTTAGAAACATCGGTAGCTGCCGCATGGGTTACAAAAGGGAATATCTCCGCCCCTTCCACCTGTACTTCACGCAGAATCTCTTCGGCAGTAACCAACGCATTACTTTCATCGTGTCCCCAGGCATAAGCCCGGACCAACAAAGCTTTTACAGCATAATAATTCAACCGGAACTGACGGTAATTCAATGCATTATCTCCGATACTGTTTCCCTCGTTCCGTACCCCATCCGTCAAAACCGGATCGGACTCTTTCAGTAAATTCAGAGCAGTTTTCAAATCTCCGATCACCGACTCCAAAACAACTTCAGCAGACAGTAAAGGAGAAATCTGAGCATCGGTATTGGTTACGTAGGGGATACATTCGGCCGTTTTAGAAGTTTCATCGTAAACAGGTCCGAACAGACGCAACATATCCAAATGGAGCATCGCCCTTAAAGCCAACGCTTCACCTTTATACAAACCGTAATATACACCGGGTAAAACGTCTTGCCGTTCATCACATTTTTCGATACAATTCAATATCAGCGCATAAGCCTTTTCCCAGATAACCTGAAATACATCTTTGACATTCTGCTCCTCATATTTATAAGCGCCGAGCATGGAATTAAAATCAGACCCATTCCCGTATTTATAATACTGAGCCATCAAATCGATCACCCCGGCACTCAAATTCCGGCCATAAAGTGAACGATCGACCAATCCCACATATACACCGTTAATCGCTTTTTCAAATCCCTGTCTATCTTCGAAAAGCATATCTTCATTCAAACGATCGGAGGGCGTTATATCTATCCAGGAATTACAGGCATTGAAAACCAACAGGCATAAAAGCCAACCATATTTTATTTTCGTTTTCATATCTCAATCAGTTAATATTACATTTTAGAACGTCACACCTAATGAAAAGGACACCGAACGGGCAAAAGGATAACTCAGACCACGTTCATTTTTTACGGTCGAAATCCGGAAAATATCGTTCATATAAGCCCGGACAGACATCGAAGAAGCTCCGATATGTTTTAACCAGGGAGCTGTACTTTCGTATCCCAACGAAATCGATTCTCCCGACAACACATTATTATCTTCGACAAAACGGGAAGATATCGGCGTCACTTCACTGCTGGCGATAGATTTGAATTTAGCCTGATCACCGGGTTGTTTCCAACGATCGTACAATGCCCGCTTATCCAGATTTTCCCATTTCTTTGAAGAAGAAAGATTTTCTACTTTATCATAAAGGGTCTGCATAAAAATCTGTCCACCCAAACGATAGCGTAAATTAATAGAAGCAGAAAAACCTTTGTAATAGAAAGAAGTACCGATCACCCCCTCCACTTTCGGATCACTGTTTCCGACTACGACTTCATCATCGTAATTATGCACAAAAGTCTGTTCTCCGTTCTTATCCAGGAAAATTTCACGCCCGGTTGCCGGATCGATACCACAAGATCTCACTGCCCATAAATCGGAAGGACTTCCACCGTCGTAATAACGGGTCAGATTACGGTTCCGGTTATCTAAATTATATTTCGTCAATACTTCGCTCACCTCTTTATATTCCGATGTCTGATGACGCAAATTCATATTCACGGACCAAAACATATCTTCTCTACGTATGATAGAATAATTCATCGTCAGGGTTATCCCCTCGGTGATTTGTTTTCCGACATTGCGGGGAAGCGTCTTTACACCGGTCGAAGAAGCCGTACCTATCTGTACCAATAACGGATCGGTTCTTTTATTAAAATAATCGAAATTGACCCTCAAACGATTGTCGAGGAAAATAATATCGAAACCGATATTCCGGTCCAAGGTCTTCTGCCATTCCAGATTGCGGTTACCAAGATTCGAAACGATTGCACTCGAACCGAAAATATTCATATTGTCGGTATTATAGGAATAAATCCGGGTAGAGATATAATCATCGAAATTCTGGTTCCCGGGATTACCGATAGAAGCCCGCAATTTCAACAAACTAATACCCTCTATATCACTGAAAAAAGCTTCTTTATGAATATTCCACCCCAAACCCACAGACCAGGTATTCGTAAACTGCCTGTCCGAACCGAACACGGAAGAACCGTCCGAACGGTAATTCACATCCAGCAAATAACGGTCGTCATAAGCATATCCGAAATTCAGGTAATAACTGACTGCCCGTTTTTTAGAATCCTGATAAGTAGCGTTACCGTCTTTCTGATAACCTAATGCAAAAGCAGGGTTGGAAAATTCATCATCGATAAAGCCCTGAACTTTATAAGCACTATTATTCGATCCATTCTGACTCAGACGCATTCCGCCGACCACATTTACCATATGTTTCTCATTAAATAATTTCCCATATGTCAAACTAAAATCACCATCATAATTCAAGTTTTGAGTATTTCTCTCTTCATAACTTCCTTTATTCGCAATATCTGCCTGACTGTTAAATTCTGTATTGAAAGGAGACCGGAATTTTTTCATCTGTTCGTTCGATTTGGTCAAGCCGAAACGTCCCCGCACCCTTAACTCATCGATCACTCTCCAGTCTACTTCAAAATTATTTGTAAAACCGGTTGTCTTGGTTTCTTCGAAATTGGTCTGGTTCATATCATACAGCGGATTATAATAAGTTGCTGCATAGTTTTGAAACAATATTTTCTTTAACTCACCATTTTCATCGTATTTCCGGAAATAAGGATTTGCCTTGGCAAATTCAGAAAAAGCAACCGGTTCCCGATCGGCTTTCGAATAATTGATATTCAGATTATTCGTAAAAGATAATTTTCCCT
>OATP01000447.1_pt1 | contig 24600 bp, 18 predicted proteins | sample 1495041 | NCBI WGS metagenome assembly OATP01 (sample SAMEA2579972, study PRJEB22360) | human gut metagenome | biome: human gut; feature: human-associated habitat; material: faeces | place: Denmark | collected 2008/2010 | reverse complement strand
TGTTCGTCGCGTTCTTGGCTAAACGCCAGCCGCGCTCTTCGGCCACCATACGGAAAAAACGATCGGGCTTTTGCAGCAGCAGGCCGCATCCGTCACCGGTTTTACCATCGGCCAAAATTGCACCACGGTGTTGCATTCGCGCCAGTGCGTGGATCGCGGTACGAACTACTTTATGGCTTGGCTCACCTTCTATATGGGCGATCAGACCGAAACCACAGTTGTCCTTTTCAAGGGATGCATCGTATAGCATTTCTGTGAACCTCCCGAGGCTCTGCATTACTTTCCATCTTACTGCGAGTTGGATAGTGCATAACCATTCGGCACGCGCATCCGCCTCGGTTATTGCACTTTTGGCGTCTTTCCAGCAGTGGTCAATAACGTGTTTCGAGGGAGTCGTAAATGACTACATAAAAATGACGAGACATTAGCCCGTCTAGAAAAAGTCGTTAAAAAAACATTTAGCTTCCAGCGGTCTTTCAACTTATCTAGAAAGAGTACGTAGGTCAAATGTGGGGAGGTTCACACTTTTAATCTGCTTGTTAATGCTTATTTAATTGATTATTAAATATAAAATATCATTTTTGGCTCTTTATGGAAGTCAAGGTAAGCCGAGAAAAATGTGAGCTGACTCACTGTAGTGCAAGCCTATTATTTATGCACCGTGCTAGAGCAATTCACTTTAATAGTGAATTATATTGTAAAATTAAGTTTTCGCGTTGGTTATGACTATTTTTCATCTCCGCAATATCATTGTGTCAGCGCATTGAAAATAATAAGAATTCTTTATTACAGCTCAAGTGAATTTATTATCATTAATAATGAATTTTTATTCTTTCTGGCTGCATGGTGATGATTGATCTTCATCAGCGCAGCAAAACGGAGTATGAGATAGGATCACCGCCCTCAGTTTTTCCGTGATGTGTACAGGCGAATCTTCAGACTATGCAGTTGCAGCAACTCGTAAATATGTTCGGTGCCGATCTCCAGCGCCGCTATGGTGAAAAAATTCATAAGCTTACCCTGCATGGTGGTTTTAACTGCCCTAATCGTGATGGCACATTGGGGCGCGGTGGCTGCACTTTCTGTAACGTGGCCTCTTTTGCGGACGAACAAATGCAGCGCCAGAGCATCGCGGAACAGCTGGAGGCGCAGGCGCGCAAGGTCAATCGTGCCAATCGCTATCTCGCTTATTTTCAAGCCTATACGAGTACTTATGCAGAAGTCTGTACCTTGAAGAACATGTATGAGGAGGCGCTACAGCAGGCCGATATGGTGGGCATTTGCGTTGGTACCCGCCCTGACTGCGTGCCGGATAGTGTCTTGGATTTGCTGAGTGAGTACCGCGATAAGGGCTATGAAGTGTGGCTCGAGCTTGGTTTGCAGAGCGCACAGGATAAAACCCTGAAACGTATCAATCGGGGCCATGATTTCACCTGTTACCAAAAGACCACGCGAGCGGCACGAGAACGCGGTTTGAAAGTGTGTAGCCATTTGATTGTTGGTTTGCCCGGTGAGGGTAAAGAAGAGTGCATGCGGACGTTAGAGCAGGTCGTTAATACAGGCGTCGATGGTATCAAGCTGCATCCGTTACATATTGTCACCGGTAGTACAATGGCCAAAGCATGGCAGGCTGGACGTTTACGTGAACTGCCGTTGGCGGAATATGTCACTACCGCTGGTGAAATGATACGTCATACGCCGATGGATATCGTTTATCACCGCATCTCGGCGAGCGCTCGTCGCCCAACATTATTGGCACCCTTATGGTGCGAGAACCGTTGGACAGGAATGGTTGAATTGAATCGCTATATGCTGGAGTTTGGGGGGCAGGCTTCGGGTTTATAGCGAGGTGCTCCCCGATTCGCACGCCTGCACAAGGGCTCCATAGAAACATAAACACTAACTGGCTCATCCACCTCACTTCACATTAAGGCCTCCACCAAAATCAGGTGCTGCGCATTTAAAAGAAGACTCAGAATTCTGAATCATCTTGGAATAGAAGGTGCCCTTTTTCGTATAGCGGTGATATAGCTTCAGCCAACCCTTGTCTTTATAACGAATCCAGCTTTCAGCGTTGCATAAGACCATCGTGTAGGCTTGACTGTTAGGCGACAAAAGTTCGGCTGATTGCGACGCTAAATCAACGGCTTTCCAGCGATAGTGCAAAAACGTATTATTGGTTTTGGGAAGCGCGGCTTTAGCTCTTGCGGCTTCCTTTGAGGCTATCCAGTTTTTAAATGGCACGGGGGCTGCGGCGACATTATTTGACGTTTGCTCTTCACGCAGCCAATTGCCACCCTGCCAATCTTTGCGATTGTAAGAATCTCCAACGTATGAGTAGTTGGAACCATAAATGGCGTAGTCTGGCGTCATTTCATAGGCGAATAATTGCACACCTTCAAAACGTTGTAACTCAGCCGCCTGATAGTAAGCTTGAGCGCGAGTCAGTTTATCGGCTGTTAAATCATGGGCAATATTAAGGTAATCGGCAAATTCTTTAGCCCATTGGCGCTGCTTACCCGGTAGGAAATAAGTGAGTGCTTCGTTGTAACGTCCGGCTCGCATCAGGCGACGAGCTAACAGATTTCGTAGTGCGTTTTCAGGAGCCAAAGCTTGGCCGCCATTGATATTGCCATACTCATACAGCTCTTGTTTGAATTTAGATGGCGTTACATCAACTGCTGGGACGTTTTTATCCACAAAATCTTTTAGTTCATTAATCGTTAATACACGTTCAGCTATATCCATGATGTCAGGAACATAAATATCTTTTCCTCGATAAAATAGCGTCATCGCCTGTAAATAATCGCCTCGATTGAGAGCCAGAATGCCTTGCTCACCGGCGATTCGGCAGGTCGGTTGTATATCACTGCCATATAGAATATTGGGCTCTCTTGGATCGGTAGCCCAAATTTCTGCTGAAGGGAATCCTGCGGCGGCTTTGGCATAGGCTGCAGTCGCTGCTTTTATGTCTCCCCCGCGCAGCGCCATTTTTGCCCGTAGCCACCAGCTTAACGCGCTATCCCCTGATGTTTTTAGCAGGGTAGCGGCCAAATCATAGTGGCCAGTACGGTAAGCGAGAGCGGCCAGACGATCGCGGCCTTGAAAGCGAGATTCTGCTGATGCATTAGTGACTAAAGTAAACAATTTAGCGGCAATCTTGGGTTTTTCACTCTCTTGCTCATAGTTCAGAGCGGTCCATTTGTTACTAAACAATTGGATTGTCACTAGCTGCTGTATTAGGGGATCTTTAATGGCTGTTTCTAGACGTTTTTCGTTTTGCGGTTTAACCAGCATATCGGTGAAAAGGCGAAGAGATATATTTCCGCTTTCATCGCCTTGTGCCGATTGCTGGGCATACAGATGTGCGGCAACTGGGAGATTACCTAACCAGATATGAATTTTTGCTTGCTGCCCAAGGCTGGTGAGCGACAAGAAGCCAACGTCACGCTCGCCGTTTTTCACGCGATCTATGACCTTTTGGAAAGCAGCTAGCGCGAGCGTTAATTGAGTTTTATCGGGATGAGAATCCATCGTGCGAAGGGTTCTATCCTGCTTTTCATCTGAATAGTCTTCCATAAGGGCTCGCCCCAAGGAGTATTGCGCTTCCAGCCCATAATTTTCTTGTTCATCTTCCGGCAATGCTGTGACCTGAGTGAAATAATCTATCGCTTTCTTATCCATTAACTTAAACGCCACAGCGCCGAGGGTATACAGTCGCTCCTCAGCGGACAATCCTTTGCTAAGCGCCTCCGCTTGCTCAATGCTATTACTGGCCCTCATTTGCTCGACTATTTTGCTGGTTCTCAGATCCTCAGAGCTCATCTCTTCCGTGATTTTTTCTTGGGTGGTGGCTTCCGCTTCTTTCCAGATTGGCAGCGTTTTATCAATCTCAGCGAGCTTGTTGGCCTCAAAAGCAAAGTTGCCTTCGGGCATATACAGCAGCGTATTATTACGATCGACCAATAAACGATTGATAAAATCCGGTCCACAAGCATTGGCGGGGAAGGTGATGGTCAGTATGGTTGCTGTTATCAGGCTCAACGATAGCTGCTGGCTGTGATGATATTTTTTGCTGAATAGCTCATGGTTGAACATGAATATTTCCTTGTTCCATATGGATACAGCGGGCTCATCCTATAGCTTGAATCTAGCCTACCCGCAGTTATTGAAAGCGTTTACTACCTCATGAACTTTAGCCTGCTCCATGCCGAATATAAACCAGACAGATAATAGGCTACTGTATCTGTATAACCCGATTAATCCTGAGTTCATGTCCAAAATTCTAAATTATCCGAATTAATCTCGCCTCACTATTTATTCTTTTACGGTATGATTTAAAAGACTGTAAACCAAGGGAGTCGCACATGAAGCAAATCCGGGTATTAGCCCAGTATTACGTCGATTTAATGGTAAAACTTGGGTTGGTGCGCTTTTCCATCCTACTGGCTTCGGTGCTGGTTATTCTGGCTATCGTAGTGCAGATGGCGGTGACTATGTTGCTGCGCGGAGAGGTGGAAAGCATTGATGTTGTGCGTTCGGTATTCTTTGGTTTATTGATCACCCCGTGGGCCGTCTATTTCCTTTCTGTCGTCGTTGAGCAATTAGAAGAGTCGCGGCAGCGTCTTTCCAAGCTGGTTAATAAGCTGGAAGAGATGCGCTATCGCGATCTCGAACTTAATCAACAGCTGAAAAACAATATTTCCCAACTCAATCAGGAAATTGCCGAGCGTGAGAAGGCTGAAGACGCTCGCTTGCAGGTGCTTGATACCTTGCAACACGAGATTGACCAGCGTGAGCAGGCACAGATTGAGCTGGAACAGCAGTCGGCTTTATTACGTTCTTTCCTCGATGCCTCTCCAGATTTGGTTTATTACCGTAATGAGAACGAAGAGTTTTCCGGCTGTAACCGAGCAATGGAACTGTTAACGGGTAAGAGCGAGAAGCAGTTAATTGGCTTGAAACCAGAAGATGTCTACGACGAAGATATCGCTAAGAAAGTGATCGAAACCGATGAGAAAGTGTTCCGCCATAACGTTTCGTTGACCTACGAGCAGTGGTTGGTTTATCCCGATGGGCGTAAAGCCTGCTTTGAGCTACGTAAAGTACCGTTTTATGACCGTGTGGGTAAACGCCATGGTCTGATGGGCTTTGGGCGTGATATTACCGAACGTAAGCGTTATCAAGATGCGCTGGAGAACGCCAGCCGTGATAAGACAACCTTTATCTCTACCATCAGCCATGAGCTACGTACGCCGTTAAACGGCATTGTTGGCCTAAGCCGTATTCTTCTGGATACCGAGCTAAATCAAGAGCAGCTTAACTATCTCAAAACCATCCATGTGAGTGCGATTACGCTGGGTAATATTTTCAATGACATTATTGAGATGGATAAGCTTGAACGTCGTAAGGTTCAACTTGATAACCAACCGATAGATTTCACCGGTTTCTTAACGGATTTGGAGAACCTTTCCGGCCTGTTAGTGCAGCCGAAAAAGCTCGATTTCACCCTTGAACACCAGCCAAATCTACCGCACAAAATTCTTGCCGACGGGACTCGATTGCGCCAGATCCTGTGGAACCTGATTGGTAACGCGGTCAAGTTCACCCAGAAGGGGGGCGTCAACGTGAAGGTGTGGCGTGAAACCGGCGGCAAACTGTTTTTTGAAGTGAAAGACAGCGGTATCGGTATTCCGCAGGATGAGCAAGATAAAATTTTTGCCATGTACTATCAGGTTAAAGATCAAAACGGTGGAAAACCCGCGACAGGCACAGGGATTGGACTTGCCGTTTCCAAGCGTCTGGCTCAGAACATGGGCGGTGATATCGTCGTACGCAGCACTCCAGGGGAAGGCTCATGCTTTACCCTTTCTATTGATGCTCCGGTCGTTGAAGAAGCGCTATCGCCACAGCCTGAAGATGAAGAATTGCCATTGCCAGCGCTGCATGTACTGTTGGTGGAAGATATTGAACTGAACGTGATTGTGGCACGTTCGGTATTAGAAAAATTGGGTAATAGCGTTGATGTTGCCATGACGGGACAGCAGGCGTTAGACATGTTTACGCCGGGTGAGTACGACCTGGTGCTGCTTGATATTCAGCTACCTGATATGACAGGTCTGGATATTGCTCGTAGCCTGTGTGAAAACTATGGCGATGATGACCTGCCACCGCTGGTGGCGTTAACGGCTAACGTGCTGAAAGACAAAAAAGAATATCTTGATGCTGGTATGGATGATGTGCTGAGTAAACCGCTTTCGGTTCCTGCTCTCACGGCCATGATCAAGAAATTCTGGGATGAGGCGCCGAAGGCTAAAGAGAAAAAGGTGGAGAGTAAAAAAGTGACCCAGAATACCGAAGACCTTTTAGATACTGACATGCTGCAACAGTACATTGATTTAGTCGGCCCACAACTTATTTATCAAAGCCTTGATATGTTTGAGAAAATGATGCCTGGGTATTTAGCCGTGCTGGAGTCGAATATGACTGCTCGCGATCAAAAGGGCATCACCGAGGAAGGGCACAAAATTAAAGGTGCTGCGGGTTCTGTCGGGTTACGCCACTTGCAGCAGGTTGCTCAGCAAATCCAAACTTCATCGCTGCCTGCATGGTGGGATAATGTTCAAGAGTGGGTGGATGAACTTAAGCATGAATGGCGACACGATGTGAAAGTACTGCGGGATTGGGCTGATAAAGCAACCAAGAAATAGAAAAAATGACCCCAGCCTAGGCTGGGGTGCGCAACGACTGCGCCAACACCAGGGAAACTGAATGTTTACGCTAAGTTTTTCTAAAGGTATTAAGTTGGATCAATTGCGTAAACATAATTTATGGGTTTCACGCGAAACTGAACCAAGATACCAACATGTTTTCCTGCTTGTTAGTTGATTCATTAAAATGTGTGATGTGGGCTATTGTTTGCTAATACAAACGTTTTAGTGGTTGACTTAACTCTAGATAGTTACTACGAAATTTCCAGTATTTATTTTATCCAAGGCATCATAAACGGTAATTGGTAAACATTACTAATGCTTAGCGTGCATACCTTTGTGTCGGTAATGTATTTCTATGAGCGTGGTGCCACCGTGATTAGGAGAAGAATATGAAGCGAGTCGGCGTAGTTTTAAGTGGCTGCGGTGTTTTTGATGGTGCGGAGATTCATGAGTCAGTCTTAACGTTGTTGGCATTAGACCGCGCGGGTGCTCAGGTTCATTTCTTTGCGCCTGATAAGCCACAGATGCATGTGATTAATCACCTTACTGGTGAAGAGAGTAGTGAGAGTCGCAATGTGTTGGTTGAGTCTGCACGCATTGCACGCGGGAACATTAAACCACTGTCTCAGGCCGATGCTGGTGAGCTTGATGCGCTAATCGTCCCCGGCGGTTTCGGTGCCGCCAAAAACCTAAGCTCTTTTGCTACGCAAGGTGCAGAGTGCTCTGTTGATGCCGAGCTACAACGTCTGGTTCAGCAAATGCACCAGGCCGGAAAACCGTTAGGTTTTATTTGTATCGCGCCCGCTTTGTTGACGAAGTTACTCGGTGTACATACTCGTTTAACCATTGGCAACGATCCTGATACAGCCGAAGCGATTGATGCCATGGGCGGTGAGCACGTAGTTTGCCCGGTGGATGATATTGTGGTCGATTTGGATCAGAAAGTGGTGACAACGCCTGCCTATATGCTGGCAAACTCGATCGGAGAAGCAGCTCAAGGTATTGAGAAGCTGGTTGCAAGAGTGCTGGAACTGGCTGAATGAGCAAGGGGCGCGGGCAGAAGCACGGTTTGTTAGGACGAGTGCGTATTTGGAGCCAAAGCGTCATTTTAGGCGTTATCGGTGTTTGGTTGGCTGGCATTGTTATCTTTGCCTTCCTGCCCGTTCCGTTTTCTGCTGTGATGGTGGAGCGTCAATTCGGTGCATGGATTACCGGTGATTTTGGCTATGTTGCCCATCAGGATTGGGTGCCAATGGATGAAATCTCTCCCTATATGGCGCTTGCCGTGATCGCCGCAGAAGATCAAAAGTTTCCTCAGCACTGGGGATTTGATCTTGGGGCGATTGAATCGGTCATCGACGGTAGTGAAAAGGGGGATAAGCCGGTTCGTGGGGCGTCGACTATTTCACAGCAAACGTCTAAAAATCTGTTTTTATGGGATGGACGTAGCTGGATTCGTAAGGGCTTGGAAGCAGGGCTGACGTTGGGAACCGAAGTGGTATGGACTAAACGCCGCATTCTAACGGTTTATCTCAATATCGTAGAGTTTGGTCCTGGCGTGTTTGGCGTGGAAGAAGCGGCACGTCGTTACTTTCATAAACCAGCCAGCCGTTTGACGGCTTCTGAAGCCGCATTGCTTGCTGCAGTGTTACCTAATCCGCATCGCTTTAGCGTCAAAGCCCCTTCTGGCTATGTGTTGCGTCGCCAGCAATGGATTTTGCGCCAGATGAGGCAGCTCGGTGGGGAAAGTTATCTCAAGCAAAATAAATTAAATTAAGCGGCGTATGGGTGTGTCACCGATCAACGCCAATAAAAATCCCCGCTTCAGCGGGGATTTTTGTCTCTAACCGAGTACCATCGTCAAGTTATTTGAGAATAGTAAATGCGGTAGTGACATGTTTCACGCCGCTGACCTGACTGGCTGTTTTGGCCGCCGCTTGACCTTCTTCCTGAGTGACTAAGCCAAGCAAGAACACCTCGCCATTTTCGGTGGTCACTTTCACGTTAGAAGATTTAACCGCATCGCTGGTTAACAGCTGTGAACGTACCTTAGTGGTAATCCAAGTATCGCTGGAGGCGGTGCCTAAGCTCACCGGTTTGCCGGTACGAATTTCGTTGTAGACAGCGTTAGTTCCATCTACGCCCATGACTATCTGTTTGGCTCGAGCGCCCAGATCGGCCGACGGTGCTTGTCCGGTTAGCAATACGGTGCCTTGGTAAGCGGTGGCAACGATACGGGCTTCTTTTTTCAATTGCTCATCTTTGCCGAGTGCATTCGACACACGGGCTTCGAGCGTACCATCATCGACCTGTGTACCTACACTGCGGGGATCGGTGGCGGTCTTGGTGGCCACGGCAGCACTACCGACAACGGCAGCGGCGATACATCCCTGAAGCAATAGCGCGCTCATCACGACGAGTGCAATTGGAAAACAGCGGGTTAACGGGGAACGCTTAGTCATCGAGACTCCTTCAATCATCCTGATGGGGGAACAACGTATTATCAATTAAGTCACAGAGGCAATTGACCGTAAGCATGTGCATTTCTTGAATGCGTGCACTGCGATGCGAAGGTATGCGGATTTCCACATCTTGCTGTCCAAGCAGCCCCGCCAGTTCGCCTCCGTCATAGCCTGTTAGCGCAACAATGGTCATGTCGCGGGTGACTGCGGCTTCAACGGCTTTCACGATGTCACGGCTATTGCCGCGCGTCGAGATAGCTAACAAGACATCACCTGCGTGACCGAGGGCTCGCACCTGCTTGGCATACACTTCATCATGTAGTCGATCATTGCCTATCGCTGTTAAGACCACATTATCCGCATTTAGTGCAATGGCGGGTAAACTTGGGCGTTCGGTCTCGTAGCGGTTAATCATGCTAGCGGCAAAATGTTGGGCATTGGCGGCGGAAGTACCGTTACCGCAGCAAAGAATTTTATTGCCGTTCAGCAGTGACTGCACCAGCGTCATGGCTGCGCGAGAAATAGCGTCAGGCAAGGCCTCGGCCGCAGCAATCTGAGTTTGAATACTTTCGGTAAAACAGCCTTTAATTCTTTCCAGCACGGTAAATGTCCATTGGTTCAGGTAGCTAAGGCGAAATTATTCAGTCGCCGTAAATGCATTTGGCAGCCATTGTAACTGGCTACCCGTGATTGCCAAAACATCAAAGCGACAATCTGTGGTTTCGAAGCTGCCGTCGCGCTCAGCCAACCAGATAGCGGCACTACGCAATAATCGGCGCTGTTTGGTATAGCTGACCGACGCAGCCGCGTCGCCATAGAGAGAGGATTTACGATAGCGAACTTCAACAAACACCCAAATATCGCCATCGCACATAATCAAGTCTAACTCGCCACCACGTAGCGTCACGTTAGCGGCGTAAAAACGAAGTCCGGCACGTTCAAGATATTGGCGCGCGAGCAATTCATACTGCGCGCCGATTTGTCGCCGGTTACTTTTAGGCTTACCCACTATTGCATCGGAACGATGGTTCCTGAGCGGTACTGAAGCCATGGTAACTTCCTGTTGATGACACAGTTACTGTCAGCACTCAGAACACCGGTTGAACCATTTAATTGGAAACCACCAATTTGGCGCATCTGCGAGAAGTGGTTCGCGAGAACCCAAGCATCAGCCCCCATGGCATACAGGCGTACCAGAGAGTAGTCGTTTTTAAACTGAGACGCGGCTTGCTGCAGTAGCGCTGGATTGCCTCCTGCCAGTAATGGAATGTCGCTGAATTGCAGCCCATCCATTTCTAAACGGAAGTCAGGACCAGAGCCAGCTTGATAGCTACGCGAGCTGGCGTACAAGCCTAGTCCGTTACGCGAGCCGTTGGCTAAATCGATCATAGGTTTAATCAACGTCAGTTCAGCTGGCGTTGCGATGATATAAACCGCATCCACGTTGCCGCTGGAGGTGGAAACCGCGCCTGCATCCGCTGGAGGTGCCGGAATAGTTAAACCCGCAATCGTGACAGACTGAGGCTGTGATGCCGCTGCGACCGAGACTGGTTGGCCAGTCATACGAATACCTGAGCCGCCGTTGATGGCTTGACGAAGTTCTCCCGTTGAGCCAAAGCCCTGCTGGAGAACGGTAGAGCCGCCGAGTTGTTGCCACTCTTGCGCAAAGGCTTTCGCGACACGATCGCCCAATGAACCCCGTGGCGCCAAAATCAGCGGAGAGCGTTTTCCTTGTTCCCAGATGTGTTTCGCCGCGTCACGAGCTTCATTTTCTGGTGACAGCGCGAAGTAACAGATATTTGGGTTGTTCTGTACTTGTTCTGGCTGGTTAAGTGCTAATACGTTCAGCGGTGTGCTGGTCGTCGATAGCTGATCAACGTTCTCTTTAAGCAATGGGCCGACGACCAGCGTTGCGCCGTCTTGCTTGGCCTGTGCCAGAAGCGCCGGCAGTGGCTGGCTGCTGGTATCATAGACTTTAATCTGCGCATTGCTGGCTGAAGGCGGCACGATAGGCGCAATCGGCATGCCATCAGCATCTGCTTGTGCTGTGCGTGCTGTTTCGGCAGCAGGCTGTGCACCGCTGGTGCTGACTGCGCCGTTAGCGTTTGGATCGGTTGTGGTTGGCTGCGTTGCGTTGGCATCGCTAGGCGCTGCGGCAGGCTGTGGTTGGGTTGGTGCGCTTTGAGTTATTGCCCCATTTTTTGCCGCATTGAAGCCCGCCTGTATGGCGTTGGCAAAAACTTGAGCCTGACCATTCATTGGCAGTAATAAAGCGACGTTTGAGGTTGATGCCTGTTTGAAGTTCAGCACGTTATCCAGCGCGGTCGGTAAAACTTTTGACGCTGGATTGTTTGGATAGCGTGTTTGCCAATCTTTAATTGCCGCTTTGAGCAGGCTTGGGTCTTGCTTGTTGTCTTGATATAAACGCAGCAGATCCAGCCAGCCTTGAAGGATGTTTTCATCCGCGTTGATCACCAGACTATTGAGATCGGCCTGTGTCAGTTGAGTTAATGCAGCCCAAGTACCATTGATGTTTTGTACTCGCTGTTTGTCGTTGAGCAAAGGCTCTTGGGCAATATAGGCGCGAATAACAGGCAGCGAGGCTTTGCCTTGGCTCGCGTCGATGACTGCCTGATAATAGCGTGCTTTTTGGCTATCAGAGAGCGAATCGATGTTTAGCTTGGACAAAATCGCCGATGCATTAGGCATATTTTTTTGAGCAATGTAGAGTTCAGCGCTCACTAACTGCTGTTCCTGACGTTGGACATCAGTTAGCTCTTGCGGTAGCTTGCCCAGCAATTCCGCAGCTTGTGGAAGCTTTCCTTCGCGGATCAGGGCACGAATGGCGAGTAATTGCCAGTCAGCCTTGTTATCATCGCTGCTCTGCTGCATTTGTTGCAGGTAGTATTCGGATGAAGACGTTGCTTCAGCCTGAATATCTGCCGCTGGTGTCTGTGGAGCTCGTCCCGGGCAACCCGCCATTAACATAGCGGCGAGTACGACGGGGATAATGCGTCCGGACTTGGTACGGACAATGAGTGAGGAAAGCATACTGTATCCAGTGCAGTTTTTTCAAAGATGCTCAATATTAAATCGGTAAACCGGATGAAACAATGAATCAAGACGATCAAGCTGTAATTTCTGCTGCAACGCTGTATGTCGTTCCGACTCCAATCGGGAATCGCGGTGATATTACTCAGCGCGCTTTGGATACTTTGAAAGCGGTCGATTTGATAGCAGCAGAAGATACTCGACATACTGGCCTACTGTTACAGCATTTTGCTATTAATGCCCGTCTTTTCGCTTTGCATGACCATAATGAACAACAAAAAGCAGATCAGTTGATTGCAAAACTGCAAGAAGGTCAAAGTATTGCGTTAGTCTCAGATGCCGGTACGCCTCTTATCAATGATCCTGGCTATCATTTGGTTCGTCGATGTCGTGAAGCGGGTATTCGCGTAGTGCCTTTGCCCGGTGCCTGTGCGGCTATTACCGCCCTGTGCGCTTCAGGGATTGCCTCTGACCGCTTCTGCTACGAAGGTTTCCTGCCAGCGAAAACCAAATCGCGTAAAGATACGCTGCTGGCGCTGTTGGAAGAGCCGCGGACGTTGATTTTTTATGAGTCTACCCACCGCCTGATTGATAGCCTGAAAGACATGGTGGAAGTGATGGGGCGCGATCGCTATGTGGTATTAGCGCGTGAGTTGACCAAAACATGGGAAAATATCCACGGTGCACCAGTGGGCGAATTACTCGATTGGGTGTTAGAAGATGATATGCGCCGCCGTGGTGAAATGGTGCTGATCGTTGAAGGCCACAAGGCCGATGAGGATGCCCTGCCTGCTGAAGCATTACGCACTTTAGCTTTGTTGCAAAAAGAGCTGCCGCTGAAAAAAGCGGCGGCTTTGGCTGCGGAGATCCACGGGGTGAAGAAGAATGCGCTGTATAAATACGCGCTTGAGAACGCAGAGGGTGACAAATAGGGCGTAATACCCTATTATCCGCCGCGGAGTTGACTAGACAGTCGCCGCTTCATTGCCGTCCCCTTCGGGGAGACAGATGGAGGGGAGGAAAGTCCGGGCTCCATAGGGCAGGGTGCCAGGTAACGCCTGGGAGGCGCAAGCCTACGACAAGTGCAACAGAGAGCAAACCGCCGATGGCTCGCGCAAGCGAGATCAGGTAAGGGTGAAAGGGTGCGGTAAGAGCGCACCGCGCGGCTGGCAACAGTCCGTGGCAGGGTAAACTCCACCCGGAGCAAGGCCAAATAGGGGTTCACATGGTACGGCCCGTACTGAACCCGGGTAGGCTGCTTGAGCCAGTGAGCGATTGCTGGCCTAGACGAATGACTGTCCACGACAGAACCCGGCTTACCGGTCAACTCCCTCATTCGTTAAAAAGCCCCGCGAAGCTTATGCTTGGCGGGGCTTTTTTCATTATGTATCCGTTTCGCGCTTTGCGCTGTTCAACAGGGTTGTCCTGTAACACGGATTATTTAGGCTATAAGTGCTTCTTCTGGTCTTTTGCCGATGACTGCGGGCTTTCAGTGGTAGAATCGGCGTCGCTTTGCTCTTCAGGATCTTCTTCTACCGGTGTATTGGCCGTCAATAAATAAGGTGATTGTTGCCAACGTGAACGCCGTGTTTGCAACAACGAACGTGCCAGAATAATGCCTATTGCTAGAGACAACAGCATCATCAGCCGCAACAGATTGGTGGTGTTATCCACTTGCTGAGATTCAGTTGCCAGTACATGAGTATCTAGCGTCATACGCAGAAACCCAATCGGGCCATCTTTGGTACTGATCATTTGTACTATCTGGTGGTTAAAGTAGCTGCCTGCGCGTTTCCCATCAAGAGCTAGTCTGTCACGCACTGTTACTTTTTCCCCTGACCGAGCGACCATCGTGCCATCAACGTCGTATACGCTAGCATCTAAAATACGACTATGCTCTGTCAGTCGATTCAGGATCTGCGTGATTTTTTCACTGTCAGGATCGTCGTTGCCGGTATTCATCAACGGAATGAGACGATCGGAGACCTGTTCGGCTAATGTTTGTGCCAGTTCCTCCACCTGCTCAGAACGTGCCATTTGGTGGCTCAAGCTGAAATAGGAGGCGCCTTGCATTAAAAGCACTAATAAGGCCAAACAAATCAGCACAATAGCGGTGCGATGGAGCCTGAATTTAATTTTAGCCTTAACCATAGCTAGCCCTATAAGAGGTTTATCACTTTATGTTGCCAGAAGCCTTACCGATAGGATAGCTTGATGCTCGGTTTTGTGGTGGCGATTGAAGTCTTCAAAGGAGTTGTTGTTATGCCAAACAGTCTGACTTATTGCGATTTGCCGGCGGAAATTTATCGTTGGCCGGGCTTACCCCTTTCTCTTAGCGGTGATGAAGTGATGCCGTTGGATTATCGCGCTGGTCACACCGGATGGCTGCTTTATGGACGCAATCTGGACAAGACCGCGCTATGCGCTTTTCAACGTCGTCTTGGCGCAGCCATGGTGGTGGTAACCGCGTGGTGCATCGAGGATTATCAGGTGATCCGGCTTGCGGGTAATCTCCCCGCTCGTGCGAAAAAGCTAGCCGATGAACAAGGGCTGGATATCGCCACTTTGGGCAAAATTCCTCATTTGCGCACGCCCGGTTTGCTGGTCATGGATATGGACTCCACCGCCATTCAAATTGAATGCATCGATGAAATTGCGAAATTAGCAGGCGTCGGTGAGGAAGTTTCAGCGGTCACCGAGCGTGCAATGCGGGGTGAACTGGATTTTAAAGCCAGCCTGCGTGAGCGAGTCGGTAAACTAAAGGACACCGATGTCTCGGTGCTCGAAACGGTGCGGGCAACGTTACCGTTAATGCCAGGGCTGAGTAGCCTAATTCGTAAGCTTCAATCTTTGGATTGGCATGTCGCCATCGCGTCTGGCGGCTTTACCTATTTTGCTGACCACTTACGCGATCGCTTTGAGCTGGTGGACGCGGTATCAAATCATCTTGAAGTTAAGGATGGTAAACTTACCGGCAAAGTTATTGGGCCGATTGTTGATGCTCAATACAAAGCGGATACCCTGTTAAAGCTGGCGGAAAAGCTGGAAATACCGTTGTCGCAAACGGTCGCTATCGGGGATGGTGCCAACGATCTGAAAATGATTCAGGCGGCAGGTTTAGGTGTGGCTTTCCATGCGAAGCCAAAGGTGTATGCACAGGCTTCGGTGGCTATTCGCCATGCGGATTTGATGGGAGTACTGTGCGTTCTGAGTGCAAGTTTGAAGCACGAAGAACGATAGTCGTTTCACCTCATTTCAGTTTCCCCCTCGTAATTGAGGGGGAGCTCGGTGATGATATCTATTCGACATTTTCTGCCGCAATCATTAAGAGTCTGTATAAAAAAACAGTAAATACCCCTTATCTCCTGCTAGAATTCCCCCATCTTCATTTGTGACTAACACCGTTCTAGGAGTCTTCGTGGCGAAAGCAATCAAACGAGCCTTTGTCTGCAACGAATGTGGTGCGGATTATCCGCGTTGGCAAGGGCAATGCAGTGCCTGTCAGGCGTGGAATAGCATTACTGAAGTCCGCTTGGCGGCTTCTCCTGCTGTGGCGCGTGCGGAGCGGTTGTCTGGTTATGCGGGTGACGCAGGCGTTAGCAAAGTACAGAAACTGTCTGAAATCAGTCTTGAAGCATTGCCACGCTTTTCAACCGGATTCGCCGAGTTTGACCGAGTCTTGGGGGGCGGTGTGGTGCCAGGCAGTGCGATTCTTATCGGTGGGAATCCCGGCGCGGGGAAAAGTACTCTGTTGCTGCAAACATTGTGCAAGCTCTCACAGCAGATGAAAACCCTGTATGTAACGGGGGAGGAGTCTCTCCAGCAGGTCGCGATGCGAGCCCACCGTTTAGGGCTGCCTACCGATGGGCTGAATATGTTATCAGAAACCAGCATCGAGCAGATTTGCCTGATCGCCGAACAAGAGCAACCAAAGCTGATGGTGATCGATTCGATTCAGGTTATGCATATGGCCGATATCCAGTCATCGCCGGGCAGTGTGGCGCAAGTTCGTGAAACGGCGGCTTATTTGACTCGTTTTGCTAAGACTCGCGGTGTTGCTATCGTGATGGTTGGGCACGTGACTAAAGATGGTTCACTGGCAGGCCCGAAAGTTTTAGAACACTGTATCGACTGTTCCGTGCTGCTGGATGGCGATGCGGATTCTCGTTTCCGTACCCTGCGTAGTCACAAGAACCGTTTTGGCGCGGTGAATGAATTAGGCGTGTTTGCCATGACTGAGCAAGGGCTGCGCGAAGTTAGCAATCCTTCTGCGATTTTCTTGAGCCGTGGTGAAGAGATTACTTCGGGGAGTTCAGTTATGGTGGTTTGGGAAGGAACGCGCCCGCTATTGGTCGAAATTCAAGCGCTGGTGGATACGTCGATGATGTCAAATCCGCGCCGCGTAGCGGTTGGATTGGAACAAAATCGTTTAGCCATTTTACTTGCGGTTTTGCATCGCCACGGCGGTTTGCAGATGGCGGATCAGGATGTGTTCGTCAACGTCGTAGGAGGCGTTAAAGTGACTGAAACTGGAGCCGATTTGGCGCTGTTGATGTCACTGGTTTCTAGCCTGCGCGATCGTCCATTGCCGCAAGATTTGGTTGTTTTTGGTGAGGTTGGCTTGGCGGGAGAAGTACGCCCCGTCACCAGTGGTCAGGAACGAATCTCCGAGGCTGCAAAGCATGGATTTAAGCGTGCTATTGTTCCTCATGCGAATATGCCGAAAAAGCCGCTGCCAAATATGCAGGTCTTTGGGGTGAAAAAACTCTCTGATGCATTAGATGTGCTGCAAGATTTATAAGGCTTTACCCGTCCTAGCGCGCGAATTATCTCGCGTATAATTGCGGCATTCATGCTACTTTTGTTTAGTTAACTAAACGTGAGGAGGCGTGAATGTCGCAGTTTGATTATCTAAAGACCGCCATTAAGCAAAAAGGCTGCACATTACAGCAGGTGGCTGATGCCAGCGGAATGACCAAGGGCTACCTTAGCCAGCTGCTGAATGAAAAGATCAAAAGCCCGAGTGCGCAAAAGCTTGAGGCTATTCACCGCTTCCTAGATATTGAATTTCCACGAAAAGCCAAGAGCGTTGGCGTGGTTTTTGGTAAATTCTACCCCTTGCATACGGGACACATTTATTTAATCCAACGTGCTTGCAGTCAGGTCGACGAACTGCATGTGATTTTATGCCACGATGAGCCTCGTGACCGCGACCTGTTCGAAAACAGCGCGATGTCACAACAGCCGACCGTGAGCGATCGCCTGCGTTGGTTGTTACAGACATTCAAATATCAAAAGAATATTCGCATTCATTCCTTTGACGAGCAGGGCATAGAACCCTATCCACACGGATGGAAGGTGTGGAGCGATGGGATGAAAGCGTTTATGACTGAAAACGGGATTACGCCGAGCGTGATCTATTCCGGTGACAGCCAAGATGCGCCGGTTTATCACGAATTCTTTGGTATGGAGACGATGCTGATTGATCCCGAGCGTTCGTTTATGAATATCAGTGGTGGGCAGATCCGTCACGATCCGTTTAGATATTGGGAATACATCCCCACCGAAGTGAAGCCTTTCTTCGTGCGTACTGTGGCAATTCTTGGAGGGGAATCTAGTGGAAAATCGACACTGGTGAATAAGTTGGCGAACATTTTCAATACCACCAGTGCGTGGGAATATGGTCGCGACTATGTCTTTTCACACCTCGGTGGTGATGAGATGGCTCTGCAGTATTCTGACTACGATAAAATTGCACTAGGACACGCTCAGTATATTGATTTTGCAGTAAAATATGCCAACAAAGTGGCGTTTATTGATACTGATTTTGTGACTACGCAGGCATTCTGCAAAAAATATGAAGGGCGCGAGCATCCGTTTGTTCAGGCGTTGATTGATGAATACCGTTTCGATCTCATTATTCTGCTGGAGAACAATACGCCGTGGGTTGCGGATGGATTGCGTAGTTTGGGAAGCTCTGCGGAACGCCGAGAATTTCAGGAACTGTTAGAGCAAATGCTGCGAAAGAATAATATGGAATTTGTTCGTGTTGAATCCTCCGACTATGATGAACGCTTCCTGCGCTGCGTCGAATTGGTTAAGCAGATGTTGGGTGAGAACACGGATCAGGCTTAAAAATTTCAGCTGAAAGTGAATAGAAGAGCTAATTGTCTATTCATTTTCAGCGTCGAAAATAGGCAAAAAAACACTTACTCAGCCTAAATTATGTGACTTAATGTTATTAAGTATGTATTTCTATCATATTTATTATGTGATTTTAGAATGATAATTGCGGAGTTATTTTTTATATAAATCTTTTCTGTCGTTTTTTTTACTCTTCATTATTAATTATTTTTCAGTAAGCTTTCTTATGTATTGATATAACAGAATTTTTTATTCAACTCTTTTTATCCATACAAATAATGAGTGTATTTTCTCTGATTCTACATTGCCTGAGTATTGGCGAACCATCGATTCTCTGCTGTTGCCTACTAAGCTAACTAATTTATCTGTGCATTGTCATAGTGATATGTCATAGAGATTTTAGTCCATTCTCTTATTTTACCGCTTCATCGCTGTTGAATTAATTTGCTGTATTGGGTGTGCACTATGATTAGTCGCATCACCATGTACTCAGTGCGTTGGTTTCTGGGAGAGTTAGAATGAGTATGTCATTTAAACCGTCAATGATTGCACTGCTTTGCGGCATTGGCGTTGTTGCGGTTGCGGGTACGGTTTTGGTGAAAAATGGATACATTAGCTGGCAACAGCCAAAGGCCGCAGAAACTCAGCCGGAGACGCCGCCAGTCGCGCCCGCGGTCAAAACATTCACTCAGCCACAGCTCGATCAGCTCGTGGCGCCTATCGCGTTGTATCCCGATCCGGTTTTAGCGCAGATCCTGATGGCATCTACCTATCCCTCTAACGTGGTGCAGGCCGTGCAGTGGTCACGTGATAACCCTAAGGCTCAGGGGGATTCTGCCGTTAAGTTAGTCGCGAATCAGCCGTGGGATCCTAGCGTTAAGTCATTGGTCGCGTTGCCGCAGTTGCTTGCGCTCATGGGGGAAAATCCTGAATGGGTACAAAATCTGGGCGATGCGTTTTTAGCTCAGCCAGATGATGTGATGAACACGGTACAAAAGCTGAGGCAGGCAGCGCAGAAAAATGGATCGCTGACCTCTAATGCGCAGCAAAAGGTGATTGTCCAACCGGCCAAAAATACGGTGAGTGGTCATAGCGCGAGTAAATCGACGACCGTGGTTGAATCGCAACCGCAGACCATCATCATTCAGCCAACCAATCCTCAGGTTGTTTATGTACCCAGTTATAATCCTAATGTGGTGTATGGCACTTGGGCTACGCCTGCCTATCCGCCCGTTTATTTGCCACCGCCTCCGGGAGAAGTGTTTACCAATAGCCTAGTTTCAGGAATCGGGTTTGGTATTGGTGTCGCGACGACCTATGCCTTGTTCAGCAGTCTGGATTGGGGTGATGACTATCATGACGATCACCACCACGACGACGATCATCACCATGACGATCATCATGATGATTACCACGGCGGGGGGAATTATCATCAAGGCAATAACTACGTCAATAACAGCCATGTGAATATCAACGTCAACAACTATAACCATATCACCGGGGGAAATATCGGTGGTGCAACGCAGTGGCAACATAATCCTGCCTATCGGGGAGGGGTCCCATACCATGCCCCAGCCACTTCGCAGAAGTTTATCTCCGGAGCGACTCAGGCCAACGTGGGGGGCAGCTCGGCCAAAAAAGTCGATCTTAGTTCACTGCATACTCAAGACGGAAACCCGTCGGTTTTATCCGGTCAGACTCACTCACCTGCAAGCCAGAATCTGAAGGCCATTGCCCAGCGTGATAACCTGCGCGGCTTTGATAATGGTACGACTCATATGACGGGAACGGACGGGCAGAGACAAAATGCGGCGGCGGTTTTCAATCAACAAACTCAGCATCATTCGTCAGGTGTAGCGACGGCTAACCAACCCGATCAGCGTCGGCATAATGCAGAATCTGTTTTGCACGAACGAGCCCAACCATCGGCCCCTGCACGTCAATCAATACATCCATCCGTGAATCCATCGGTGAATCAACATCCTGTAGCAGCCAAAAATTCTGGGGAGCAACGGCCCGCCCATAGCAATCAAATGGGGGAGACTCATTTTAGCGCGGCGCAGAATCATAGCCAGCAGAATGGCTTCCAGCAGCATAATAAACCGCAAACGGTAAACCAATTTAATCAACAGCAACACGCGAATCTGTTCAGTGGTAACGCGAGCAGTGCTCCGAATTGGCATCAACAGCAAGAGCGCGGTAATCAGAGTCTCCAACGGATGAATAGCGCGCCGACCCATCATGCACCGTCGCGCCCGTTACCTGAGCCCAATAATTTGCCGCTGCATCGTCGCTAGTTTACGAGGAATTATGATGAGCAAAATAAGGTATTTCCTGATTGCGGCGAGCATGCTAGCTCTGCCCCTATCGGCACTAGCGCAACAGGTGTTCGAACAGCCAGAGCAGGCCGCGCAGGCTCTTGTGAAAGCAATCGCCGATAATGATAGTGAAGCGTTAAAAAATATTCTCGGGGATGACTGGCGTCAATATCTGCCCGAAGACAGCGTGGAGCAAACTGCGGTAGATCGTTTTCTTCGCGATTGGCAGGTATCTCATTATATTGAACAACAAGGTGATTCCGCTTATCTCAATGTCGGTGATAATAACTGGCAACTGCCTTTACCAATGGTAAAAATTCACAACGGTTGGTCCTTTGATATGCAAAAAGCGGCTGATGAGATCGATACTCGCCATATCGGTCGTAATGAGCTTTCGGCCATCGGTGCGATGTCTGCCTTTGTGGATGCGCAGAAAGAGTATTGGGCGCACGGTATGAATCAGTATGCACAGAAGATTATCAGCAGTGATGGAAAAAAAGATGGCTTGTACTGGCCTGTGAAGGAGGGGGAGGCGCCTAGTCCGTTAGGTCCTGCCTTTGGACAGGATCATCCTGGTACCGATTATCATGGCTATTACTATCGTATTCTCTCTGCGCAAGGGGCTTCGGCTAAAGGCGGTGAGCTTAGCTATCTGGATAACGGAAAGATGACTAAAGGTTTTGCGATGCTGGCATGGCCGGTAGCGTATGGCCACAGTGGAATAATGAGTTTTATGGTGAATCAGGATGGCGTGGTATATCAGCGAGATTTAGGTGTTGATAGCGACGCGTTGGCGCGCAAAATCAGCCTGTTCGATCCTGATAAAAATTGGTAGGTCGTTCAGTCTCATTAATGCATAAAAGCCTCCCCTTGACGGGGAGGCTGGGAGCGAAATCATTAAAATTCAATCACCATCTTGCCGCGCATGCGTCCTTCGGCAACTTTGTTATGGGCTTTTTCCAGATTTTCGATAGAAAAACCCTGCAGCGTATCGCTGAGAGTTCCCTGTAGCTTACCTTCATCAACCAATACCGCGACCTGATGCAGGATTTTGCCCTGTTCGGCAATATCCGGCGTATTGAACATACTGCGGGTATACATGAATTCCCAGTGCAGAGCGGCGCTTTTCATTTTTAGTGCCGACTGATCTAATGGGTGGCTGTTTTCCACGATGGTACAAATTTGTCCCTGTGGGGCGATGAGATCGCTAATTGCCGCCCAGTGTCCATCAGTGTCGTTAAGGCAGAAAATGTAATCAACCTGCTTGATATTGTGCTCAGCCAGACCACTTTTTAAATCATGCCAATCCACGGTGAGATCGGCTCCGCGTTCTAAACACCATTGAGCCGAGGATTTATTTGAAGCCGTGGCGATAACCTTCACTTTGCTATTCAGTGCAGCCAGCGAAATGGCGAGCGATCCCACGCCGCCTGCACCGCCGATGATCAGGAGCGTTTTATCCGCATCGGCGTCTTGAACTTTCAAGCGTTCAAATAAACCTTCCCAAGCGGTGAGCGTGGTGAGTGGCATTGCGGCAGCCTGCGCCCAGTTCATACTTTTAGGCTTGCGCGACACGATGCGTGAGTCGATAAGCTGTTGGGTGCTATTGCTACCGGGACGAGTGATGTCACCGGCATACCACACTTCATCCCCAATGCTAAATCCGCTGACTTTACTGCCTACAGAGGCGATGCGGATGCTGGCGTCCCATCCTAGAATGCGTGGCTGTTCTAGCCCGTTTTTAATGAGATTGGCACGAACTTTGGTATCCACTGGGTTGATGGAAACGGCTTTGACCTCAACCAGCAAATCGTAATCCGTTGGCGCTGATATTTGCGGATGGATGACGGTAAATTCTTGTGGGCTGGCGGGATTTACTGCGATTGCGGTAATAGTCATGCTGAAACTCCGATGTAGGTGCAGGATTGCATTGCATGAAATCAGTGTAGATGAGCTGAACCTTGATGATAAGATGGACAATCACTAACTAAGTGTTCTGATTTAACGAACAATGGGGTGGAATGTTTAATCAATTACAGGACATGGCCTTATTTGCGCTGGTGGTCGAGTGTGGGAGCTTTACGTCGGCAGCACTGCGCGCGGGGTTGCCCAAGTCTAGCGTGAGTCAGAGGGTGAGCAATTTAGAGCAACAGCTTGGTCTACGTTTGCTAAATCGAACGACGAGGCAATTAAATCTCACGTTTGCCGGAGAGCGCTATTTAGTGCATTGTCGAGAGATGATTCAGGCGGCCGAACGTGCCGATCTGAGCTTACAACGTTTGAAGGATAATCCGAGCGGACGCCTTCGAATTACTGCTCCTGCTGGGATTGGCGCTACGCTATTGGCTCATGTATGTAGCGATTTTCGCTTAAGCTACCCAGAAGTGAGTTTGGAAATCTTCATTTCAGATGTCATGCGCGATTTAGTTCAGGAAGGATTTGACGTTGCATTACGCACGGGGAAACCTCAGGACTCTTCGCTGGTGGGACGCCGCTTGGGGTATTCACCGCGCTATTTATTGGCCCCTCCCTCCTATCTTGCTCAACATCCAGAGTTGGAGCATCCAAAGCAGCTAGAGCGACACCAGTGTATTGCCCATCGTGCGTGGCATGAATGGGTATTGCAGCGCGGCGGTGAGTTCTATCGCTGGGAACTGCCGATGGATCATGCTGCTGATAATTTACTGTATGTGCGCGAGTGTGTTCTGGCCGGTGCTGGGATTACGCTTCTGCCCGCATTTTTATCGCAGGAGCTGGTGGAGCAGGGACGTTTAGTCAGAGTACTACCTCAGTGGGAAGCTGAGGGAAATGAGCTGTATCTTGTTTATCCTAGCCGAAAACTGAATTCCCCTGCGCTGGATCGCTTTATTGAAATGGCTCTCAACCATGCTTCTTTTGCTGAATACAATCAGGCACTCCGTTAATAGACAATAAAACGATTGAACGGAATAGAAAAAGGCTCCCGCTGGGAGCCTTTTACATTAAAAATAACTATTTAGTCATTTTCTTATATTTGATGCGATGTGGTTCAAGGGCTTCAGCACCCAGAGTACGCTTTTTGTACTCTTCATATTCAGTGAAGTTACCTTCGAAGAATTCAACCTTACCTTCATCCTGATAATCCAGAATGTGGGTTGCAATACGGTCTAGGAACCAGCGGTCATGGGAAATGACCATTGCGCAACCAGGGAACTCCAGCAAGGCGTTTTCCAGTGCGCGCAGGGTTTCAATGTCGAGGTCGTTGGTGGGTTCGTCGAGCAGCAACATGTTGCCGCCAACCTGTAACAATTTGGCCAGATGTAAACGGCCACGTTCACCACCAGACAACTCACCTACGCGTTTACCCTGATCGACGCCTTTGAAGTTAAAGCGCCCAACGTAGGCGCGGCTTGGCATTTCAAAGTTACCGATACGCATAATGTCTTGACCGTTGGAAACTTCTTCCCAAACGGTTTTCTTGTCATCCATGCTGTCACGGAACTGATCGACAGAGGCCAGCACCACGGTTTCACCCAGATCGATAGTGCCTGAATCTGGCTGCTCTTTCCCGGAAATCATGCGGAACAGGGTTGATTTACCTGCGCCGTTCGGGCCGATAATGCCGACGATCGCGCCTTTTGGCAGTGAGAATGACAGATCTTCAATCAGCAGGCGATCGCCGTAGGATTTAGACAAATTCTGCACTTCCAGCACTTTATCGCCCAAACGAGGTCCAGGTGGAATGAACAATTCGCTGGTTTCGTTACGCTTTTGATACTCAACATTGTTGAGTTCTTCAAAGCGAGCCAAACGTGCTTTACCTTTAGATTGGCGGCCTTTGGCACCCTGACGCACCCATTCCAGTTCTTTCTCAATGGATTTACGGCGAGCGGCTTTGGCAGGAGCTTCTTTTGTCCAGCGCCGTTGCGATTT
>OATP01000440.1_pt1 | contig 24892 bp, 25 predicted proteins | sample 1495041 | NCBI WGS metagenome assembly OATP01 (sample SAMEA2579972, study PRJEB22360) | human gut metagenome | biome: human gut; feature: human-associated habitat; material: faeces | place: Denmark | collected 2008/2010 | reverse complement strand
ACCATTAATCATTTTGTTCTTATCGAAGTAAGACATCACCCACTGATAATCTGCCTGGTATTTAGCATCATGTCTGGTTGATGAGAACCAGAACGGATTGCCAAATTTTTTCTTGATACGGAGCCAAGAATTTTTCAAATGCTCTAAGTTTGAACGGATATGGTTAAAGCTTGATACACGACATTGATAGTCGATCAAAAGAATTAACCCGTCATAATTTACGCCACCCTTATCAGAATCAAGGCTCCATTCAGGTAAAGTGATATCAAGAAGAGAGGGGGCATTATTATTTGTATATAGCTTATATTCGGCATGGATATAATTAGCAACAAATGACAACGAACGCTCACAATCAATCCACTCAAGTTCACTAAAAGGTATTAACTTACCCTCAACCTCTCGCTTACTCTTTTCAAAGAAATCCTCCGCACTCCTATATTTAACCATTTCTTTTTTATTCATATACTTAATGCAAGACTCTTTGAAAAGAGTGGCATCATCTATTCTTCCCACTAATTCACGAGACTCATCAACATGCATCAATGCTGAGCGAAAGATATCCCAGTAAAGCCATAAATTTATTCTTTTCATCCAGAGACTGGTCACTCGTTTTCCTGCACTCATCATAACCTCAAACGTAACAACAACCGTAGAAAAAGACGTAGCACTCTACGTAGTATACTACGTTCTTTTTTGATTGTAGTAAGCTTCTGTAACAGCTCTTCAAGCCTTGAATCTATTGATAATTAAGAAAGTATGATATGCATCATCTAAATGAGTATCCCGAAAACACTATAAATTGACTATGTGCCCCCCAGATGACTGCCACGGGCAGCTTGCAGAAAACAGTAGGGAAACCGAGGAATGTTATCAGGTTAAAGAATAATTAAGGTTAATTGGTATTATAGAGAGTAGATCCCAATTGATAGACATCTAACATCCCCACCATGGGATGATATATAGCCGTCAAAAGTGATTAAAACTTGCCTTGCAGGCATCCTTTAAGTGACAGAAAAAAACAGATGTACCAATTCCTTTGGATTAACTCAAAGGAACAGAGCAATGCAAAAACATTACCCACATTTAAAGAAAATCATCCCTAATGACTTCCTGCTGAATCTGATTAACCATCATCTTAATCAGATCCTGGCATGTCACGCCAAGATACTGGCGTTTCGAATGGATTTTGATTACCAGCGGGGTACTAATCGATTCATTCGTAACTCCTCGATCGAAATACAGGATGACCTCAGAGAGCTTACTCAGACAATGATCAGCCTTCCTGGCGTTGTCGGTAGTTTCTGGGTACTGGAATGGACATCAGAAGGGGCAGTTCATGCCCATGCTATTTTTTATCTTAATGGCCGAGAACATCAGAAATCATTCCCATTCATTTTACAGGCCGGGGAACTGTGGCATCAAATTACCTATGGCGAGGGAAAATACCAGCGATGCAAACCAAAGAAATATCATCAGGACAACATTAACAATGTTGTTGAGTATCACAATAACGAAGCCATAAACAGTCTCAGACGTATAGCCAGTTATCTAACAAAAGAAGACCAAAAATATGGTTATCTAATTTGGGGTTGTAATGAGGTTCCTTCGCCTGCAAGGCAGGGTAGACCAAGAAAGTTTAGTTAGTTTTTTACAGCAGCACCGGTTGCTATGCCGGAGAGGGCAGCAGTAATTCTTAACCCATCTCCGGTTCCCACTTAGCTACCGGAGAATCAAATCATGACCGTTAAACCTTCCCTGCTCGAAGATCAGTTTATCGATATGGTGTTTATCACCAGCCTACTTGGGGTTAGTGATAAATGGATATACCGACTCATCAAGGAGGGGCTTTTCCCTAAACAGATAAAGCTGGGACGTAGCTCTCGCTGGCGGAAAAGTGAAGTGGAAGCCTGGCTTCAGGCGAGAATCGACGAATCACTCAGCTAGATACCTCTCCTTACATATCACTTTCCTGACTGGCAGACTCTTTATCCGCTCATTGCGGAGGTTTGCGGCTGCCTGTCATTCAGTATTCAGGGATAATTCACCATGAAAGAGACAAAGACGCGATATGACAGTTTGCTGGACAGCTATCAACGTTGGCTAAACGGGTTTACAAAACTGGCCATCATAAATGGCATGTGTCACCCCAATATCCAGGCCAGCCACCATCTGATGGTGGGCAGTCTGTACTTTCCCGGCGCGGGGCAGATGACTGCAGTGGTACCACAATGCCTTTACCGACTGATTTACGGAAGTCAGCACCCGGAGCCATTATCGATAGTCACTGATATGCAAATCAGCCTGCAGACAAAGCAAAAAACTTTACTGCACCACCCAATGCTGGAAGGGATATTGCTGAGTGAATGTATCCGCCTAAAACAACGCCCACTGGCAAATAGGCTGATTAGCCTGTTACAACAATTCAGCTCACCGGAGCATCGCCACAAACTGGTCTGGCTATGTTGGTACGATCTGATGATGGGGGCGACGCTGGAAGACTGGCTGGATAACCTGAAACGTAAGGCACCTGAAGATCTAGGCTTGTGGCTGGTTGGACGGCAGGAGGAAAACATATCTCTCACGCAAATGATGGATGAATATCTGCTATTTACCGGCCACTGATATCAGTTCCGATTTGTGCCAAGGCGCTTTTACACCTAGCAAAAAAGCAGAACTCCTCCTCCCTACTACCCACTTTTTCTCAATGACGCCCCCTCTTTATCCAAAATGTTCAGGGGCAAGGCTATTCACTATTGGTATTTATTGGAGGATACGATATATTTCCATTATTCCAGAAATATAGAAATGAGATGCAAATGGAGCTTTCAAAAGCAGCAGATACCCTGAAAGAACTGGGCCATCCTACGCGCCTGAGCGTATACAGAGCGTTGGTTAAAGCCGGGCATGAAGGATTACCGGTTGGCGAATTGCAGAAACGGCTTGAAATCCCTGCTTCTACGCTGAGCCATCATCTCTCATCGCTGATATCAGTCTCTCTGGTACGCCAGGAGCGCCAGGGTAGAACGCTCTATTGCCATGCTCGATATGAGAACCTTGAGGCTCTCATTACCTTCCTGACAGAAGAATGCTGTTCAGGGACTAACGACTGCCTCACCATGCCCCAGAAGACGGAGAAGTAAAATGACAGGCGATCTTAAGAATGTTGATTCTGGTTTGTTTGACACCTCAATCACAGAGGCAAGATTAGGCATTCCTGCTGTTCCCCATCCTCCCCGTATCCTCATGCTGTACGGCTCTGTACGCGAACGTTCCTACAGCCGACTGGCAACTGAGGAAGCGGCAAGGTTACTGACCGCCATGGGCGCAGAGGTGCGGATCTTCAATCCTTCTGGTTTGCCTCTTCCTGATGATGCGCCTGACTCGCATCCTAAAGTCATGGAGCTGCGTGAGCTGGTTCGTTGGTCCGAAGGAATGGTGTGGTGTTCACCTGAACGCCATGGTGCGATGACTGGCATCATGAAGGCCCAGATTGACTGGATACCACTTTCTGAAGGCGCTGTTCGCCCTTCGCAGGGTAAGACACTGGCCGTAATGCAGGTCTGCGGTGGCTCTCAGTCTTTCAATGCCGTCAACCAGATGCGCATTCTTGGCCGCTGGATGCGGATGATCACCATCCCAAATCAATCCTCTGTGGCAAAAGCCTGGCAGGAGTTTGATGAAGATGGACGAATGAAACCCTCGTCTTATTACGACCGCATCGTGGATGTAATGGAAGAACTGGTGAAATTTACACTGCTGACCCGAGGTAACTCAGCCTATCTCGTTGATCGCTACAGCGAACGAAAAGAGTCGGCAGAGGAACTTTCCCGGCGGGTTAATCAGAGCAAAATTTGAGGGCTGGTATGAGTGATGTAACGGCATTCAACAACTGCATGAGCGTGTTCTGGCGGCAACATGAAGCCGAACTCTCTCGCTTTCTGACATCGAAGACAGGTGATAGCGAAAAAGCGGCAGATCTTCTGCAAGAGCTATTCCTGCGTGCCCGCACTCATTCAGACAGTTTCTGTGAAATGGATAATCCACGAGCCTGGCTGTATCGGGCGGCGAGGAATCTGCTGATTGATGAGTACCGCACCACCAGGGAGTTCGTTGAGCTGGAAGAAGATGCCCCATTCACAGACGCCTCCCCTGATGCCATCTCAACGCTGGATATTTGCCTACCTGAAACATTACAGGCATTGCCCGAAGATGAGCGGTGGCTGATTGAAGAGTCCGATCTTAACCGGCGTCCTCAGCAGTCCCTGGCCGATGAACTGGGTATTACGCTTACCGCGTTTAAATCCCGTCTGCTTCGGGCCAGAAAGCACCTGAAGGAGACGATGACAGAACTCTGTCAGATTGAGGCTGATGGCAATTCTCCCGTCTGCTGCCACAAAAAAATGAACTAATCGCGCATCTTTTTCCCACCACCTTCGTTTACCTCAGTGTAAAGCCAAATGACTAAACACTGAGGTAAACAATCCATGTCAAAAATTGAGATCTTTGAAGCAGCAGGTTGCTGCGCAACCAGTAGCGTTGTGGTCAGCGACGAAGCCGTTAAATGGAACGCCAGCGCCGAATGGGCGAAAAAGAATGGCGTTGATATTCAGCGCTACAGCCTTGCGAAAAACCCGCAGCAGTTCCTGAACACCCCTGTCATCAAAGAGTTTTTGAACACATCAGGGATGGAGTCCCTCCCTGTCACCTTGCTCGACGGCAAGCTGGTGATGGCAGGCAAACTGCCGACTCGTGAAGATATCTCCCGTTGGGCAGGTATTCCGCTAACTCAGGACTGGAGTGAAGACAGTACGCAACCGCGTTGCTGCAGCATTCCACGTATGCCTTAATTCCAGAGGAGCTATCACTGATGAATATGCCATTTTTAAAAGACATTCCCCCGTTCATCTTCTTCACCGGTAAAGGTGGCGTGGGTAAAACATCTCTGGCCTGTGCTACTGCAGTATGGCTGGCCGATCAGGGTAAGAGAACGCTTCTGGTGAGTACCGATCCGGCTTCCAATGTCGGCCAGGTATTTAGCCAGACTATCGGCCACCGAATCACAGATATTAGTACTGTAGAAAATCTTGCCGCGATGGAAGTTGATCCGATGGCTGCAGCGCAAGCCTATCGTGATCGTGTGCTCGACCCTGTTCGCGGGCTGATGCCAGCTGATGTGGTCAGCAGCATTGAAGAGCAACTCTCCGGCTCATGCACCACGGAAATCGCTGCGTTTGATGAGTTTACCGGTCTGCTGACCAATCATGAGCTGCGGGAAAAATATGACCATATTGTATTTGATACCGCGCCAACCGGTCACACCATCCGCATGCTTGAGCTTCCGGGGGCCTAGAGCGGTTATCTGGAAGCGAACCCCGATGCCGCCGCTAACCTCGGGCCTCTGGTAGGGCTGGAGAAACAACAGCACCAATACTCCGATGCGGTTAAAGCGCTGTCTGATGCAGCACTCACGCGCTTAGTGCTGGTAGCCCGTGCCCAGGCTTCAACGCTGAAAGAGGTTTCTCATACGCACGATGAGCTGTCTGCTATCGGTTTGCAGCATCAGCACCTTGCCATCAATGGTGTGCTGCCGCCGTTTGCGGGTGAGAATGATCCACTGGCGCAAAGTATTCTGGCTCGGGAAGAAAAAGCATTACAGGCAATGCCTGATAATCTGGCTAATCTTCCCTGCTCGCAGCTGTATCTGAAGCCATTTAATCTGGTCGGTCTGGAAGCCCTGCGGGAATTATTTACACCGAGCAAAGCCTCGCAGCCGCTCCCGGCTACCACGCTGAATACTCTGGATTTGCCGAAACTATCCTCATTGGTGGATGAACTCAGCCAGACAGGCAAAGGGCTGGTCATGACGATGGGTAAAGGCGGAGTGGGCAAAACGACCGTTGCGGCATCAGTCGCGGTATCGCTGGCGAAACGCGGCCACAAAGTCCACCTGACCACATCCGACCCGGCAGCACATCTGTCTTACACGCTGGATGGTTCACTGCCAAATCTGCAGGTCAGCCGTATCGATCCGAAGGTGGAGACAGAGCGCTATCGTCGATTTGTACTGGAAAATCAGGGCAAAGGGTTAGATGCGGAAGGACTGGCGGTGCTGGAAGAGGATCTCCGCTCGCCATGTACTGAAGAGATCGCCGTCTTCCAGGCATTCTCGCGGATCATCAAAGAGGCCGACGACCATTTTGTCATTATGGACACAGCGCCAACGGGTCATACGCTTCTGCTACTGGATGCAACAGGGGCCTATCACCGGGAAATGGTGCGCCAGATGGGGCAAACACATGACCATGTGTTGACGCCAATGATGCAATTGCAAGACCCGGAGAAGACGAAGGTGATTATCGTGACGCTTGCCGAAACGACACCTGTACTGGAAGCAGCAAACCTGCAGCAGGATTTGCGTCGAGCTGGCATCGAGCCATGGGCATGGGTTGTGAATAACAGCCTGGCGGCAGCTGAACCGTCTTCACCTTTCCTGAAGACCAGGGCGAACCGCGAGCTGCCACTTATCTCTGATGTGGAAGAACAATATGCAAAACGTATTGCACTCACAGCGCTACAGAGCGAAGAGCCGGTTGGTATTGACCTGCTGGAAGAGATGGCGAAGTAATAATGAAGGGGGCATTTGCCCCCCTTCATCTTTATTTCAGTCGTTTACCTGCCTCATCAACGACTTTTTCACCGTCTTCCTTGGTGAAAGCCGCTTTCTGAGCCTCTGGCAGAATATCCAGAACCACCTCCGAAGGACGGCAAAGTTTAGTTCCCAGTGGCGTCACCACAATCGGACGGTTAATCAGGATCGGATGTTGCAACATAAAATCGATTAACTGGTCATCAGTAAATTTATCTTCTGCAAGACCCAGTTCCTCATACGGCTCAACGTTCTTACGCAGTAACGCCCGGACGGAAATGCCCATATCAGCAATGAGTTTGACCAGCTCATCGCGTGAAGGTGGAGTCTCAAGGTAAAGAATAACGGTCGGCTCATTACCGCTGTTGCGAATCATCTCCAGCGTGTTACGCGATGTGCCGCAGGCTGGGTTGTGATAAATGGTGATGTTGCTCATATCAGTATCTCATTACAAAGTGAAAGAGAGACGTAGCGCCAGCGCGGCCAGCGTTACAAACAGCACAGGCAGAGTCATGACGATCCCGGTGCGGAAATAGTATCCCCAGGTGATGGTCATATTCTTCTGTGAAAGTACGTGTAGCCAGAGCAGCGTTGCCAGGCTACCAATAGGGGTGATTTTGGGCCCCAGATCGCAGCCAATGACGTTGGCATAAATCATCGCTTCTTTGATGACACCCGACGCGGTACTGCCATCAATCGACAATGCGCCAATCAATACGGTAGGCATGTTATTCATGATAGAAGAGAGGAATGCGGTCAGGAATCCCGTTCCCAGCGTGGCTGCCCACAGGCCTTTATCTGCGAGTAAGTTCAGCACGTCAGACAAGTATTCTGTCAGCCCTGCGTTACGCAGCCCATAGACCACCAGATACATCCCCAGCGAGAAGATCACGATCTGCCATGGTGCCCCACGCAACACTTTACCGGTGTTAATGCCGTGACCTTTTTTTGCCACAGCAAACAGGATTGCTGCCCCTACTGCTGCAATGGCACTGACCGGAATACCCAGTGGCTCGAGTACAAAAAAGCCCACTAACAAAAGAATTAATACAATCCAACCGGTTCTGAATGTTGCCAGATCTTTGATGGCTTTTGCGGGCTCTTTCAGTCGTTCCAGATCATAAGTGGGCGGGATATCTTTGCGGAAAAACAGATGCAGCATCCCCAGAGTGGCGACGATGGCGGCGATATCCACCGGCACCATTACCGAGGCATATTCCGTGAATCCCAGTTTGAAGAAATCAGCCGAAACGATATTGACCAGGTTCGATACGATAAGCGGCAAGCTGGCGGTATCGGCAATAAACCCTGCGGCCATCACGAATGCCAGCGTGGTGCTTTTACTGAAGCCAAGCGCCAGCAGCATGGCAATAACAATCGGCGTCAGAATAAGTGCCGCGCCATCGTTGGCAAACAGTGCCGCTACTGCCGCGCCGAGTAGAGCGATATAGGTAAACAGCAGACGGCCACGACCGTTCCCCCAGCGAGAAACGTGCAGCGCAGCCCATTCGAAAAAGCCGGATTCGTCCAACAACAGACTGATGATAATAACGGCGATAAACGTTGCCGTCGCATTCCAGACGATATTCCACACCACCGGAATATCAGCAATGTGTATCACCCCCGATGCCAGAGCCAGTACGGCCCCCAGCGTGGCGCTCCAGCCAATCCCTAATCCCTTCGGCTGCCAGATAACCAATATGATGGTCAGGATAAAAATGGCTCCTGCCAGTAACATAAAACCTCCTGAAAGGGCAGCATTGCTGCCCTGAATGATGGCAATAATTAACCCGCGAGTTGTTTGAGTTTGTCGATGCCGGTTGGTTCTGACGCCAGTACGGGGACAAGTGCTACACGGCTGGCATGCAGGTTTTTAACGCTCTCGATCTGCGGACGTTCCTGCTGAGCCCGCAAGCGGAGCAGGGGGGAACGGGTATCAGCTATGGAAAGGCTGTTATTGATAATCCAACCCCAGGGGTGAATTCCTGCACGTTCAAGGTCGGCCTGTAAATTTGCCGCCTCAAGTACCGGCGTGGTTTCCGGTAGCGTGACCAGTAATACTTTGGTTCGTTCCGGGTCCTGCAGTTGCATCATCGGAGTGGTGAAGTGACCATTTTCTCCCATTTTCTTAGCAATCTCGCGGTGATACGCGCCGGTAGCATCCAGCAACAGTAACGTGTGCCCGGTGGGTGCCGTATCCATGACCACGAAGCGTTTACCCGCTTCACGAATCACGCGTGAAAAGGCCTGGAAAACTGCAATTTCTTCGGTGCAGGGAGAGCGTAAATCCTCTTCCAGCAGGCGTTTCCCTGCATCGTCCAGATCTCTTCCTTTTGTCTCAAGGACATGCTGGCGATAGCGCTCCGTCTCCTCGTGAGGATCTATCCTGCTGACTTGTAGATTGTTAAGACTGCCGTTCAGGGTTGTGCTGAGGTGTGCTGCTGGATCTGAGGTTGTCAGATGGACATCAAATCCCAAATCCGCCAGTCTGACGGCAATGGCAGCCGCCATCGTGGTTTTCCCCACACCACCTTTACCCATAAGCATAATCAGCCCATGTTCATTACGGGCAATATCATCGACTAACGCTGAGAGCGACGGAATTTCAGGTCGTTGCTGAATGTATTCTTCAGAAGAGGATACTGTTTCAGGCTGAGAGGAGAGAAGCCCGCTTAATGCACACACGCCAACCATATTGAGCGGTTGGAGGAATAACGTGTCAGTTGGCAGCCCGGAAAGATCAGAAGGAAGATTGGCCAACGCCTCCTGTTCACGGCCCCATATTGCCGCAGCCAGTGTATCGTTTGCCGCTTCTGTTTTGGGCAGAACGCCGTTGATGACCAGGTACTGATTTTTAAGGCCGATTGCGGCGAGTTCTAAATGAGTTCGGGCGACTTCCTGCAGGGTAGATTTTTGCAGTCGGGCAACTAAAACCAGTCGGGTACGAGCTGGATCTGACAACGCTTCAACGGCATGGGCATACTGTTCGCGCTGCTTTTCCAGGCCAGCCATTGGCCCAAGGCAGGAAGCGCCATCCGGATTACTTTCAATAAAGCTGCTCCAGGCTCCGGGAAGCTGAAGAAGGCGAATAGTGTGGCCGGTCGGTGCGGTATCAAAGATGATATGGTCAAACCGGGTCAGCAGAGAGGCGTCTGTCAGTAATCCGGTAAACTCGTCAAATGCAGCAATCTCTGTTGTGCATGCTCCCGACAACTGCTCGTTGATGCTACTCACGACGTTATCAGGCAGGATGCCTTTAATTGGGTCAACGATTCTAGCCCGGTACTGTTGAGCAGCGGCCTGCGGATCAATCTCAAGTGCCGACAATCCAGGGACAGAGGCTATTGGCTGAATGGTATTGCCAATAGTCTGACCAAAGACCTGACCTACGTTTGAGGCCGGGTCAGTACTGACAAGCAGCACCCGTTTCCCCTGTTCTGCCAGACGGATCGCCGTGGCGCAGGAAATAGAGGTTTTACCAACGCCTCCTTTACCAGTAAAAAATAGATAAGGGGGGATGTTCTGTAAGAATTTCATATGTCCTCCTGACATACTTAACAACAAGAAGTATTGCCACCACAGCAGCCTGAAGCCGCTAATCCCACTTTCTCCAGCGGAATGCCAAACCAGCGAGCCAGTTCAGCGCGTTTTGGGTAACGTCCTGCCATCACCGTTTCGCCGTCCAGCAACAACAGCGGAAGCCCTTCTGCTCCAGAAGCCTCAAGGAATGTTTTCACCTTCTCGTTCTGAACGAAGCTCATCGGCTGTTGTGCCAGGTTGTAACGTTCGATCTGAACACCACGACCTTTCAGCCATTGCACATCTGCAGAAAAATCAACCAGAGTCTGATCAACATCTGTACCGCAGACACCGGTGCTGCAACACAACGCTGGGTCAAATACAGTTAACGTTTTCATTTCAATACCTCACATTTGATAAATCATATATGTTCAGGCAAATTTTAGATGCAAACAGCCTTACTGCTACCAGCACAGTTAGCTGAAGCCAGCTTACGGGCGATGGCCTGAACGTCGTCCTGTTGGCTTAACCAGGCCTGCTCAATAATCTGAGCAGCCCAGGAAGGAATATGTGGAGATAAGCGGTAGTGAACCCATTTCCCTTGTTTTCGATCCAGAAGAATCCCGCCTTCCCGTAGCATTGCCAGATGGCGGGAGATTTTAGGTTGTGACTGCTCTAGTGCCGTACACAAATCACATACGCACAGTTCCCCCATCTCTCTGAGCAAGAGCACGATACCCAGACGGGTTTCATCAGACAGGTTTTTGAAGAGTTGTAGGGATGAAATTGGCGACATTAGTCCTCCTGCTTTTATGAAGTAGTGTCCTCCCACTGCTGCAAGATGTCAAAGTTATATTTGAATATCCATATGTGTATTGAGTGGCACAGGTTGCATTAAGAACGAAAAACTCCAGCATTGCACTAGTATGAGCAGCGGAAAACTGGAGTCTTTTATTTAGTTGGGTTCAGGGTAGAGCAGGCCTAACGCCTGATACTGAATTGGCTTGATGTTGAGTACTGGGCGAATAGATTTAGCCAGTTCAACCGCTTCCGGTAAGGTTTTGCTGATTTTTAATTCCAGCAAGACTCCCGCTGCCACAGTTCCAGTCCGCCCTCTGCCTGCACCACAATGAAATGCCACTTTATGACCATTTTGGTAGGCATCCACTACCGCGAGAATTGCATCACGGAACAATTGTTCCTCAGGTTCTTCGGCATGATCACTCAATGGAATATGTACCCACTGCACCTCTGGTTGATGTGCAGCACAGCCCGTCGATTCGGCACGTAAATCAACCACCACTTCGATGCCATCTTCATCCACCATCTGCTGGATATCATTAGCGCCGCCACAGTAAATATGGCCCGGTATTAGTGCATGATATAACTTGCTCATGTACTTGTTTTCGCTCCTAATAAATTAAAAAAATAGACTAAATACTTAACCCACCAGATTACCGATACGGTCCAGCTCGGCTTTCAGCATGGTTTTATCCTGCTGCAACTTTGCCAGTGGAAGAGTAAAAAACGCCTCGATACGCGCGCGCAGAATGGTGTATGCCGTTACAAAAGCCGCATCAATCTCCTCGTCCGTCCCTGTGACATGAGCAGGGTCCTCAACTCCCCAATGGGTTCGCAATACAGGCCCCAAATAGGCTGGGCAGGTTTCATTGGCAGCATTGCCACAGACGCTGATTACGATATCCGGTACATCGGGTAGGTTTTCCCACGACTTGCTGAAATATCCCTCGGTGGCGATACCTTCACGAGCCAGTAAAGCAAGTGAGCGAGGGTGCACATGACCCGTTGGATGACTCCCGGCACTCATCCCATGCCAGCCTTCTGGTGCAAGATGGTTGAATGTCGCTTCGGCGAGAATGGATCGACAAGAGTTACCGGTACACAGAAACAAAACGTTCATTAGACTAGTCCTCACAATTTATCCTGGTGGGTGCCGGTGGTTCTGTGGAGGAGCAACTGGGATCAGAGTAAAGAGATATGCATTTTTCCGGATGACCAGAACAACACTCTTCAGTCAGGAAAGTTATCAACTCCAGCATCAAGGGGATGTTGGCCCGATAACGCTGGAAACGTCCTTCTTGCTCAACCGATAGCAATTCGGCACGGGTCATAGCCTTGAGATGAAATGACAAATTATTTGGAACAATGGCAAGGCTTGAGGCAATTTGCCCCGCGACCATCCCCTGTGGCCCGGCTTTCACCAGCAAGCGGTAGACATCCAGTCGGATGCCAGAAGCCAGGGATTCAAAAACTTGAGTTGCGGTGTCTTTTTTCATAATTCAATGCTACAAGAACTATTGAAGTAATCAACCGGACTTTATAGGCTGGTAACCTCGTAACAATTTCCAATTAAGTGTCAGGTAAAAATTAGGGGGCGTAAATGAATGATCTTGAGCTTCAAAAAAACAAGGATGATGCCGCCGAATGGACCTTAACTCATGGTGTTGCCTTCAAGGAATCGCTGTATTCCATAGTGCATACCCTGGTATGGTAAGCTCTAAAGGATTCTCAATTTTACTTATTCGCTCATGTATTAGTATCGAGTGGAAGAACAGTAAAACCAATAGCCTCAAGTTTCTTTTTTTCTTCGTTTTTAAGGGTTTTCACAGCCCAAATTAAATAATGCTGTGGCCTTGATGATGCCACGTAAGCGAATCTGGCAGCCTCACTTTTTGGATCGCTGAGCCAGTCAAGCCAATGTGAATCTTTACCTGAACGGGTGGAAGATACCACTATTGTTACATCATGGGTCTCACCTTTAGCACCATGAATAGTAGATCTTCCATACAGCGATGTTGATTCGGATATTGTACCTAAAGTAGAGTTTACTTCTTTGTTGGCTAAGCCTGATGGGGAAGTTAAGTTTACACTAGCTAATGGTGCTAATGCTGCGGAAATATTGGTAGGGCAAAATTCTTTACTTGATAGTATACGAATTGAAGATTTAGCTTGCTTAACCCAATTAGACCATGAAATATTCATATTTTGAAGTCCAATACTATTCATGTAGCTCAATGATGCACACAGAAATTTACGCCAGGAAATAGAAGAATTAACCGAATACGGGCAATTAAAGTCTTTTGTTTTGCAGCTTTCTTTAAGATGATGGCGAATAAATTCCGAGAATAGTTGCAAGGAGTTAGTTAACATACTCATATCGTCTGAGTTATAAATACTAATGGCCAGGGCAAGTTTTTGGATATTGTTCAATTCATTTTCGGATGTTTGAAACTTTAATAAATTTGAGTGGCCTCTTGAGACGATTACGTTTTTATTATAATTTTTACATATGCTGTCAAAGGTATCTGTGAGTTCAGTTGGGCTATTTTGGTATTGAACGACTAAGCATCTTGGATCTAGCCAAGTTACGTTTCCGTTGATATTGTTACGACCTGTGAGCTTTGCGCAAAGATTAACAATATTTTGACAGCTACGAAAATTTCTCGTTAATTCTAAAATGTTAAAATTATTATCGATAATAAACTTTTTTACTCTCGCGGGTTCAACTTCACGAAAACCATAAATAGCTTGATGAAGATCCCCGACAAATTGCAATTTTGTCCCTTGATTTAATAGTATTTGCAAAATAGTTAATTGTTCTTCCGATAAGTCTTGGCATTCATCAATTATAATCAGCGGATAGCGCTTTGCTAATAAACTGACAAAATGCTTAAATCTTTCCTCATTAAGAGCTCGCAGAGCCAAATATTCAATATCTCGGTAAGTCGCGAAACCTCCATCTAGCATTCTACGTTTTGTCTCTGAAAAATCCTGAATTTGCCAATTCTCTAACTTGAGGGTGTTTAAAGCTCTATCAAATACTGCATCCCCAGTCTCAAAAATTATACCTCCGCTTCTAAGGTTGTGAGAATAGTGATGGGCATGGATGTTGCCACGTTTTGCGTAACTATATTTTGTTCTGTACCCCATTTGTGCAGATGGCTCTACAATTCTAATTGTAGCATCGTTCCCAGTCCCTGTGTAATTGGTTAATTCTGTTGCTAATGGAGATACTATGTTTTTGTAAATGAAGCTATCAAATGTGCCAATGAAATGAGGATATATGGATTGCCCTGCATTACAGTATTTTGATACTCTTTTAATTAATTCTTCTGTAGCACTGTTAGCAAAAGAAAGTACAGCTATCCCCCCTGGTCTTTTATTCCAGATATATATTTCCTTCGCTAGTTTGGCAGCTACGACCTCAGTTTTACCACTCCCAGGACAAGCTTCCAAAAAAATGTGCTTATCAATACTTGAATTAATATAATTAATTTGTTCATCAGTGAATTGGTTATCCATCATTTTTCACCGCCAACTTCTAATGATGTCGCCCACAAAATTGCATCCCTTATATAAGCAGGAACAATAAAGTCTAACGTTGGGTCTTTGAGTTTTTCTGTCATAACTTGTGCGAACATACCTTTCCCAATATTATCATCGTCAATTCGATTTAGGATTTTATATGCAGCTTCTGCGACTTCTTTATTTGTTTTTTTTGTCCAATCAATATTTGACATTATATTGAAATCATTGATTATTTCACTTTCACCTTTCTGGGGTTTTGGCCACAGTGATGCAATTATTTTTGACATCAGCGCAGCATTATTTCCTTCCATGGCAAGATCATATTCCAGTGTTTTGTATTTGCTTACGAATAATCGTGCATTACTTGAATTATTAATAGACTCTACGAGTTTGATAGCATGATTATTACCATCTTTGATGTTTCCATCATAAGGTATGAAATCTTCGATGATTTCCTTAATTTCGTCTGTGTTATCGAGGCCCGCAACCTTTTTTTTAATAGTCTTTGGTGGATCTAAATCTGTTAAACCTGCACATCGAATTGGAATATTTTCACCATTAATTTCTTCGTCGACATCATCGACTGATTTAACGTTGCAATATAGTTGCATAAAGTGTTTAAAATATATTCCATTCAGATTTATTGTTGAAACACCAATGTCTTCTAGGCTTCTTTTACCGTCATTTTGATTACTAAGCACTCTTTTTGCGAGAGCCGGTATTAACATTTGTTCGGCAATCCCTTCGACTAAAATCACACCACTGGCAAACAATAGATTCGATTTTGTAACATCCAGCCATCGGTTGATGAACTGAGAACTATTTTCTTTTAGTCCACAATTTCGCAACGGTGTGGCAACTGGATTATGGGATTTAGATAAATGAATGATTGATTCAAGTTCAACAGATGAAGCTAATACCGTTGAGTGAGTAGTGACAATTATCTGGACATTTTTATTTTCGTCAGCTACGGATTTTATGTGATTGAGAAGCCTGATTTGCAACTGTGGGTGTAAATGAGCTTCAGGTTCTTCTATAAGCAGTAATTTTAAAAGGGGTTGCTCATCATCGTCATCATCATCTAACGTTAATTCAGCTAAAATAGATGCAATATATAGTAAGTTATTATATCCCAAACTATTTTGGCTTAAACTACGGAATAATGATTGATCTTCATTTGATAAATCTGGAAAAAAAAGAAGTTTTAAACTTTCTACTATTTTTGTAAAATCACTTTCTGCAAATTGTATACTGGTTTTTTGTCCAAAGTTATAACCTATTGCCTTAATCAAGTTTTTTGTTATTAATTCATTAGCATCTTTAATACCGAGGTTTTCATCAGCAGCTAACGTAGTATTAAACTCCTTGATTTTTTCTTCTAGCGGATGAGGCTTACCATCTTTACGAGAGCGCTTTAACTCTCTTCGGTTCAATGCTCTAAGTAGTTTTGATAAACGTGATTGGCGACCATTGGACAACTTTGATTCAGCATCCCTTAATGGGGGTAGATAAATGCATTGGATTAAATCCAGTAACTCAGGCTCAAATAGAGAACTTTTCGACTTTCCGCCCCAAAGTATCTTTCTAAATCTACCACGTATTTCTTTATTTTCTGCTTCTAAATTTAGAACTGCAGTTTTATTAGATCCAATCCATGGTAAGAGGGTTACTTTATCGCTTACGCTCAGTTCATCGAACTCTGCTTGAATAGAGAAAGAATTTGCTGCTTCTCCATTAATCTTAAATGGAAATGAAAAATCATCGTTGCTGACGCTATATCTTCCAGACTCAGAATCGATAAATAACTGTCTAATTGCACTAATGATTGCAGTTTTACCTGCACCATTTTCACCTACAATTACATTCAATCCACGAGATAAATGAATGTTAAAATAGTCATTAAAACAGCGGAAACCATTTATTTTCAGTTTACTCAAGTGCATTTTTCTTCCTTGCAAAAAACATTGGCTATAGATAATGATTATTTGTCTTGAAATTCTTATTAGTCATTCTGGTAAAGAGCATTTTTGATAAAACATTATGAAAGCATACAAAAAAATGATCAACAGATTGACATTCAATGAGAGTGCTTAAGATCGCATCTTGCAAAATATCTATTTAGTTAGTACGTCTGCTCTTTGCTGTGAGTTCATCTGCCAAATGTAATATTTCCCCGCTACCGGATATCGGCAGATTCAGTAGCAATTGGTACATTTTGATTAATTCAATATAGCAAGTAACGCTTTGATTTTTCAATTGATTTGTTGGGAAGTCTTACAATAACCCCATCCATCCAGTTACCTAAATGGATGGGGTTATGTTACTATGCTGTTTTTCCAAATACCCCTTTAGTAACAATCACTTCCTTTCCTAAATTATCAATATAATCTGCATACCACTGCATCATCTCCCTACGCCCATCCAGGTACTGTGCATGGTTGTACGTCCCGCGAATCGCATTCTTATCCACATGAGCAAGCTGCGTTTCAATCCACGCTGAGTTAAAGCCTTCTTCATGCAGAATTGTGCTCATTGTGTGACGGAAACCATGCCCCGTAAGCCTGCCCTTATATCCCAGCAGCTCAATAACCTGATTTACGCTCTCTTTGCTAATTGGTTTACGCGGGTCGTTCCTGCCGATAAACACTAGTGGGCGATGGTTTGAAATTGGTTCAATTAACTTAAACAATGCAATGACCTGATCCGAAAGCGGCACAATGTGAGGTCGTTTCATCTTCATCACTTCAGCCGGGATCTCCCATAATTTCTTCTCAAAATCAATATCCTCCCAGCGAGCGAAACGCATTTCCTGCGTGCGTACACCGGTTAGCATAATGATCTGTGTGGCAGTTTTGGTTATTACACTACCAGTATATCCAGCCAGATCTTTAATGAAGTGTGGTAGCTCTTCGGCAGTGAGGAACGGGAAATGTGTTTTCTTAGGAGTTGCTAAGGCTGTTGCAAGATCTGACACGGGGTTGTAATCAGCTCTGCCAGTTACGATAGCGTAGCGGTACACTTCACCACAGCGTTGACGCACTTTACGCATTTTCTCTAAAGCACCGCGTTTTTCTATTCGACGAAGAATTTCAAGCCAATCCATGGGTTTCATATCGACGATTGGACGCCTCCCCGTATAGGGAAATATATCCTTCTCAAAGGTATCAAGGATTTCATCACGATAACGCAGTGACCAGCGGTCTGCTTTATGCTGATGCCACTCGCGAGCAATTGCTTCAAAAGTATTTTCAAAGCTGATTTTTTGGGCGATTTTCTCGGCTTTCTTTATCTCACCAGGATCATTTCCTGCTGCTATAACCTTTTTTGCCACATCGCGTTTATCACGCGCTTCAGCGAGTGATACCTCTGGGTAGACACCAAAAGCCAGGCGTTTCTCTTTACCGCCATAGCGATACTTCAATCTCCAATAGCGAGAACCACTGGCTGTCACTTCAAGATAAAGCCCGCCACCATCAGAGAGTTTGTATGACTTATCTTTAGGCTTAGCGGTTTCAACTTGTCGGGCTGTTAGCTTCATTGGGGGCACCTCAAAATGGGGGCATCATCAATGCCCCCTATGATGCCCCCAGAATGTACTTGATTCCGGTAGACATGAGTTGACATTAGTAGAGCGCTGATGGCTTTATTTATTGGTATTATAAGGGATTTATTGAATATGGTGGAGTTCAGGAGAGGTTAATTGGCGGAAGATCACAGGAGTCGAACCTGCCCGGGACCGCTGGCGGCCCCAACTGGATTTGAAGTCCAGCCGCCCCACCGGGGACGATGATCTTCCATTAGGAGATCGAGAGAGTCGGCAATTATACCCCGAAATCCCTGCAATGCTAAAGGATAAATCCTTGTTTCGCGACGCCCCTGGCATATTCAAAACATCGTTTTATTTTTATCGGTACAAGTTTGGTACTCTTCGCTGCATAAATAACCGCCCCTAATTTGCAGGAGATACCATGTCTAAGAAAGTCGCTGTATTGTTGGCTAAAGGATTTGAAGAAGCTGAAGCTATCATGACCATCGACGTGCTGCGCCGCCTTAATATCAGCGTCACCACGTTAGCCTGCCAAGATATGTTGGAAATCACCAGCTACCACAATATTCGGATGTTTGCCGATGCACTTCTGGAACGCAATATGGATGAAACCTTCGACGCCGTTGTGATCCCCGGCGGGCCAGAAGGAACCGTTAATCTTGCCGCGAACCCCTTAGTGGTTGAATTCATTCGTCGCCACGACGAAGCAGGGAAATGGATTTGCCCCATCTGTTCTGCCGCTGCCCGCGTACTGGGCGGTAATCATCTGCTCAAGGGGCGCCGTTATACTTGCTCAGGCGAGCTTTATCAGGATGTGAAAGACGGTATATACGTGGATGAAAAGATCGTTGAAGACGGCAACTTACTGAGTGGTAAAGGTCTGGGCGTCGCCTTTGATTTTGCCTTCCATCTAGGCTGGAAGCTGACCGGCGATAGTGCCAACGTTGATTTTCAGGTAGACCACATCTATTACGATTTCTGGCGTACGCGCGTCTAAAATATAGACGCAGCTAATAACTTAACTGCGTCTCATCTTTCCCTATAATAACTCTGTTTCAAAACTGGTTACCTTGATCACATAAAACACAAAACATAATTTCAGAACCAAAAAACACAATGGTTAGCGATATATCCTTGCTCTAAAAATGGCGTATTGAATTCACACTAGATGCGCCTCAGAGGGATATATGAGCAACCATATTCTGTCAATGCGGGAAAAAATCGGTTATGGGCTAGGCGACGCCGCTAGCCATATCGTTTTTGATAATGTCATGTTTTACATGATGTTTTTTTATACGGATATTTTTGGTATTCCAGCCGGCTTCGTTGGCACCATGTTTTTAGTGGCTCGAGCGCTGGATGCTATTTCCGACCCCGTCATGGGTCTGGTGGCCGATCGCACCCGTACCCGCTGGGGGAAGTTTCGCCCCTATGTGCTATTCGCCGCCATTCCATTCGGCATCGTCTGTGTCTTCGCCTACAGCACGCCAGACCTTAGCCTAACGGCAAAAATGGTTTACGCCGCATGTACTTATACGCTGCTAACGCTTATGTATACCGTCGTCAACATTCCATATTGCGCACTAGGCGGCGTTATCACTGCCGATCCAACACAGCGTATTTCCCTACAGTCCTATCGCTTCGTGCTGGCGACCGCCGGCGGCATGCTAAGTACCGTACTCATGATGCCACTGGTCAATTTCGTCGGTAAAGGCAATCAGGCTTTCGGTTTTCAAGGAGGGATTGCGATACTCGCCCTTGTCGCTGTATTCATGTTGGCTATCTGTTTCGCTACCACCAAAGAACGTATTAGCGATGAAGGCGCGATTCAGGGCAGCATGCGTGAAGATCTCAGAGACATCATGCGCAATGATCAATGGCGTATCGTCGGCCTGCTAACCATCTTTAATATTTTGGCGGTGTCTGTGCGCGGAGGGGCAATGATGTACTACGTCACCTATGTGCTTGGTGCTCCACCAGAAGGCTCAGCGTTGTTTAATCTTCTGTCCCTACTTCACAATCCCCCCGTATTTACCGTGTTCTTAACCGTTTACTGCGTTGGCAATCTTTTTGGCAGCGCTGCTGCCAAGCCACTGACTGATTGGAAATGCAAAGTAAGCGTATTCTGGTGGACCAACGCGATTTTAACGGTATTGAGCGTAGCGATGTTCTTTGTACCTATCGGCGCGAATATCACCATGTTTGTATTCATCTTTATCATCGGCATCCTGCATCAGTTGGTCACCCCAATTCAGTGGGTGATGATGTCCGATACGGTTGATTACGGCGAATGGAAAAGCGGAAAACGTCTCACAGGGATCAGCTTTGCCGGTACGTTATTCGTTCTAAAACTGGGTCTGGCACTCGGCGGTGCGTTGATTGGTTGGATGCTCGCGGGCTCAGGCTACCAATCCGGCGCAGCAACTCAAAATAGCGCCACCATGGCCAGCATTATTGCCCTATTCACGCTGGTTCCAGCCATTTGCTACTTCCTTAGCGCCGTGATTGCGGCTCGCCTTTACACCCTACGTACTCCTTTCATCAATCGCATCCTAAAAGAGCTAGCCGCAGGTGTACGCCGTAACGAACAAGAATTTAATCAAGAGATGAAGACATCAGAGGACTTAAGTCATGAAAATCAGTGACGGTAACTGGCTCATCCAAGAAGGACTCAGCCTAATCCACCCATTATATGTATTCGAGGTGGAACAACATGACCGTGAGATGATCGTCTATGCCGCCCCACGCGACGCGAGCGTTCGTTCTGCACAGCTAGACACACCGTTGTTTACGCTGCGTTTCTTCTCCCCGCAGGAAGGCGTGATCGGTGTACGCATCGCACACTTTGCTGGACGAGTGGAACGCGGGCCACAGTATCCCTTAACTCACTCCACCGAACATCTCATTCGGATGGAAGACACCCATAGTTTTGCCGCGCTGCATAGCGGAAATCTCAGCGTGCGAGTCACCAAAGGTGAAAACTGGGCGTTAGACTTTCTACGCAGTGGCGAACGTATTACTGGCAGCGTAGCGAAATCCAATGGCTATGTTCAGAACGCTAAAGAGGGCAAAACACATCTGTATGAGCGTCTCGATTTAGGCGTCGGTGAAACCGTCTATGGCTTAGGTGAACGATTCACTGCTTTCGTGAAAAACGGGCAAAACGTTGAAACCTGGAACCGAGACGGCGGCACCAGTACCGAACAAGCCTACAAAAATATTCCATTCTACTTAACCAACCGCGGTTACGGCGTGCTGGTGAATCATCCCGAATGCGTGTCATTTGAAATAGGCTCAGAAAAAGTCTCGAAAGTGCAGTTCAGTGTGGAAGGCGAATATCTGGAATATCTGATCTTTGACGGCCCAACGCCGAAACAGGTTCTCGATCGCTATACTCGTCTAACAGGCCGCCCAGCACTGCCGCCTGCGTGGTCATTCGGCCTATGGCTAACGACTTCATTCACCACTAACTACGACGAAAAAACCGTCAATAGCTTTATCGACGGCATGGCGGAACGTAATCTGCCGCTACACGTATTCCACTTTGACTGCTTCTGGATGAAGGCATTCCAATGGTGTGATTTTGAATGGGATGCAGAAACCTTTCCCGATCCGCAAGGCATGCTCAAACGCTTGAAAGCGCGAGGGTTAAAAATCTGCGTATGGATTAACCCCTACATTGGACAAAAATCTCCGCTGTTCAAAGAGGGGATGGAAAAAGGCTATCTGCTTAAACGCCCGAACGGCGACGTATGGCAGTGGGATAAATGGCAACCAGGACAGGGAATTGTCGATTTCACTAATCCAGCCGCCTGTGACTGGTATGCCAGCCATCTGAAACGCCTGATTCATATGGGAGTGGATTGCTTCAAAACCGATTTCGGCGAACGCATCCCGACAGATGTCGTATGGCATGACGGTTCATGTCCACAAAAAATGCATAACCACTATGCTTTTATTTACAACAAGTTAGTTTACGAAGTCTTGCAGCAGACATTGGGTAAAGATGAGGCGGTGTTGTTTGCACGCTCGGCATCCGTGGGCGCACAGCAATTCCCCGTTCACTGGGGCGGCGACTGCTACGCCAACTATGAATCCATGGCTGAAAGCCTGCGTGGGGGATTGTCGTTAGGGTTGTCCGGGTTTGGCTTTTGGAGTCATGATATTGGCGGATTCGAAAATACCGCGCCAGCTCACGTCTACAAACGTTGGTGCGCATTTGGTTTGCTCTCCAGCCACAGTCGCTTGCACGGCAGTAAATCTTATCGTGTGCCATGGGCATATGATGACCAAGCCTGCGACGTGGTGCGTTTCTTCACTGAGTGGAAATGCCGCCTGATGCCGTATCTGTATGCCGCATCTGCACAGGCAAGGGATACGGGTTCACCAGTGATACGCGCCATGATGCTAGAGTTCCCAGACGATCCTGGCTGTGATTATCTGGATCGCCAATACATGTTGGGGGATTCGCTGCTGGTTGCACCGGTATTCAGCGAAAACGGCGACGTTAGCGTCTACTTGCCGACTGGGCGTTGGACACATTTGTACACTAACCAAGAAGTCACCGGCGGACTTCAACAGCCTGCCGCTATATGTTCGCCCAAATAGCCTGATTGCGATTGGAAATAATAGCCAGAAACCAGATTACGACTATGCCGACGGCACTGTTTTCCACCTGTTCGTCCTCGAAGACGGCGCACTGGCTCAAGCGGTGATCCCTGCCGCCGACGGCAGTACTCAGTTCACGCTTAGCGTACGACGTGAAGGCAAGCAACTTCATGTCAGCAGCACAGGTAACGCGCGCAACTGGAGTCTGTGCTTACGCAATATTCACAGTGTGAGTGCCGCGACTAACGGTTCAGTACAGTCTGACGAAATGGGCATTATTGTTATCCCACAGCAAGGCTGCAGCGAGCTGACGGTCTCCTTGAAATAGCCGTTTTGACGCCAAAGACAATCCCCCGCGCTTTAAACCGCTGGCGATTTTTTAATGGCGGTTCAGTGCCCATTCTCGTGGATAATGTGACGGAACAAAGCGCAGCGTCAGCAGCATAAGTCCGACCACCAGCACTGCATGGAACATCCAATCCAGCAGGAAGTTACCGCTTAAGCTACGCAGTAAACCGGAAAGATACGGCGATAGCCCTGCGACGATAAAACCAATACCTTGCATAAAGGCCACTAAACGCCCCGCAATAGCTGGCTGAGGTGAATGGTCGAGAGCCAGAACCAAACACAGCGGGAAAGCACCACCGAGCCCAAAACCGCACACTACCGCCCACAGTACCGACATCTGGAATGGCAACCAGATAAATCCGCAGAAACCGATCAGTTGTAACGTAAGCGCCGCCATTAATAGGCTGCGCCGATCTTGTTTACGCGCAAACATAGGCAGAATGAGCGCGCCCGCCGCCTGCCCTACCGTCATCAACGCCAGCAAACTACCACTGAACTGTGCCGTGGCACCAAGCTGCATATAGTAAGGTGGAAGCCATGCAATCAGGCTGGTATAACCGCCGTTGATCAACCCAAAATACAGGCCCAGCGTCCACGCGCGTGGACTAAGATGTAGCCGCAATGGCTGCGCTATGTTTGCGCGCGACGATTTTATCGGCTGGTTGAGCGATTTACTCTGCGGCCCCCAGCCGATTAACGCAACCAGTGCTGGCAACGCCCACCATGCTAAAGAACGATGCCAAACGTCGCTATGCTCAGCTAACCAAGGCGTTAGCGCCGCGCCTAAACCACCACCACCCATCAATGCCGCTGACCACAGTCCCATCACCAATGGCATACGCCGCTGGAATGTTCATTTGATCACCGCCGGCATTACCGCTTGAATAATCCCGATGCCAATACCGCCAAGCAACGCGCTGCTCAGCAGCAATAGGCTTTGCGGTGCCAGTTCCCGCAGTAAAGCCCCCACGGCAATGGCCAACAGGCTCAATGCCACACTATTACGCTCGCAGAAATGGCGATCAACCCAACCACCCGCCAACGCTAAAACGCCCATCGCGACAACGGGCAACGCGGTTAACAACGAAACGGCAGTGAAACTCATCCCACTGGCTTCACGTAACTGTGGCAGCAATGGACCAATAGACGTCAACAACGGACGCATGTTCAGGCCGATCAACACCAAAACTAACAACATCAATCCATGCTTTTGTGTTTGGCTCATGACTGCTTTTGCGCCCAACGTTCATACAGCTTACGACCATTCAACTGCGGTAAATGATGGATTGGCAAAGTTTGCTGTTCTAACGGTAACTGCAGTTGCTGATAAATCGCTGCAGTAGAGAGTTTATAGTCTTCCCCATCCTGATTACCGTTGGCGAAATACACCGCCTGCACGCCGGTCAGATACATGGCACTCAAGCACATTGGGCAAGGCTGACCGCTTGCATAGACCACACACTCACGCAGCGCAGTACTACCATGACGTGTAGAAACATCACGAATGCCGTTCAGCTCGGCATGTGCCGTTGGGTCACCGTTAAGATGAATGGTATTCACCGCTTCGGCGACAACCTCTCCATTACGTACGATTACCGCACCAAATGGACGCCCGCCCTGCTCAACGCTCTCCGCCGCCAACGCTAAAGCGCGCTGTAGGTACTCATCATGAGAAGACATTCGTGACTCCTGTTAATAAAAAGTTAGCAGAGTAAGAATATTCGAGAGTGAAGGGGAATAATAGTGTGAAGTGATAATTCGTGGGGCTGCGGTGTAATGTTTCGATCGCCTATGTCACTGTTGTGCCGTGATTCCACACGCCGATCGTTTATGGGACTGAAGTGTAATATTCCGCCCGCCTGTCCATACCGAGCTTCATTGATACACTAGTTTAG